>WNFJ01470575.1_pt6 | contig 12845 bp, 13 predicted proteins | sample 5400461 | NCBI WGS metagenome assembly WNFJ01 (sample SAMN13153349, study PRJNA577476) | soil metagenome | isolation source: 115 cm saprolite on Douglas fir-dominated hillslope | place: USA:California | collected 2013-09-17 | reverse complement strand
GGGCACGAGCTAGTCGTTCACTTCGTCGGCGGCCCTCGCGGGAGCGACGATGCCCTTGCGGAGATCGACTGGGCTCACGTGGGAGTGGGAGACTCGACCGAACCGTATGCCGCCCCGACGCACGCAGACGCGGTGGTCGACGCCGTGGTCGGAGGAAGCTCGATTCACTCTCTGTCCTTGAGAGCGCCGGGGTTTGCGCGCTGTTCGGCGTGGATTCCGGCCGACACAACGCTCGAAGCATCGCTCGCCACCGCCGGTGGCGGCGACGCAGACGTCGAGGCGCGTATCGTGCGCGACCGTCATTCTCCCGTAGTCCTCGGAACTGCACACGTCGCGGGGTCCCCATCACGGGGCTGGAGGGGTACGGCGCAATCGCCTCAATTGAGCTCGTTGTCAAACGCGCCGCCAAGGGAACACGCGTCTTGTTCGGCGCGCCGCGCGTCCTCGGAACGCCGTCGCAGGTCGCGAAGCGCCCGCCTGTGGCGCGAGGAGTCGTCCTCGTGGTGCTCGGGAGCACCTCGGCCAATGCTCTTGCGCCGTGGGGCGGACCGCACAAAGTGCCGGAGCTTGTCGGCCTTGCCTCGGGAGGGGTTACGTTCGCTTCCAATCGTTCACCGAGCTCACTCGCCAGCGCAGTGATCGCATCGATACTCACAGGACTCCCGCCCGCTGCACTCGAGCTCGACGATGGAGAGGGTCGCCTCGGCGACGAATTGACGACCGTGCAGGAGGCTTGCCGGCAAGGCGGTGTCGCCACGGCAATGTTCACTGCAGACCCGACGACGGGGGTCGTGTTTGGTTTTGGGCGAGGTTGGGACAACTTCGTTGCTCACGACCCTCTCGAGGATGTGCCTGGGACACGCGTGTTCGACGATGCATCCGCGTGGATCTCCGCTCACAGCGGGGAGCGCTTCTTCGTGCTCGTGCACGCGCGCGGGGGACATCCTCCGTGGGACGCGACCGCCGACGATTTGAAAACCATGCCACCCCAAGGTTACTTAGGCATGATCGATCCGCGCCGCGCAGCCGAGGCGCTGGCCAAGGCACGCAAGCATCCCGCTCGCTTCAAGGAGGACGACCGCGCGCGCGCCTGGGCGCTCTACGACCACGCGATCGACGAGCACGACGCGGCGCTCGGGCGCCTTTTGGGCAGTTTGCGCGCGGTCGGACGCGAAACAGACACTGCGGTGATTGTCACGGGCGACGTCGCTGCAAGCGAAGGGGCACCTGTGCCCTTCGGCGACTCGGATAGTCTCGATGAGCCGATTCTGGGAACGCCGCTCATCGTCCGCTGGCCAACCCCCAACGCGCTGGCAGGACGCCGCGTGGAAGCGTACACAAGCGCCCTCGATCTTGGGCGCACGGTTCTCGATTCGTTAGGGCTGATGCCTCCAGCCGCCTTTCAGGGCGTCGACGCTCGGAGTCTAGCGCAAGGCTCGGTCGTGCCCGGGCAGCGACCCCTCGCGGCCACGCGCGGTGCCCGGTTCTCCATCCGGTGGGGATCGTACGTGCTGTCGGGAATCCATGAGCACGAATCGCGAATGTGCGACCTCTCGCTCGACCCGGCTTGCATCGCAGACGTCCGCGGCACTTCACCGCTGGCGCTCGAGTCAATCCGTCGTTTCGCGCTCGGAGCCCTCTCGTCGAGACCGCACCGGCGCGGCCTGCGCCCGACGCTCGACGAACACACCACCGCCGCGCTCGTCCGCTGGGGCAGATCGGTTGGTCGTGACTAAACCCGGTTCAGCATGAGCCTCACTCCGCCTCCGCTTCGCTCCGGCTCCGTTCCGGCCCGGGACTCAGCCACGGCGGGCATGGGGGGAGCGAGGCCGCTCCCCCCAACCCCCCCAGCCGGAACGCGTGCTACCTCCGTCGCGAGATACTTTAGGGGCGAGTGCCGGCCCAGAAAATAGTGCCGGAACTGTCCCTCTTCGGTCGCGTGTCCACGCCATAGGATCAGGCCGAGCGCTTTGACGCCCTTCTCGCAAGCTTGCTGAAGCCAGTACCGGCGGTGGCACGAGGCAACGCCGTGCATCTGGCCGGCACTCAAGTCAGCACGAGCCTGCCGGAGCCAGGCCCGCAATCGCTCGTCGGCCATGCGACCTACGCCGCGTTTGCGAGCTGCCGGGCGAGTTCGAAGAGCGGCCCCGCGTCGCCGCGATCAACGATGACCTCTCCGTCAGCGACAGCCTTGGCGAGCGCCGGGTTGCGTCTCAGCGCCTCTTCCAAGCTTCGCCGATTCCCGGCAATCAGGGCGATAGGAAACCGGAACTCGACGCCAGGATTAAAGAAAACTGGCTCGTCGGCACGCTCGTCTGGCGCCATCGCAGGGATTACCTCGACGAGCCAAGCTTCCGGACGAGCACGGTGGATCCAAATCGCTCCGGTCGTAGGTTCGTCGAGCGCCGCATGCGCTTGCGCCAGCTCGGCCACGCTCTCTCTCGGAATCACGCGAGGAGTATAGCTTTGCGAGGCGTGGTTGACACGGGGCGTTGAAAGTCCGAGCTACCAAGGCTGGGGACCGGGCGAGTGAGTTCACCTCTCGCGGCGCCGCTGCTAGATGATGTGCGTGTCCATCTTCGACCCGACCTCCGGCATGAATCCGTTGCCCTGGCTCCAGGAAAAAAGCCTACGCGCCCTCGCAGAGTCTCCGCGCTGATAGCGGCCGGCGAGCGTCCTATTGAAGCCATGGCAATTTCGAAAGCTTGCCGGGGGCGGCGCGGAGACTGCAAGGGCGCATGAGCAACTCCACCGCCCACCGAAGCCCGCGCGTCGCCGTCGCCTACCTCGGTGTCCCTGGACAGGTGGCGATGCGTCCCGGGACCCCCCAAGGACGGTCCATGCGCGCGGGTCCTGGCACGGGGTGCGCGAATTGGTGCGGCCTTCGTGGCTTCGCTCGCCCCCGCGTACACGCCCCGCCGCCCTACGGAGACCATTCTCCATCACCTTGTCCGTGCGAACCTAGCCTGGAGTCGTTTCTCGCCTACGCCGCGCGAACTACGACGGCGGCCTGCCTCGCTACGTCGACCAGGAGTTTCGCGCGTACATCCGGTGCGGCGACTTTTCGGAAGGCTTCTGTCGGGCTCACTGCGACGCCTGTACGGCCGGAACGCTCAGGTAACGCCGGGTGACAGTAACTCGTTGAAATGCGTGGATCACGTAGCGATGGGAAACGGCCCGAATCGCCGTCTCGATGCCTTGGACATGCCGGGCAGTGGCAGTCATCGGAGTCTCAGGACCGGGCGGCAACATTACCGGAGTGTGCCTCCTGCGCGATCGTCGGACGCGGCCCTCATGTCCCCACACAGATAGTCCGCCTCACTGATGCGTCGCGGCTGAAGATCTCCGCGCCGCGGTTTGCAGCATCATCCTGCGCAAGCCGCCCGCTGAGTAGGCTCCGCCTGGAATGGCTTGTTGCACTTAGGAGCCGCAGCGGCCTGGCGCAGACTGTTGCCGAATGCGGGCGAGGCTCGCGATGGCCGACGCGAGTCGGAGCGGATCCACAGGCTTGCTGAGATGGGCCTGGAAACCCGCAGCTAGGGCGCGCTCCTTGTCTTCGGGTCTCGCGTACACGGTCAGCGCCAGCGCCGGTATCCGGTCGAGCGATGGCAACGCGCGGATTCTCTGCATTAAGGTGTAGCCGTCGACGTCGGGCATCCCGATGTCGCTGACAATTACGTCGGGGCGCGCCCCGTCGCTAAGGTGCGTGAACGCCTCGTCCGCGAACGCCATCCTTGTTACGACCGCTCCCCGGTCCGTCAGGACTCGGGTGGTTAGCTCGCAGGCATCCTCATCGTCGTCCACTACGAGAACAATTACATCGTCCAAGCGGAGCTCGTCAGGAACGGCGAGATGTCCGATCTGGCTCGCGCTACTTACGACGTGCGCCTGCATTGTCATCGCGACGTTCGGAGGCGCCGGCAGCTCAACCGTGAAGCAGGCCCCCTTCGCTTCGCCTTCGCTTTCCGCGATGACCTTCCCACCGTGCGCAAGCGCAAGCTGTTGGACGATCGCGAGACCCAAGCCGATGCCCCCGTGCTGGCGCGTGCTCGATCCATCCGCCTGGCGAAACGGCTCGAAGACATGCGGCAAGAAATCGGGCCGAATTCCCTTTCCGTCGTCCCGGACGCGAATGAAGACCTTCCCATCCACCCGCGTTGAGGATAGCTCGACGTGTCCTCCCTTCGGCGTGAACTTGACCGCGTTGGATAGTAAGTTTCCAACAACCTGCTGGAGCCGCCCCGCATCGGCCACGACGACGCCGACATTCTTGTCAACGCTGACTTGAAGGCTCACTTTCTTCGCCTGCGCGGTCGGCCGTACCGATTGAACCGCTCCCTCTATCGCATCGGCAACGCTTACGCCGGCAAGCTCCAGCCGCAGTTTGCCGCTCATGATCCTTCCAACGTCCAGCATGTCGTCGATGAGCCGTGTTTGAGAGCGTGCATTGCGCTCTATGGTTGCCAAGGCCTTCTGCACTTCGGGCGGCACATCGTGGCGCCTGGCGATGGCCGCCCAGCCAAGAATTGCGTTGAGGGGCGTACGAAGCTCGTGCGAGGTGGTCGCAAGGAACTCGTCCTTGGCGCGGTTTGCGATCTCGAGCTCCCTCCGCGCGGCGCGCTCGCTTTCGAGCAAGACCGCTACCTTCTCGAGAGCGTCATCGCGCTCGCGTATGCGTTGCCCGACCTCGGCGAGCCGCAGTCTCTCGCGCTCTTGGAAGAGAGCGACGAACGCCTTAACGCGAGCACGAAGTACGCCAACATCAAACGGCTTTGTGATGTAGTCAGCCGCGCCCAGCGCGTACCCATGCTCTGCATGCTCCTCCTCGCGATAAATCGCTGTGAGAAAGATCACGGGCAGGGCAAGCCCGGCCTCGGTCTGTCGAAGCCGTCTCGCGACCTCGAAGCCATCCATGCCTGGCATTTGGACATCCAGCACCGCGACCGCAAAAGGCTCGCTGGCGACATATGCGAGCGCCTCAGGGCCCGATCGCGCCTCCACGACGCGAACCCCCAATGGACCGAGAACTGCCCCCAGCGCGACGAGGTTCGCCGGGGTGTCATCTACAATGAGGATACTCGCTAACATCGGCCGCGTCCTCCGGTGGCCCGCCCGCGCCCCGCGTGAGTGGAGCTCGGCGCCGATGACCAGCACTCTCCGACCCTGATGCCGGTGCCTGACACCCTAGCGGAGCCATCCATGGCGAACAAGCGTCCGCGGTGCAACCGCAGATGACATCGAGCGCCTGCGTCACTCGCCGAGTGGCAACGAGCGGGAGAACGATGCCCGTACTTTTGAAGGGATGCCAGACCGGTCGTGGGCTTTTGAAATTGGAGCACGAGCCGAATGAACGCTGCGCCCGCGGGTGGCCGGCCCTTGAGGGGGATCCGTCGCGGGCACCAAACGATGGATGGGCACGACCCTTCCATGCCGGAGTTTCGCTACCGCTTGCGAGGTCGGTCTCCTTTAGCGGCGGCGAGCCTGGCCTTGCGGACAAGGAGACTCGGAGCCACCCCTCGCTCACGACGCATTCCCCATCACGTCGGGCCGCAATCGAACGATTCGGTCCTGCAGCTCGAAGAAGAACGACCCGTCGTCAGAGTCTTGCCGCTTCGTCCATTGCCGCAGCCAATCCGATCCCGCTCGCTCCGCATGCGAGAGCTCGTACGACGTTGGGATCCGCGTGCTCGTACCGTGGTAGGTAACGATCACGGTGCCGGGTCGCGCGACGCGAAGGGCATCCTCAACGCGGAGCACATCGCGGAAGAACCGCGACCGCGAAAGCTCGACTCCGTCGTCCATATGATCCGCTTTGGCGAACAGATTCTCGGACAGCGGGTTGAAGAAGTAGAGCCCGTCGAAAGCCACCCACGGCGCCATCGTGACGTCGCCGGCCAAGAAGAAAGCGTTGTCGATTCTCAAGTGGCTCCCTGCCATGCGCGCGATGTGAACGAGGTGCTCGCGTTGCTCGATTCCCACGAAGTCGAGCTCCGGCTCGGCGGCAGCCGCCACCAGAACGAATTTGCCCACGCCGGCGCCTACGTCGAGCACGCTGCGCGCTCCCGCCGTTCGAAAAAGCTCCGCTGCACGCCGGGCAACACCGACCGGAGTCCAGAATCGAGGGGATAGCGCCTGAATCTCTGCAGGGTAGACTGTGTCGAACTCTGCATCATCGAAGCCGCAAGGAGCAGACTCGAGGCCTATCCCCACTGCCGGACACCGTAGCGAGACTCGCTTTGGACCATCAATGGGCACCGTCGGTGGACAGCACCTCATCGTTCGCGACATCTCGGGCATCCTCCTTGGCATCGCCCGCGACGTGCAGGTATCGGGCCGCCTCGTGTGCTCGTCGTACGCCGGCCTGCGCGTTCTCGCGGATGTTCGCCTCTCCGACCTCCAGAGCAGCGGCGCGCATCCGCTCAGTCCATGCGCTCCTTCCTGCACCGTGTTCGATCCGGCCCAGCAGCCTGAGAAGGCCGTCGAGAATCGTGTACGGATGCGGCGGACACCCTGGGACGTACAGGTCGACAGGCACGACGGAGTCGGCACCGCCGCACGCCTCCGCGTGACCGATGTAGGGGCCCCCGGAGATGGCGCAGGCCCCAACCGCCACAACGATTTTCGGCGAAGGAACCGCGTCGTAGGTCTTTTGCAACGCGAGCTTCATGTTCTCGGTCACCGGTCCTGTGATGAGCAGGCCGTCGGCGTGGCGCGGCGATGCGACGAACTGGATCCCGAACCGCCCCAGATCGAAGACGACCGTGCCGAGCACGTTGACGTCGGCCTCGCAGGCGTTGCATCCTCCTGCGCTCACTTGGCGCAACTTCAGCGACCGACCGAAGAGGCGTCGCATCTTGACGTCGAGTGCCTTCGTCAATGCGAGCGCTTGTCCTTCGCGCATAACGAGCTGTTCGCGCGAGCGAGAAGCGAGCCGGTAGTCGGTTGAATACGCGATCGCCCCTTCGGGGCACGCCTGGACGCAGTCGCTGCAGAAGAGACATCTTCCGAGGTCGATCTCGAGCTCCTTTCGACTCGCGCGAATCGCGCCCGTCGGGCATGCCTCCTCGCACGCGCCGCACCCCTCGGGACAGCGAGCGCTGTCGAGGATGGGCAGGCCGCGGAAGCGCTCGGGCATCTCCGGCTCGACTGCCGGATATGCGACTGTCCGCCGTCCCTGATGCAATCTGGTGGAAAGGATACGGAACATGGACGCGTACACCTCGTTTCAGAGATCGAATCCGCAATACGAAAGATCGAAGCTTTTGTTGCAAAGCGGGAAGTCCGAGATTTGTTGACTCCGCAGGGCCATCGCTAGGCCGCTCCAGTTGTGGAAAGACGGGTCCACGACCTTGTACGCGGCCAGTCTGCCGTTGCCGTCGGTGAGGCCGACGTGACAGATCTCTCCGCGCCACCCTTCGACGAGCGAGACGCAGAGACGGTCGGGGGCAAGCGGCCCGACGGGTACGCGCGGTGGACCCGACGGCAAACCTTCGAGCTGCTCTTGGATGAACGCCGTCGACCGCTGGATTTCCAGCCAGCGCACGTATGCACGGGCGAAGACATCGCCCGTCTGCGAGACCGAGACGGGGATGTGCGCCAGTCGAAAAACCCCCGCAGGGTGATCGTGTCGGGCATCGCGTTCGAGACCGCTCGCTCGCGCGGCGACACCGACGAGGCCAAGCGCCACAGCATCGTCGGTCGACACGCTTCCCGTCGTCTCGAAGCGTGCCTGCACAGAGGCGCTGTCCCATAGAAGCTCGACGGAGGCGCGGACGTCGCGCGTCGCGGCCCCAAGTCGCTCCTGCATCCGCGACACGAGCGCGTCGTCCACGTCGAAGGCGACGCCGCCGGGCCGGACCATGTCTCGACCGAAGCGATTGCCGCAGACGGCGGCCGTGAGGTTCAGATAGTCGCCACGCAGTCGCCCGCAGAACGCCGCCGTCGGTAGGAAGGCGACGTCGTTTGCGAGAGCGCCAAGTCCGCCGGTGTGGTTCGCGAGCCGCTCGAGCTCAAGCGCGACGCCACGCAGGGCATGCGCTCGGGCGGAGACTCGGCTCTCCTGCAGTGCCTCCACGAGGTGGCAGTATGCGGTCGCGTGCCCGACGGTGGTGTCCCCCGCGAGTGTCTCCATGTAGTGGATGGTCCGCTTGTCGGGGCCGCCGACCAGCGCCCGTTCGACACCTCGGTGCTGGTAGCCGAGGGAGATCTCCAAATGGAAGACCTCCTCGCCATGGCACTGGAAGCGGAAGTGGCCCGGCTCGATGACGCCCGCGTGCACGGGTCCCACGGCTACCTCGTGCACCTCGTCGCCCTCGACGCGGTAAAAGTCCATGACCCCGACGACGGGCACCTGACCGTCGGGACGGCTCCACGCGTCGCGGCCTGGCCTCGCCGACCTCACGAAGCGCACGGGCTTGAGCCACGGGTGGCCGCGTGGAACAACGCCCCACTGCTCGGCGATCTCTCGCTCGAAGAGGTGCACCTGGGGGCACTCCGGCGTTAGGGACGGGTAGGCGTCGACGACCACCGTCGTCCCGACCTGGAGCGTCGCCTCCGCGTCGTCTGCCAGAACAGCGACGAGCTCGACGAGGCCCTCGCCTGCGGGAACGCCAAACAAGGCGGCCACGCGCGACCCTCGCGAAGTCGCATCCAGGACAGCTCGGCGGAGCTCCTCCGTCCCCAGCTTGGGCACCGACGCGCGATCCAGCGCTTGGCCGTTGCGCGTCCGTGCCAGTGCCACAGCGTTCATTGCGCGCCCTCGAGCGATGCGGCGGCGTCGTGCAGCAGATGGTCGATCGGCCCGGGTACGTAGAGCCCGAGCATGAGCACGAGCGCCAAGAGAGCCATGCTTGGCCCGACCGACCAGATGCTGTCGCGTGTGGCGGTCGCTGAGGCGCGTTCCGACGGCTTGCCTTGCACGACCGTCATCACTGTCGCCCCCATTCCGATAAAGATGACGACGAGCATCAGCAGAAACACTCCCGCGACTACGTACCGACCGCTCGACACGGCGGCGTTCAGAATGGTGAACTCGCTGAGGAAGGGACCGAACGGCGGGGACCCGGTGATGGCGAAGAATCCCGCCAGGAAGAGCGCGCCCGACGCCGGAAGCCGGCGCAGGACGCCGCGCACCTCGTCGGAGCTCTTGCTCGCATAGGTCCGGTGGATGTTGGCCGCGGTGAGAAAGAGGACGCCTTTGGTGAGGCCGTTGTTCAGCATGTGAAGGAGGCACCCGAAGAAGGCGGCGCCGCCGATGCCTAGCCCCACGACCAGGATGCCCATGTGCTCCACGCTGGAGTACGCGAGCATGCGCTTGAAGTCCCTCTGGCGCGCCATGAACGCTGCGGCGACGCCCATCGAGAAGAGGCCACTGAATAGCATCACGCTCTGCACGAAGCTGGCGTCGCCCGCCGCGCTCGAAACGCGGAAGAAGCGCAAGATCGCGAGGAACGCGCAGCTGGTCAGCCCCCCTGCCAGAAGCGCGCCGACGATCCCGGGCGCCTCGCCATAGGCGTCGGGCTTCCAGGTGTGCATCGGCGCGAGCCCCATCTTCGTGCCATAGCCGACGAAGAGCATGATAAACGCGGCGCGCAGCCACGGACGCGAGAGGTGCGGCGCCTCGCGAACGAGGTCGTCGAAAAGCAGCGACGGCTCCAGGCCGGCGGACAGGGCGGAGTACGCCAGAAAGAGCGACCCCAGAAGGGCGAGAGCTATGCCGACAGATCCGATGAGCAAGTACTTCCACGTCGCCTCGAGCGCGCGGGGCGTCCGGAGGAAGTTGAGCATCGGCGCCGAAGCGAGCGTGGTCGACTCGATGGCCACCCACATGAGACCGAGGTGGTGAGCCTCCGTGACGAGCGAGAGAGCACCGATGAAGGCGAGGAAGCAGGCGCAGAATAAGCGGTTCGGTCGCTCGGGATGAGAGGCCAGGTAGCCCGGGGCGTAGAGGGAGGTGAAGAAGTAGAGGACCGAGCAGAAGCCGAGCACTAGCCTGCCTAGGCTGTCGAGGTGCAGCCACCCTTCAAGGGCGTCGACGTTCTGCGTGCGAAGGAGAACCGCCGTCATCGCGAGATGCGCCGCTCCGGCGACGGGAAGGAGGCGCAGCCGCCAGGCGCTCGATGCCAGGATGGAGGCGAGCAACGCGAAGGCAAGCGGGACGAGGACCAGCGCGACAGCCATCGCCTACTCCTTCAGACTCGACAGCCGGGTCGTGTCGAGCGAGGCGAACTCCCGGTTGATCTGGAACATCATGATCCCCATCACGAAGATCGCGACGAGCAGGTCGAGCAGAACCCCGACCTCGACGAAGAACGGGATCGCCTCGATGAGCGTGAGGCCCATGATGAAGATCCCGTTCTCGAGGACCAGGTACCCGGCGACTTGCGTGATCGCTTTGCGCCGCGTCGTGAGCAGGATGAATCCCGTGATCACCGTAGCCAGCGACGTCGGGATTAGAAGCGATCCGACGTGCTGCGGGGCGAGCGGCAACGTCCCCGCGAAGAGCATCGCGAGGCCCGTCCCGACGGCCCCAAGGACCAGCGAGAGGATGTAGCCGATGAAGGGCTCGACTTCACGCCGGATCGCCGCTTCGCGCATGGCGCGCGAGAGCATCCACGGGATGACGACGGCCTTGATAGCGGTGGCGCCTACGGCCACGAGCACCGGGCGAACGCTCAGCTCGTGATGCACAAGTAGCGTGAGCGTCCCGAGCAGTAGCCCCTGAAGCGCAGTCCCATTGATGATGGCCTGCAGCCGGCTGGTGCCCAGCAGGAAGAAGTTTGCCAGAAGGACCAGGACGAGAACGGGATCGACCACCTGCGCCATCTCGTTCACCTTGCGGCCAGAAGGATTGCGAACCCGGACAACAAGCAGGCCGCGACGAGGAGGCTAGGCACCTGACGCAGGCGCAGCCGCGCCATGACCGACTCGACCACGCCGATGACGACTGAGAGGACCAGCATTCCCGCCACGAAGAGCGCCAGATCGAGCCCGAAACTCCCCGTTCGAAACGGGACGGCAACACCGACGACGAGCGCTCCGAGGACGAAGAGCTTGAGCGCCGCGCCGTAGAGGATCATCCCTAGCGCAGGCCCGCCGTGGTCGAGGACCATCACCTCGTGAATCATCGTGAGCTCGAGGTGCGTATTCGGATCGTCGAAGGGGACGCGGCAGTTCTCGGCGAGCAGTACTACGAACAGACTCACGACGACGAGCACGAGCGCTGGGCTGGCGGTCTGCCACTCGCCCGGCATGCCGGGCCCCAACATGGGCGTGAGCGAGAGCGAGGCGGTGCGCTTGACCAAGACCAGAAGTCCAAGCAGCAATGCCGGCTCGGCGAGGCACGAGAAGGTCGCTTCCCTTGCGCCCCCCATGCCCTCGAACGCCGATCCCGTGTCCAGGGCAGCCGATACCGTAAAGAAGCGCGCCAGCCCGAACAGGTACACGAATAGGATCAGATCGCCCGTGAAAGAGATGGGAGCATCGTGACCTCCGAGAGGAACCAGCAGCGAGGCGAGGAGAGCCGTCGCGATGCCGACCACAGGGCTCGCGCGAAAGACCCAGGTGGTCGTCGTGCTGAAGACGGACCCTTTCTGGGCGAGCTTGACGAGGTCGTAGTACGGCTGAAGGAGCGGCGGCCCGACGCGCCCGGCGATCGCTGCCTTCGTCTTCGTAATCACGCCGAGCAGCAGCGGAGGCAAGACGAGCGTCACCACGAGCTGGACCGTCGGCTGAACGATGGGCGGTAGCATCTAGCGACTCACCACGGCCAGGACGACGAGCGCCGCGAGGATGTAAACGAGGTAAAGGTGCACGTTCCCGTGCTGGACCCACCGGAACCATCGGAGCGTGCGCGCCGCGCCGCGCGACAGCGGCAGGATGGCTCTGTCGAGGACCGTGTCTGGCACGTCACTGTGGAATCTCGTCGGGGACGGGAAGAGCCCCTCCGGCGCGCATGCATGAATTTCCGGCCGAAGCGCCCACGAGAAGAATCCGACTAGCGTCTGCGCGAACGACGACGCCGTGTACTGCATCCTGGGTGACGGCGCCGCGTAGCCGCAGTCCCAAGTCGGGCCCGAAGCGGTCTGCGCCTTGCGCGTCCCGCTTGCGAGCAGCGCGGCGCCCGCTCCCGTGAGCGCCAGGAGCGAGAGACCCGTTACGGTCAGGAGGTGAAGCGGCGCGAGGACGCCAACCGGTGGGGCGACCGCGGCGACGTCGGGCGCCCACGCGCTGGTCGCGCTCTCGAGGACCGGCGCGATTGCGGCTGGTACCAGCCCGATGAAAATGCACGCTATCCCAAGCAATGCCATGGGCGCGAGCATGGCGGCCCCGGGATCGTGCGCGCGCGCGACCCGCTCCGAGCGCGCCTGACCGAGGAACACCGCGCCGTGTGCCTTCACGAAGCAGGCGACCGCCAGGGTGCCGATGAGCGCGAGCGACGGTGCGCCGATCGCCCCAATTCCTAAGAGAGGAGCCGAACCGATCGCGCGGAAGAGACCGAGGTACACAAGGAGCTCGCTCACAAAGCCGTTCAGCGGCGGGAGTCCACAGATGGCGATGGCGCCGAACAAGAAGGCGAATGCCGTGCGGGGCATTCTGCGCGCGAGGCCACCAAGCTGGTCGATCTCGCGGGTGCCCGTCGCATGAAGCACGGAGCCCGCGCTCAGAAAGAGCAAGGACTTGAAGAGTGCGTGATTCCAAACGTGGAGCAGACCGCCGCCGAGGCCGAGGACGACGAGGAGCGGCGACCCGACGGCCCGTCCCAGCATGGCCACGCCGAGCCCCATCGTGATGATGCCGATGTTCTCCACACTGTGGTACGCGAGCAAGCGCTTCAAGTCGTGCTG
>WNFJ01336516.1_pt1 | contig 12845 bp, 12 predicted proteins | sample 5400461 | NCBI WGS metagenome assembly WNFJ01 (sample SAMN13153349, study PRJNA577476) | soil metagenome | isolation source: 115 cm saprolite on Douglas fir-dominated hillslope | place: USA:California | collected 2013-09-17 | reverse complement strand
GCAACTCCGATTGCCAGTAGAAATCTAATGGCCACGTTCTTCTTCCAGAACTCCCTCCAACTTCGCAGCAGCAAGAAAGCTCCAGGCAGCAGCAAAAGCTGGTAGTGGGGAGCAAACATGGGAATAATGATCAAGGTGACGGCGAGGACCAGCGATGTGGTCCAGAGGAACCGATCATCTCCGGCTCGATCTTTTCTGGCTTGATCTTTGCGCCCACGCCAGCAGGCCACGGCGACGGCCGCCACGATGAGGATCGCCAACGGGAGACCAAAGGTTGGCGTAATCAGTTCATCCAGCAACGAGTGGCTATCGTTGTAGTTCCTGTATGCCGCGATCGCAATGCGGAATTTGCCTATCCATCCGGGCAGCAAGTATTCCCCGCTGCCAATCTGCGCTGCCATGGTGATCACGAACGCGGCAGCAAATTTCCAACGCTCTCGCATGCTGGAAAAGGCCCAGAGCAGCAACCAGGAGGCGACTGGAACGGTAAGCTGAGGCTTGATCATTGCGAGCGCTAACAAGATTCCGGCCGAACCCAGGCGGTCGGACACCACCAGCACAACGCCGCCGGCAATCAACGCGGCGACCGCCAGACTCAACTGTTGCAATTTGATTCCCTGCACCACCGGAAAACTGGCGAATGTCAGCGCCAGCAATGTCGCGGACATGGTCCATGAAGGCTGCCATCCCAGTGCCCGAAGCCACAAAAAAACGCTCAAAACTGTCAGGCCTGCCAGCAGCCACCGGAAGCCCTCTTGAACTTCGGAGAACGGCAGCTTAACAGTGGGAGCGAGCACGAAAGCTACGTAGACCGGATAGGCAAAGGCTTGCTGATTCGTGGGGTCATCCTTGCGCGTGGAGTTAATAGGACGGCCATAATATCCAGCCTGGATCTGGCGGGTAATTTCTGGACTATATGGGTCTACCCCCCGGAGAAGTAGCTCGCGCGATCCTAACCAACTGGGATACAAGTCGGAAAGGTTACCGCGCGGAGCGCCGCGGCTGGCAGCGTCCGTCTTCTGGTGGGGCACCAGCACCCGGCCGACGTAGAGCCACATCCCTGCCGCTAGCAGGACGGACATCAGGAGGGCGAATTTTGGTGCAATCCTCACATGAACCCGGCTTCCAGAGGGGGATTCCGCGCTAGTCGGCCACGGGCAAGGCCGCTCCCCTCTGTCGATAAATAATCGCCCTATCCACTGTCCGGCGCGGTATCATTGTCAGCACTTCAGAGTACCCTCTCCTTTGCTCGATTGAGCAGATTTGAATCGATGCACTGGCCGAATGGGATGGGATTCTGCAAATACCGGGTCTGCGGGATTTTGGGACTGCAGGCCGGGCAAACGCCCTTGATTCCGTGGAGCGGTAGATGAATCGGACTCGGCTTTTTTTCATTGGGATATTGGCACTGGCGGTGGGCGCTTTCGCCAGCGCCCTGGCATATCGGATCCTCCAGTCGCGTACCGTAGCTGCCCAAGGGGACGGAGAGGATGTTGTTCTCGCCACAGCCGATATTGCCGTGGGGACAAGGGTCCAGGACAAAGACGTCCGTCTGGTCCACGTTCCTGCCGACATCGTTCCTCCAGGAAGCTTCCACCAGAAGAGCAGAGTAGTGGGCCGCGGCGTTGTGCTCCCGATCGGACGGGGAGAATTTATCCTTCCTGGGAGACTGGCGGCTGAAAATGGTGGCTCGGGCTTGCCCTCCATGATTCCTCCGGGAATGCGGGCGGTCTCAGTGCGTGTAAACGATACCAGCTCAGTGTCAGGCTTTGTGCTTCCCGGCACGCGGGTCGACGTGCTCATGACCGGCAACCCGACCGGGTCCAGCGAACCGCAGACAATTACCGTGCTCAGAAATGTGACGGTGCTGGCAAACGGGCAAAAAATGGACCGGAATCTCTTGTCCGGCGAGTCGCAAAATGCTCCGCTCATCACGCTGCTGGTTTCTCCGGATGACGCAGAGAGACTAGCGCTGGCCATGAACCAGGGCCGCATTCAGCTCGCTCTGCGGAACCCTCTGGACACGAACCAAAATGAAATCGCGGCCGTGAGCGCCCATACGCTGTATCAGAAGACCGGCGCGCCACCCCCGCCCGCGCACCCGAAGGTAAAACAGATCCCGTTGGCGCAAGCGCCAGCGCCTCCTCCTTCCGCCTATCCGGTCGAGGTGATCAAGGGCGACAAGCGGGACGTAACGAAATTGCCGGATTGAGACTAATGCCATAAGGGCTTGGTGAATGCGCAAGCTAGTTCCAGTTTTCGAAAAAGTGTCGCCACTCGCAGTTCTGCTGTTCTCTGCGATTTGCCTTGGACAGCAACCTGCAACGGAACAGGTCCAGTCGCAGGCTCCCGCGGCAAGCGAGAGTCCAGCACCGCTGCGAGTAATGGTCGGCAAGTCTCTGTTAATCAATACAACCGACCGACTGAAGCGCGTCTCGGTGACTGACCCAGAGGTTGCGGATGCGCTGGTGGTTACAGCCACCCAAGTCCTGGTGCACGGCCGGTCTCCAGGAGAAGTTTCCCTGCTGATCTGGGACGAGTACGAGCGCTCGCGGAGTTTCGATCTGCGAGTGGATGTGGACGTGACCGCCGCGGCAGAAGAGATGAAACGGATCTTCCCCGACGAGCAAATTGATGTTTCTGCCTCCCGCTCGGCCATCGTTCTCTCCGGCCACGTCACCACCGAAGATGTGACCAAACATGCAGGGATGGTGGCGGGCGCGTACTCGAAGAACGTTATTAATGTTTTGAGCTTCGGTCCAGTGGGAGCGCAGGAAATTTTGCTAGAAGTGAAATTTGCCGAAGTGGACCGGACCGCGGTCACTCAGCTTGGCGTGAATCTGTTTAGTCCAGGAACTGGCAACACTGTTGGGACCCTCACGACCGGGCAGTTTGGCGGGTTTCAGATTTCCCGGGGAGCAGAGACCACGGGCGGAACGACGACCGGCAGTTCCAGTCAAACTAACATCAACCTGAATCAGGCGCTGAACCTGTTCTTGTTCCGTACAGACATCAACCTCGGCGCGGTGGTGCAAGCGCTACAACAGAAAAATCTCCTGCAGATTCTGGCGGAGCCTAACCTTATCGCTGTCAATGGCAAGGAAGCGAGCTTCCTGGCGGGAGGAGAATTCCCTTTCCCAATTGTGCAGCCCGGCCAGGGCTTTACTGCGGTGACCATACAGTTCCGTGAATTCGGCGTGAAGCTGAAATTTACGCCGGTGATCATGCCTAACAACAATATTCATCTTCAGGTCGTGCCTGAAGTAAGCCAGCTCGACTTCACCAATGCGCTGACCATTTCCGGCTTTACTGTACCCGCCTTGAGCACACGGCGCGCACAAACCGAGTTTGAAGTGCAGGATGGTCAGAGCTTCGTAATCGCCGGACTCATGGATAACCGGGTCACAGACCAATACAGCAAGGTCCCCGGGCTGGGGGATATTCCGATTCTCGGCAACCTGTTCCGAAGCAAGAACGCACAGAAGAGTGCGACAGAGCTTGTTGTCCTGTGCACGGTACATCGGATTTCACCCAGCAACGAAGCTCCCGGAAAGCCGAGGTATCCCAAGCCGTTTCTGGATAAAGGAAAATTTGACGGTGGAGCGCCAGGGGGCGGAAAGTAAGGTTCTGGTTCGTTGGTAGAAGGAGTGAAGTGTAGTCATGGCTGAGCTTGCCGTAGTTGTTGTGGCGCGGGAGAGCGAGCAAAGAAACGTACTGCAATTGTTGGTCGAAGGGACGCGGGTTGCGCGCGCCGCTCAAAGCTTCGGCAGCATTCCATTGGCTTCGACGGACCCGGTCGTGCGGCGAATTCGTGATGAACACCCGGACGTTGTACTGCTGGACATTCCCTCCTCGGATCCGACATCGGCCGTGCGCGCCATTGAGGTCCTACGCCAGGAGTTGCCACAGACCGCATTGTTCGCCATCGGCAGCATGACCCAGCCACAGGTCATCGTGGCAGCTATGCGTTCCGGCGCGCGCGAGTTTTTGGAAAGGCCGATCAACACTGCCAGCCTTTTGGAGGCGTTTGTCCGGCTGACCACAACTCAGAGGAGCGCACAGCGGGACAGCGCCCGAGGAAAGATTTTTGCGGTGCTCAATGCCAAAGGCGGCAGCGGGGCCACCACGATTGCCGTGAATCTTGCTTTGGCTTTGCAGTCGGCAAACGGGCAGACCGCTCTGATAGACCTGGCGCCTCTGGGTCATGCGGCCCTGCACCTGAATCTGCGCCCGGCCTTCACCGCCTACGATGCTATTCGCAACCTGCACCGGTTAGACCATTCCCTGCTGGAAAGCTTTACGACTCGCCACACTGAGGGGTTACAACTGCTCGCGGGGGCCACAACTCCGGGAGAAGTGCAGCCCTCGGCAGCAGAATTTGCGCGGCTCTTTGATCTTTTGGCCAGCTATTTTCATTACGTAGTTGTGGATCTTTCAACCCGAGTGGACGCAGTTACTCGGTTGGTCTGCGATCTTTCGCAGACAGTTATGGTGGTTGCTGGGACCGATGTTGCGTCGCTTTGGAGCGCGGCGCGACTGCGGCAATACCTGAGCGAGAGTGGTAACCCCGACCGGTTAGGTCTGGTGTTGAACCGCTTTCGAAAGATTCCAGGCTTCCAGGAGAAGGAGGTCGAGAACGCCGCTGGCCTGACGCTGCTCTGGAAGATTCCCAATCATTATTTGGCGGTGTCGGGCGCAATTGATCGCGGAGTTCCCCTGATGCAGCACGACCGTTCGGAGATGGCGAGGGCCTTTAACGGGCTGGCCGCACGACTGACGGAATCGGATGCCGCCGCAAAGCGTCCGGCGTGGTCCTTGTTCAAGATCGGATAGATAAACTATGCAGAAAGTGCAAGCGTTCGAGCGTCGGGAATATCAGCAGGTAAAAGCAGACCTGCATCGCAAAATCCTCGACCGTCTCGACCTGGAGAAGCTGGGACGAACGCCAGGCACGGCAGCACGCGAAGAAGTCCTCCTGGTCATTCGGAATACGGTAAACAGCGAGGCCGTGCCCCTAAGTTTTGCGGAACGCGAGCGCCTCGCACGCGAAATCCTGGATGAAATCTTTGGACTTGGACCCCTGGAGCAGTTGCTCAAGGACCCTACCATTTCCGACATCCTGGTAAACCGTTATAACAAGGTTTATGTGGAACGGGCTGGAAAACTGGAGATTACCGGACTGAGCTTCAAGGACGACCAGCACCTGATGCAGATCATCGACCGCATCGTTTCGCGAGTGGGACGCCGCGTGGACGAAAGCTCACCCATGGTGGACGCGCGCCTGGCCGATGGATCGCGCGTCAATGCAATTATTCCACCGCTCGCGCTGGATGGCCCGGTGCTTTCAATCCGGCGCTTCGGCCGCGACCCTATCACCGCTCGCAACATGATCGAAAATCACACGCTCACCGACGCCATGCTCGAAGTGCTAGCGTGCATGGTGAAGGGGCGGGTGAATATTCTGATTTCCGGCGGGACCGGCGCCGGCAAAACGACCTTGCTAAATGTCCTTTCCGGTTTCATCCCGGATTCAGAACGTGTGGTTACCATCGAAGACGCGGCCGAACTACAGCTTAAGCAGGAACATGTGGTGCGCCTGGAAACCCGGCCGCCAAACATCGAAGGGCAGGGGGCGGTAAGGCAGCGCCAGCTGGTGATCAACAGTCTTCGCATGCGTCCGGATCGAATTATCGTGGGCGAGGTGCGAGGCGAAGAGGCCTTCGACATGCTGCAGGCGATGAATACGGGACACGAGGGTTCGCTCACCACGGTCCACGCCAACTCTCCGCGCGATGCCATGGCTCGCCTGGAAAGCATGTTTTCCATGGCCAACCTCAACATTCCTGAGCGCGCAATCCGGCAGCAGATCGCTTCAGCAATCCATGTGGTTGTGCAGATTGCAAGGCTGACTGACGGATCTCGCAAAGTGGTCTCCGTTTCTGAGATCACCGGGATGGAGGGCGAGAGCATCTGGATGCAGGACATTTTTGCGTTCGACCGGCTCGGCATTGACCAGGACGGAAAGATTCGAGGCGCGTTCCGAACGACTGGAGCAACCTCGAGGTTCGCTGACCGGCTGGCCACCGCTGGTTACAAATTGAGAGCGGAGTTGTTCGACTCTCGCGTGGAGGTCTAGGTCAAGGGTGATCCAAGCAGCGGTTCCGATCCTGGTTTTCGTCGCGGTTTCCTGCGTGGCATTCGTCGCCGGCATCATGCTCGACCAAAGAAGCGCCCGCGCCCGCCTGATTCGTGACCGTCTGGCTGCCGAACCGGCCGAAGGAAAACGCGAGACCCTTGCGCTGCTTCGCGATGAGATGTTCAGCCGGATCCCGCTCTTCGATACTCTCCTGCGTCGTTCGGAGCGAGTTTCCAGACTACAAACCCTCATCGATCAGGCCGGGCTCCCCATTCGCGCCGGCAACTTGCTGATCCTTTGCTTAGTCAGCGCCGCACTGGTGACCGCGGCCGCGTATGTTGTGGCAGAACCATTGCCGCCCAATGAAGTACTGCTTCTTACCGTAGCGGCAGCGGTACTGGGGATGGTCCTTCCCTATTCGTACGCTTCCTGGCGCCGCACCCGCCGCTTTCAGAAATTCGAGCAGTTGTTTCCGGAAGCCATCGACACTCTGGCGCGCGCGGTCCGCGCCGGCCATGCATTCACGATGGCGTTAGAGATTGTGTGCAACGAATTCGCAGAGCCGGTGGCTACTGAGTTCCGCAAGCTCTATGAGGAGCAGAAATACGGCATGCCGGTGCGCGACGCGCTGGTGAACCTCACCGTACGCGTCCCGCTGGTGGACGTGAAATTCTTCGTGACCGCGGTAATGCTACAGCGTGAAACGGGAGGAAATCTGGCCGAGCTCCTGGACAATCTCTCCTACGTGATTCGTGAACGTTTCAAAATCTTGCGGCAAGTCCGCGTCTACACGGCGCAGGGGCGGCTGACGATGATGCTGCTTATGGCTATGCCTCCGGTAATCGTTGTCACGATGCTGGTCATGAAGGCCGAATTCATTCGGCCGTTGTTTGCCGATCCTATCGGACATGGGTTCCTGGCCGCAGCCATTACTTTGCAGACGGTTGGATATTTTGTGATTCGAAGGCTCATTCAGATCCAGGTTTGATTCATGTTGCTAGTGCTGGTGAGCATCGTTTTTCTGGCAGCAGCGGCGGCCACTTTTTCTTTCGGGGCCGCGGCCTATGCTCCCTGGTCTCTGCTGGGCGCGCGCCTCAAGTCGCTGGGCTTTGAGCGCCCGGCGGTACCCTCGAGTCCTTCCTTCAAAGAGCGCATCAACCGAATTCTCGATCCTCTGAGCAAGGCTCTGCCGTTATCGTCTGGCGACGTTTCTCGCACGAGCGGTTGGCTGGTCCAGGCAGGCTTTCGCGAACGTCGGCATCTTGTCATCTATGTTGGGTTGCGAGTTTTCGGCGCGGTGGCGCTACTCGGCACAGCTGTCGCGATTGTCCATTTTCAGTCTGTCCTTATAGCGATAGGAGCCGCCCTTCTCGGTTTCTTTCTTCCCCGGTTTGTGCTCAAGCGTCTCATCCGCAAACGCCAGCGTCTGATTACGATAGCTTTGCCGGACGCGCTGGATTTGACAGTTGTCTGCATTGAAGCCGGACTTCCGCTTGATCAAGCCTTGATACGGGTCGGCGAAGACCTGAAATATGCGCACCCTGAACTCAGCGAAGAATTTCATCTTGCCAATCTGGAAATGCGTGCCGGCAAACCGCGGTCCGAAGCTCTGCGCAGCTTGGCGTCGCGCACTGGAGTGGATGACATCCGCTCGCTGGTGGCCACGTTAATTCAGACCGATCGATTTGGGACCAGCGTCGCTCAGGCCTTGCGCGTGTATTCGGATGCGCTGCGGACCGAGCGGCATCGCAGGGCTGAGGAGCAGGCAGCAAAGACTGCGATCAAGATGATCATTCCCCTGGTTGTTTTCGCGCTGCTGCCACTCTTGTTGGTGACTCTTGGGCCCGCGCTCATTGAATTGTTCCGCGATTTGCATGGAAGGTAGGTTTTCGTAATGCCGTATCGAGCCCCCATGGCCGCGTTTAACCGCACTCGAGGAACCTGCCTCGCGGAAAACATACGAGTTGCAGGCAGCCATTGGGCGCGCTTGCGCGGGCTAATCGGTACCACGGAATCCGGCTTCGGCCCCGGAAAGGGCTTATGGATTGTCCCCTGCCACGGCGTACACACCCTTGCTATGCGGTTCCCCCTGGATTTGATCTATCTCGACCGGTTCGGCAATGTTCTAAGCCTGGAAGAAAACGTAAAGCCCTGGCGATTGGCGCCATTCCGCTTCCGCGCGGCTTCAGTCCTCGAATTGCCCGGCGGAACGATTCGGAAAAGTGCGACCGCGATCGGCGATAAGATCGAGATTGTGACGGCCAATCTGCCTGAGGAAATAGCCGCATGACCGCTGCTCCTCAACTGCTGGTCGAGTGGTCTTCTCCCTGGCACGAGTTCCGTTCTGCCATTGGTCCTGCCCTCAGACGGTCACCTCCGCGACTGAGTCTCGAAACTCGCGCCGGGCTGTTTCCTTTTCGCGGAATCCTGGTCACCATGTTGCTTGAGATCGCCGCGCTCGCCGCTGCCATGGTTCCTGTGAGTGGGGTGCAACCAGTTACCCTTCAGACTCCGCGGCCTACGCGCGAAGTGATTTATTTCTCAGCGGAAGAATTGCCGCGCACCGAGGACTTGGCCGGTGCCGCAAATGGAGGCCTTGGACAGCGTGGTGGAGCAGCGATGCACCACCCCACGCAGGTGATAAAGGTTGCTCGCGACGAGGTCCTGCGTGAAAAAGTTACCGATGCTCCCCAATTGAATCTGCCGAAATCTGATTCGCGGCTTTCAAATCTGCTCGCCTACCGGGCAGATGCAGGACCCGCTCCGGCTGAGGCATCGCCTCTGAAGCGGCCAGCTCCATCGATGTCGGCCGCAGTTGTTCCTCCGCGTCCAGAGATTCTGCGCTCGGAACTACGCCCGATGCAGCTTGCGACTCCGGCAGTTGTGCCTCCTCCTGTTGAGCTGCCCCGCGAGAATATTGCGCGACGTACTCTCCCGTTGGCTACTGCGGTAGTTCCACCTCCAGTCGCGGCTCCCGTTCAAGTCACAAATCGTGCGGCGCAACTGACGCTTCCTACGGAGGCAGTTGTCGCTCCGCCTCCCGAGATGATTGGCGTGACTCGCTTCCGCCAGAGAAGTGCCGAGTTTGTTCCGCGTGTTGTTCCTCCGCCGGTTGAGCTGGGCGTAGTTCGAACAACAGCCTCAGCCGCTGCCCTAAACGCGAGACAAACGGTTGTGCCACCCCCAGTGAAACTCCAAGACTTGCGACAGAACGTACGCCAGGTCCTTGGGAACGCTGCGGCTGTGCCGCCCACGGTTGACATCAGTTCCGTTCGTCAACAACGAACGCTAGCGGCGGCAAGTGTTGCAGTCATTCCTCCGGCCGCGGCGTCATCCGAAACCAGTCGTAAATATTCCGGCGGCGTTGGAGAGAAAACCGGGCTGGTTTCTTCAGGCACTGGAGTTGTTGTCTCGCCCCGGCCCGGGGACAAGCCTGAGCTGCCCGCAAATTCTGAGAAAGCAACGTTGGCAATGTCGCCATCTGGTTCGTCGAGTCTGGGAGCGGGTGGAGATGGCGGCGGCAGCGGAGTTGGTCACGGAAGCGGGTCCGGCGACTCCAGGTCAGGTGCAAATTCAGGCGCGGCTTCTGCTGGAACGGGCAAAGCCGCCAGCGCGTCCAATCGGACTGGCTCCTCGCCTTATCCAGGGCCCGGCGGCGCTGGCAATCTGAGCAACGGCACGCCGCGAGTGCCGGGAGTCTCGGTCTCTGGCGGCAACAACGTAATCACGCTTCCCAGCTTTGGTGGAACGCCTGATCCCCGTGCTGCCGGACACTCGACAGTTGCAAAGCCGACCAGCAACGCCATCACGGTTGTGGCGAGTCCGCGTTCGGGTGGCGCGACGAACCTTTATGGCGCGCTGAAGGGGGACCGGGTTTACACCATTTATATTAAGACGGCGATTGGGACGGCCGTGATGCAATTTGCCGATCCCTCGTCGGCCGCACATCCCTACGACACGGATCTCAGCGCGCCGCAAGCGATACGCGTTGATCTGCCGTCCGACCTTGAGCGAAGCCGGCTGCTCATCGCTTGCGTACTGGACCGGAATGGTGTGCTTAAACATTGGCGTGTGCTCCAGTCTGATTCTCACGATTTCTCAACGAAAGTTCTTTCCGCTCTGCCGGATTGGAGATTCAGCCCCGCCCTTCGCGGAGAGGAGAGCGTGGAGGTCAACGTGATTCTGGGGTTGGGGGTGGATACGAAGTGACTGCATAAACCACAAAAGACACGAAGGAATGGACTGCGAACCAGACGATCGCGACTTATTGCCTCGGATCTTCCTTCGTGCCCTTCGTGGTTAATGCTTCGAGCACGCATCAATGCAGCGTCAAATATCCGATCCCCACACGCATATGGTGAAGCCATTTGTCCGGCAGGCTGACGGCGATGGTGAGTCCGAGGGTTGCGTGAATGATTCCCAGCGGATATAAGTTCCGCCACCGCCGGAAGAATTCGCAAAAGAGCAATCCGCCCAAAAAAGATAGGATCGTCAGCAAAGGGCTGGGGACGTGGACCACTGCATAAAGCGATGCGGCCGCCCACACTGCACGACGGCTGCCTAGCACAGATTCGAGTCGCAAGAAAAATAGTGATTGCAAGATGAATTCTTGTTGTAGGGCCCAGAGAGCGTATTGCCAGGATCTGCTCCACGGGAGAGGGTAACCCGCGCCAGCGAACCTTAGCGCAGTCCCGATGGCGGCAATCGCTCCACATAGCAGGGCTCCCGCGAGCAGAATGTTCAATGCTCCAACGAGGGGCCGCGTTAATCCCATTTCGTGCGCTCCCCATCTGCCTGCAATCGCGAATGCCACAACGCATGCGGCTGCGACAATACTGAAGAAGGAATTCACCCGGCCTTGTGGCGTCCAGACCGCGACCAGGATGAAAGCAAAGACGAGTGCAACCTCCAGCAGGTCGCGCTTGATGTGCGCCTTCGTAGCATCGGAATACAACGGCTCGAACTCGCCTGATTCTGCCGAGGAAAAAAGTTCTGACTTCTCGCGCATACATGAATCTATATAACGTTCAGATGCGCGGCCTTGGTTGCGGGATTGCATCGGGACAAAGGGAGCTACCATGCGCGATGAACCTCGTGTCGTAGTCATTGGCGCCGGCTTCGGCGGGCTTGAGGCGGCCCGCACTCTCGCTAAGCTACCTGTTCGAGTCACGATCATTGATCGCAAAAACCATCACACCTTTCAGCCACTGTTGTACCAGGTAGCCACCGCTGGCATCTCTCCCGCGGAGATCGCGGCTCCGATCCGTTGGATTCTGCGCGGTCGCAAGAATGTTGAAGTCTTGTTGGGCGAAGTCATTGACTTTGACCTGCAGCGGCGAGTCGTAAAACTTTCCGATCTCGAGATTCCGTACGACTATCTCATCGTAGCGGCAGGAGCGCAGCACTCCTATTTCGGTCACGACGAATGGGAACCACTGGCGCCTGGCCTGAAGACCGTAGAGGATGCTTTGGAAATCCGTCGCCGCGTGCTGCTGGCTTTTGAATTGGCGGAGAGGCAGGCGTCTGCAGGAAAGGCGCTGTCAGACCTCAATTTTGTCATCGTCGGCGCCGGTCCCACCGGGGTTGAACTTGCGGGAACGCTGGCCGAGATCGCGCGTCAGGTATTGCGCGAAGAATTTGTTTTGATCGATCCCAAGCGCACACGAATTATTTTGCTGGAAGGCGGCCCGCGTATTCTGCCAGCCTACGCTCCTGATCTCTCGCAAAGCGCGGTTCGACAACTGGAGAAACTCGGCGTTGAAGTGCGGGCTTCAGCGATGGTGACCGGGATCGCTCCCGGAGCAGTTTGGGTTGGCGAACAGCGAATTCCTGCCGCGGTAATCTTGTGGGCCGCTGGAGTTGCAGCTTCTCCGCTGGGCAAAAAACTCGGAGTTCCAACGGATCGTGCCGGCCGAGTTCCGGTGAATAGCGATCTAAGCATCCCGAATCATCCCGAAGTCTTTGTCGTCGGCGATCTCGCGTCTTTGAAGGATGCCGAGGGCAATCTGCTCCCTGGAGTTGCCCCAGTCGCCATGCAGCAGGGACGCGCCGTTGCGAAGACCATTGCACGCGATCTTCAGAACGCGCCTCGCAAAGACTTCCATTATGTGGATAAAGGCAGCCTCGCCACGATTGGGCGCGCCGCTGCGGTTGCGCAAATCGGCAAAATCCATATCTCCGGATATTTCGCCTGGCTGGCCTGGCTCTTCATTCATATTCTTTTCATAATTGGATTCCGCAATCGCTTGATCGTGCTCATCCAGTGGGCTTGGTCATACATCACCTACGAGCGCGGGGCAAGGCTGATCACGGGGGACACGAGCCTGCCAGGATGGGCCGAAGCCGAAAAGGAAAATGTGACTGAGCCAGCGGCGCGAAGGTAGGCGACGTTTAAGTCTCGCATGATGTCATTCCGAACTCGCTGCCAAGCGGGAGAGGAAGCTCATGTCAATTAACATCCACCTATGCAGTCAGATTGTACTCCTGCACACGTCCGGATTGGTTCCGCCGCCTCGTAAGGTCCCTCTCTCACCTGGCGGTGAGATTCGGGATGACAAGTCTCGTGTTGAGTTCGGGATTGGTTCAGCTAGTCGGTCAAACAGGTCTGATGCCAGTGATTCCTTAAGGTAGGGGTGGCGTCAGGGCCAGCCTGTTTGTTTGGAGGAGTTTCCACTCCGGTTTCAGTTTGACGGCATTCTTGCAAATCTTT
>WNFJ01269463.1_pt2 | contig 12845 bp, 12 predicted proteins | sample 5400461 | NCBI WGS metagenome assembly WNFJ01 (sample SAMN13153349, study PRJNA577476) | soil metagenome | isolation source: 115 cm saprolite on Douglas fir-dominated hillslope | place: USA:California | collected 2013-09-17 | reverse complement strand
CCCTTCCCAGGTTCTTACAAGAAGATTCACCAGGAGAGACTTATGCGATACATGCTGCTGATCTACACAAAAGAAGACGAAATCGCCAAAGCTTCTCAGGAAGAAATGACGCAGGTCATGAACGGCCACTGGGCGGTGATGGAGGAGAGCCGGCGCTCCGGTGTGCTCCAAGGCGCCGAGCCGCTGGCCCCGACCGCCACCGCCATTACCGTCCGCCGGCAGAGCGGAAAGACGTTGATCACGGACGGCCCGTTCGCAGAAACCAAGGAGCAGTTGGCCGGATACTACATTCTGGACTGCAAAAGCCTGGACGAAGCCATCACCTGGGCCGCCAAGATCCCCACGGCGTGCGGCGGTCTGCAGGGGTGCGTGGAAATTCGCCCCCTTCCCGGCCTTCCTTCGGCCAGCAACGTGCCCGCGGCCGATGAGCAGTATGCTGGTTAGTGCCATGACCAAACAGCATTATTTCTGCAAGCTGATTCCGCCGTGGCCCACTTTCGCCCTGGATATGACGGACGAGGAGAGACGCTTGATGCAAGAGCATGTCCGTTATATGCGGGAGCAGTTCGATGCCGGGAAGGTTCTTATTTACGGCCCGGTGATGGCAAGCGAAGGCGCTTTCGGTATGGCCGTCCTGGAAGTCACAAGCGAGGCCGAAGCTCGCGAATTCGTCGCGGGCGATCCTACGCAGAAGGCAGGCCTCAACAGATACGAGTTCAACCCAATGCAGGTGGCCGCCGCCAAAGCGAAGGAAACATAAGCAGTGCGGGGTTGCGAAAGGTCGAACTGCGCCAGCCATGAGAAACTCCGAAGCGTCAATGAAAGAGATAGAAGCAATCGTTGAAACCGTATTTCGCCAGGAATCAGGCCGGATTATCGCCACTCTCATCCGGCTCGCCGGATCTTTCGATCGGGCGGAAGAAGCCATGCAGGAGGCGTTTGCTTCGGCCATCGCGAACTGGCCGGCCAAGGGTGTTCCGGACAACCCCGGAGCGTGGATCACCGCGGTGGCGCATCGTAAGCTCATTGATCAGGGTCGCCGCGAACGGATCCGCCGGGAGAAGCAGGACGCGATTCAGTATGAAACGCCAACCATCCAACAACCCGAAGCAGATGCCTTGTTCGGTGGTGCAACCATGACGTATCCCGATGATCGCCTGCGCCTGATCTTCACCTGCTGCCACCCGGCTTTGAACCGGGAGGCTCAAGTGGCTCTGACTCTACGTACGCTGGGCGGCCTGACCACACCGGAGATTGCCCGCGCTTTCCTTCTGCCCGAGCCCACTCTGGCGCAACGTCTGGTACGCGCCAAGCGCAAGATTCAGCAGGCAAACATTCCTTATGAAGTGCCGCCCCGGTCCCAACTCGAGGAACGGCTGGCCCCGGTCCAGGGAGTGATTTACCTGGTCTTCAACGAGGGATACTCCGCGACGGCCGGTGATAGCCTAATCCGCCGGGAACTCTGCGCGGAAGCCATCCGCCTGGGGAAGACCCTATGCGAACTCCTGCCGAATGAGCCCGAAAATCTCGGACTGCTGGCGCTGATGCTTCTCCATGACTCCCGGCGCGACGCCCGCATCGACCAGCAGGGGCAGCTGGTCACGCTGGAAGATCAGGACCGGGCATTGTGGGACCAGGAGCGAATCCAGGAGGGTCTGGCGCTGGTCAACCGGGCATTGCCCATGCGCCGGATTGGATCCTACCAATTGCAAGCGGCCATCGTCGCACTGCACGCCGAGGCTCACTCGCCCGATCAGACCGACTGGGCGCAGATCGCGGCGCTTTACCAGGAGCTATTGCGCATCTCGCCCTCTCCGGTTGTGGCGCTCAACCACGCGGTGGCGGTCGCCATGAGCCGAGATCTTGAAGAAGGCTTGGAGCAGATTGATCGCGTGGGAGCAGCGGGCGGGCTGGAACAGTACCACCTTTTTCATGCCGCGCGAGCCGATATCCTGCGCCGGCTGGGACGTCGCGAAGCGGCGGTTGGAGCTTATCAAGAGGCTCTGCGCCTGGCAACGAACAACGTAGAGCAGAGTTACCTGCGACGGCGCCTGGGCCCGCCCTGCTCCGGCGCAGTCTAGCTGCTTCTCTCCACCACAAACTCCGGAATCGCCAGCAGCGCGCGCTTGATCTCTGAGTCCGGGAACGAGCAGACCGCGTTGCGGGCTGCCGCGGCATATTTAGTGGCTTCGTCATAGGCGTACTGGATGGAGCCGCAGCGATTCAGCATGGCCAGGATCTGGTTATGCTGCACGCTCAGGAATGCGCGCTCTTCCAAAACCGTCTCCACCAGCTTTCGTTCGTCAGGAGTGCAGTGGTCCAGAGCATGAATCACGGCCATGGTAACTTTGCCTTCGCGCAAGTCGCTGGCCACGGGTTTGCCCAGAATTTGTTCGGAGGCGGTAAGGTCAAGCACGTCGTCCACGATCTGAAACGCCAGACCCAAGTTGCGCCCGTACTCGCCCAGGCGGGTCTCCTGCTCCTCCGTCGCCTTGCCCAGGATGGCTCCCAGGCGCATGGAAACCGAGAAAAGGCAGGCGGTCTTACGAAAGATGAGGTCAAAGTGCTCTTCCAGGTCGACGCACTTCCCCAGCTTCTCCATCTGCAGCAACTCGCCTTCGACCATTTGCTGGGTCAGGTCAATCAGTTCGTCCAGAATCTTGAAGTTGCGTTCCTGGACCGCGATCTTGAAGGCTTGCATGTAGAGCCAGTCGCCCGCCAGCACGCACTTGGAGTTGCCCCACTGAGTGTTGGCCGCGGGGCGGCCGCGCCGGGTCTTGGCTTCGTCTATGATGTCGTCGTGCACCAGGGTAGCGGTGTGGATGATCTCCACCACCCCGCCCAGACGGACCGCGCTGCGCTCATCGTGGGGAAACAGCTTGGAGGAAAGCAACAGCAGTGCCGGCCGCAGCCTCTTGCCTCCGCCGGCCCGCAAATGCTCTCCAATATCGGTGATGGCGCGGACGCCGGAGACGGTGCCGCGGCCAAATTCGCGCTCGATGGCGGCCAGATCGTCGCGCAGCAGCTCAAAAACTTCTTTGGCGCCGGATGTTACTGGTGAACTCAAAACACCCCTTAGTTGCTTCGGTAGTTCGTGAACTGCATGTCGATTCCAAAGTCGCGTCCGCGCAGCAGGGCCATAACCTCTTGCAACGTGTCGCGATCCTTGCCGCTGATCCGGACGGAGTCGCCCTGGATCGAGGCCTGCACTTTCTTTTTGGAATCCTTGATGACTCTGACGATTTCCTTTGCCTTCTCGGTGGGAATGCCCTGCTGCATGGTGATCTTCTGGCGCACCGTTGCGCCCGCAGCCGTCTCCACCGCGCCGTAGGTCAGTGCCTTGAGCGGCACGCCGCGCTTCACCAGCTTGCCCTGCAGAACATCATTCACCGCTTTCAGCTTGTATTCGTCCTGAGAGCTGAGCACGATGGCGTCCTTGCCCTCCAGCTGGATGTCGGACTTTGAGTCCTTCAAATCGAATCGGGTATGAACCTCTTTCAACGCGTTCTGGATGGCGTTGGAGGCCTCTTGCAGATCGACCTTGCTCACAACGTCAAAAGAATTCTCAGCCATGCGTTTATAGCTTACTAAGAGTTACGCACGGATGCACGTTTTTCCCTTGCGTTTAGATCTTGTGAACGGGTGCAAGAGCAGCACTTTTAGAGGGCCTCGGCCAGGGATTCACGCGATCAGGCTCCGCCGAAGTGGTTGCCGATCGTGTTTTCCACTGGCGCTCAAAGCTTGAATGTATCAACCACGCCACGCGTCCTCAAAAGGGCCCATTTGCCCCGTCCCACGCCCGAGCCGAAGGTTACTAAGGTACTCTTGCCGCTGCGGGCGGTTGCTGCCAAGATGGCTGCGTGTGAGAACAGTTCTGACCGGCGATTTCGGGGGAAAAGCGCTGGTCAGAAAAAGTTTGAACCAATAAACAGGCCTCGGTTGTTCCCGAGGCCTGTTGCATTTTCCACTCGATTTCAAGATTGTTTCGCCGGTACGCCAACATATTGGACAAGAAAAGCCGGCTGGAAATTGAATAGCAAGTGTGAGAGAGAACGGTAAGACAAGTTCAAACTAAGGGTCAGCTTACGCTCACAATGCGCATGCTGGGACCGACATTTCCCGCGCCCTTGCTGTTTCGGATGGTGACTGTGCAGTTGCGGCCCTTGGCCTTGGCCCGGTAGAGGGCCTGATCCGCAACGCGAAGAACCTCGGCGGGCGTCAGATGGTCGCCATTGCTCGCGGCAACGCCGATGCTTACGGTCACATTGGTCTCCCGCTTGACGTTGACGGAGCGAGTTCTCCCGTCCCTGCCTTTCCGCCGGTCCTTGCCCCGGACCACGAAGACGGATTGTTCAATCAGGCGGCGCATACGGTCGAGGTACACGAACACCTCTTCCGGGGGCTTGCCGGGAAAAACTACCGTAAACTCCTCTCCGCCATAGCGGTATGCCTTGCCGCCGCCGGTGACGAACGCCAGCCGGGAAGCCACCAGGCGCAGCGCCTGGTCGCCGGCTGCGTGGCCGTAGGTGTCATTGAATTTCTTGAAGTGGTCCACATCCACCATGGCGATGGTATAGGACTCGGGCAGCTTCATCAGGGCCTCATTCAGCGCCCGGCGGCTGGGTAATTGGGTAAGCTCGTCGTGATAAGCCATCTTGTACGAGGTCTCAAGCAAGGCCACGATCAATGCCATGCCGCCTGTCGCGAAGAAGATGCCGGCACGGAAATTGGTCCCCCCGGACCAGAAGGCGATGAACGATGCCACCAGCGCCCAGAACAAGCTGCTCTCCACCGCGCGATAGCGACGCAGCAGGGGCACCAGGATGACTATCATGGCCACGACGAAAGCCAGCAGCCCAGGTTGCGAAAGACGGCTCCAATCGGAGAAGGGTATCGCAAAAAACGGCCGGTCCAGCCAGCTTGCGGCATCTGTCAATTGTGGGAGACAAAAAACTCCAACCGCAATGATCTGCGCTCCCAAGATGGCCAGCCGCCTTCTGCCGGCCGACGAAATGATTCCGCGCTCTTGCAGGAAAGCCTGCGCCAGCAAATTCAACGGCAGGAGAACCGAGATGCTATTCGCCAGCACCCGCCCCCCGTGCGCAGAAAGATGAGGGCTGATCCAGGCCAACGCTGCCTGCGCCAGTGTCAGGACCAGAGTGGCGAAAAAGAGCCGGCTGCGACGGAACACTGCGCTCAAAACCAGACCAGTCAGAAGCAAAGCCAGGGCAACAAAGCGGATTCTGGATGAATCTTGACCGGGTGGCGTTCCCAGACGCAGGAGGATGGCCGCGACTGCTAGCAACGCGCCCCCGGGACAGGTGAGCCGGTAAAGAGTTTTGAAAATCGCGGAGATCAGAGGCACGCGCGCTCCACCATAGAAGATCGTGCATCGGCGTAAGCTTTTTCTTTGCAACAGCTTGCGCCTTCAACTACTTTGTGTGCTGGACCATCGCACTATACCCGGCGCCGCCACCCCTAGAGTAGATACCTTTAGTGCCATGCCCTTTTTCTCACGTGATGAGCCCTGGGTTCACTCTTCGCCCCCAAAGTGTGCTGCGTGCCCCCGTTTTCTGACCCGCGCAGCCTCCCCGGCAAGAGTACATCATGGGTTCAGATTCGGTGCATCTGGTTGACAGAAAACTGCTGTCAAGTAAGAGGCAGCCATGTAGAATGACCGCGCCCCGCGGATAATGTCCGCGCCGTGAGAGCGCAGGCTTTCACTATGGAGGACTTTTCCGTTCACGCAGCAATCAAAACGGGCATCAGAGGAGAACGCGATGAAATACGCCGCTGAGCTGTTTGGCACCTTCGTACTGGTCTTCGCAGGTTTGGGGACCGCAGTCATCGCCGGAGGTCAAGTTGGCAATGTGGGCGTGGCCCTCGCCTTCGGATTGGCGCTTCTGGCCATGGTCTATACGGTGGGTCCCATCTCGGGTTGTCACATCAACCCGGCCGTAACTTTTGGCATGTTCTTGAGCAAGCGGATCTCGCAGAGGGAAATGATCGGCTACTGGATTGCCCAAGTCATCGGCGGGATCATCGCCGCCGGCGTTGTACTCTTCATTGCCAGCGGCGCGCGCGGATACAACCTTGCGACTTCCGGCCTTGCGGCCAACGGCTTCGGTGACCATTCGCCCGGCAACTACAGCCTGGGCGCAGCTTTTGTGGCCGAGATGTTCCTCACCATGCTGCTGGTCATCACGGTGCTCGGCGCCACTGACGAACGTGCTCCCGCGGAACTTGCCGGAATCCCCATTGGACTGACGCTCACTACCATTATCCTGGCCGGTATACCCGTGACGAATGGATCGTTCAACCCGGCACGCAGCATCGGCCCCGCGGTATTCGCCGGAGGATGGGCCATCGAGCAGCTTTGGTTGTTCATCGTCGCTCCATTGGCCGGCGCCGTGCTCGCTTCGCGCCTTTATTTAGGATTCAAGGGCCGAGGCCGGTGAAATCGTTTCAACCTACTGCGCCACCAACTCGAAACACTGATTCTTAACGAACCCGCCGGCGGTGTTGTTCGCCGCCGTCGGGCCCGGCCGCGCCGGGGCTCTGGTGGTTGAACAACTTCAGTATCTTCTGCAGGATGGCCTCTGAATCGGGCTGGATGGCCGCCCTTTTCCCTTCCGGCCTGCTAACCGAATCTTCCGGATCATGTCCAACGATTGACAACTATCCTGTTTTAGTCTATGCCTGTAGTTGAAAGGCCTTGTCTAAAATAAGGGATGACACCATGGCCGACCAACGCGACCTTTTTCCCGGAGCCCTGGAGATGATGATTCTCCAAACGCTCAAACGAAAACCGCTCCACGGCTACGCCCTGGTCCAGCACATCAAACGCACCTCGGACGACCTGTTGCAGGTGGAAGAGGGATCTCTCTACCCCACTCTGCAGCGCATGCTCAAGGCCAGCCTGGTCAAGGCTAAGTGGGGGAGCTCCGCAACCGGTCGGCGCGTGCGTATTTATCAACTGACTCCGCAGGGCCGCAAGCACGTGGAGCGCGAAGTCTCCAGCTTCGAACGCATGCTGGAGGGAATTACGCGCGTGCTGGCTCCGGCCAAGCAACGAGGTTAGGCATGAACTGGTTCAGGCGGCTTTTCTCGCGGCAACGTATATATGCCAATCTCTCGGAAGAGATGCAGGGGCATCTTCAAGAAAAGGTTGAAGACTTGGTCGCCGGGGGCATGGCCTGGGAGGATGCCCTGGCCGCGGCCCGCCGGGAGTTCGGCAATGCCACGCTTCTGGAAGAGCGCGGGCGTGAAGTCTGGCAGTGGTCATCCCTGGAAAGTATTCTGCGCGACGCACGCCTCGCCTTGCGCCAGCTGCGCCGCAATCCAGGCTTCACCCTCACCGTGCTCATCACTTTAACTCTCGCCATCGGGGTCAACACCGCAGTATTCAGCATGGTGAGCGCGCTGCTATTGCGTCCACTTCCCTATCCTGAGCCCCATCGGCTCGCCAGCTTGACTCGGCATCTGGCCGGCGTGCTCCCCAGCGGAAAGGGCTACGAAGAATCTGACGATGGGCAGGACGGCGAAACGTGGGAACTCGTCCGAGACAACGTTCCCTCGGTGGTGCCCGCTGCCTTTTCGTTCGACTCCAACGGCGTAAACTTGGAGGCCAGCCACCAAGTCCGCTACATTCAAGCCCATCGCATCTCCGCGACATTCTTTGACGTCTTAGGAATCCAACCTCTCCTGGGCCGCAATTTCACCCAGGAGGAAGACCGGCCCAATGGCCCGAATGTCGCCATCCTCAGCTATGAGCTTTGGCGGTCGTTGTTTTCAGCCGATCGCAACATTCTCGGACAAGCAATACATCTTAAGGGCGAGCCCTATGCCGTGGTCGGTGTGATGCCGCCGGGCGTAAAGACCACGGCTCCAGCCGACCTCTGGACGCCCCTTCAGCCTTGGCATGGCGGCGAAGGCCGCGGGAGTAATTACCACATCGTGATGCGCTTGCGGAAGGGCGCGACCTGGGCGGAGGTCAACGGCCAGTTGCAGCATCTCCATCCCGCGATGTTTGATCTGCTGAAAGGAGCAACCGAACAACTGGTCGCGCGGCCGTTCCAAGAGGATCTTGCCCAACAGAAGCGTGCGCCCACGCTCATTCTGATGTCGGCGGTCGGCTTCATTTTGCTGATCGCATGCGCCAACCTGGCAGGGCTGATGTTGGTGCGCTTTACGCGCCGCGCGGATGAGATGGCTACGCGCATGGCACTAGGAGCGCCGCGCAATGCGATTTTCCGTCAGGTAATCATGGAGCCTTTCCTGCTGACGCTTGGAGGGGGAGCGGCCGGAATAGCGCTGGCCGTTTATGGACTGCGCTCTTTTGGCAGCCTGTTTCCTCCTTACATGTTGCCAATCGGCGGACTCCGCATCGATGCCAGTGTGCTGGCCTTTACCGGCGTAACCACGCTGTGCACCGGCTTCTTCATCGGACTGTTCCCCGCCCTCGCAAGCCGGCGTGTACGGATACGGCCGTCGCTCTCGGGCAGAATATCCGACTCCGGTGCAGGCAGCGGAAGAACGCGTCAGGTTTTGATCGCCACTGAAGTATGCCTCACCCTGCTGCTGCTCGCGGGAGCGGGCCTGCTGATTCGCACGCTGGTCTACCTGGAGACTCTGCCCTCAGGCTTTGATGCCAGCAACGTGACGACGGCCAAAGCGTCTCTGGACGAGGCTCATTATCACGATCCTGCCGCATTTCAGCGCCTGTTGCACCTAAGTCTGACGGCGATGCAGCGGATTCCCGGCGTGGAATCGGCCGCCGTCGGGCTAGGCTTGCCCTACGAGCGGGGACTTAATGACGGTTTCAAAGTGGTGGATGGACCAACGGCGGGAACAAGCATGACCAGCAGCTCCACTTATGTTACTCCAGAATATTTCCCGGCTTTGCGGATCCCCCTTTTGGCCGGCCGTCCATTTTCTGACAATGACACCGCGGAGAGCGAGCCGGTGGTCATCGTGAACGTTTCGTTCGCGCGCAAATACATGGGATCTCTTGAAGTCCTGGGCCGCCACCTTAGCCTTGGAAAAACCATCTGCAGTGTGATCGGACTGGTGGGAGATGTAAAGAAGCGTCCTGGCATTTCAGTCAGTGCGCCCCTGGCCACCGAACCCGTGTACTACGTACCGGCAACGCAAGTGGACCCGGGTTTCCTGAAAGTCGTTCACGTGTGGTTCCAGCCGAGTTGGCTTGTCCGTACCAACGGCCCCATTGAGGGCCTCACCGAGAACATGAAGAAGGCGCTGGCGGAAGCTGACCCTAGCCTGCCGTTCTCCGGGTTCTACAACATGGACGACCTCCAAGCCTCGGCTCTCTCGCAGCAGCGGATCGAAGTCCTCTTGCTCAGCGTGCTAGCCGGTCTGGCGCTGCTTCTTTCCATCGTCGGCGTCTATGGCCTGGTCTCAAACCTGGTCGTGCAGCGTACGCGAGAGATTGGCATACGCATGGCGCTGGGCTCAACTTTGCTGCGGGCCATGGCAGAAGTCGGCAGATCCGGAATCGTCGCGGTCGCGTATGGCCTGGGCGGAGGTTTGATTCTCGCATCGCTGACTTTGCGCGTCATGCGCAGCGAGTTGTATGGAGTTCGGCCGTTCGATCCGGTATCGTTGATCGCGGTCTGCGTTCTCCTGATGCTTGCTGCCTTGGCCGCCAGCTTTGCGCCCACTCTGCGTATCGCCCGCATTGATCCCGCGTCGACGTTGCGGGCGGAATAAACTGCGTGCGGCATTGGACATGTGGTTGCGAGTCAGGGACTTTAGTACGGGGAGCCCTCTACCGGTAGTAGCCCTGTTTCGCTTCGACCACCAGGTTTTTCTGCGACTTCCGGACTTCGGGCGCCAGCTTGACTTTGATGGCGCAGAATTTGCCCTTGGGTCTCACAGCCGACGGATGATAGCCCAAGCTGTAGCGCAACCGGATATCGTCAATCATTTCCGCCAGCCTGGCCTTCAGCTTCTTGCCGCTCGATTCCAACACCAGGCCACCCGAAGCCCGCGCGTACTTGTACACCTCCCCGGGCGGGTACAACATGCTACTGATGATCTTGGACGAATCGCGGCGCGAATCTTCCGCCTCGGAAATGTCGCTTCGCTTGAGCAGGGTACAGACAACGGCCCCGGTCCGATAGAGTTCCCGCAGCGCTTCCTTTTCCGTGTGCAAAGGGCCGTAAAGACTTCTTCCATAGCGCACCTTGATTTCCTCGGAAGGAATATTGGGAACGTCATCAGTAAGCCAGATAATCACCCGCCGGCCGTTCTGCTGCTTCGAGTTCTCCAGTTGGCCGGCGGCCTGGAAAATGGCTTCATTGAAGAATGCCGCTTCCCGGCTGTCCATGCGACTGGCCCTGTCGATAGCGCCGGCGGCCAGCGCGCGGTCGGTGGTGAAGTCCTGGATCACGCGCGCTGATGATGAATAGACCATTACAGCAACTTCGTCTTGCGGCTTCAGGTGCTGTAACGCTTCCACCGCGCCTTCGGCCAGCGGCTTGAGCACCGGGCGCACGCTGTCGGTGAGATCGAACAACAAGACCACGGACAGAGGGAGCTCGTCCTGGCTGAAAAACGTAATCTGCTGCCGGACACCGTCTTCATAGATCTGCAGGTCATTCTGCTTGAGAGAACTGATTAGCTGGCCGGTTTTCCTATTGACCACCTGGGCGTCCACCAGCACCAGGCGAACGTGGACGCGGTAAGCCTCGCCGGCCGGCGCGGATGCCGGATCTTGCACTCCCCATGCCCAAGCCGAAAAAAGGAGCAACAGGGCAGCAAGCCCGGAAGAAACGGCGCGAATTCTCATCTCGGGTCCCCAGCTCACAAGATATGCCGGAGACAGCGGGCCGTCTACGTGCACTTTGTGGCGGATACGACGCCGGTCATGGGACGGTCTTCTCTTCCGGCGCCTTCACGTGACGAAAGGCCCTCCATAGCAGCAGATCGTAGACAATTTTCAAGCCCCCGCCCAGCAGCAGAGGAGCCGAGAACGCCACCCGCTGCATGAACACTCCCGCCACCGCGGAGGATGCGGCCCAGGAGACGTTGCGCGACAGGTTGGTCACACCGCTGGCGAAGGTGCGTTCCTCGGGGCGCACCATGGCTGCCACGTAGGACTGGCGTGTGGGCACGTCCATTTCCACCATCGATTCGCGCAACAAGAACAGAATCACCGCCCACTTGGCCGAGGGCGCGACTGCCGCGGCAATCAGAAAAATGCTGGATGGCAAATGCGTGAACACCATGGTTTTCACTAGCCCGATCCTGCGGGCCAGAGCCGCTGCTCCCAGGTGGGAAAGTGCATTCAGAAGGTGCACGAGGAAAAAAAGAACGGCCAGCTTGTTCTCGGCGATCCCGAAGCGCCGGAAGAACCAGTAGGAGACGAGCGCGTCGGTCAGGAACCCGCCGCCCAGACTGTCGATGGCGAAGAGGCCGGAAAGCTTCGCGATGCGAGACCTTGTCTGCGGCGAAACCACTGCGGCTTCCCTGCCGGGCGCTTTCGTGCGAACGACCTCCACCTCCGGCGTGAGCAACAGATAGAGCATTCCGCTCAGAAAATTCAGGGCCGCGTATCCCGCGAACAACCCGCGGTAGGCCAGGGTAAGATCCACGCCCCAGAGGCGGTGCGCGAGCAACGGGATGGCCGCCGCGAGAGCCCCCACAGCGCCGCTGGAGTCAAGCACCACGTTGTACCAGGCCAAACTCCAGGTGCGCTTCTGGTCCGGGACCAGGGACGGAATCACGGCTTGCTCCAGCGCGAAGGCAGCGCTGCGGTCGGTACCCATGCCGTTCAACATGCCGAGGAAGGCGCCAATCGCCAGCACTGCGAGCTGCGAATGAAAGATCAGCGGCAGCGCCCCCAAGGCAGTCAACGTGCCGAGGAAAAACAGCGTTGGCCTTCTTCCCATGCGATCGGCTCGCAGGGTAACGAATACCGTAGCCACTGCGGCGCCAGCCAATCCCGCGGCGATGACCAGGCCAATCGAAGTCGAGCTGAACCCCTCACGGTAAAGAAAGATCCCCAGAACCACGCCGAGCAGGCCAATCCCGAATGATCGCAGCCATGCGGCCGAGAAGATCAGCGCCAGGTTGCGCGAAGAAGAGCTCATTAGGTTGCAGACCACAGTGTAGAAGAAAGCGAAGCCCCGCCAACGGCCTTTTGCCTGTTCGCAAGGCCGATGGCAGCCCGGAGCGTCGGCGGAGTCGAGAAGAGACCGGGTCTCGGCGAAGGCGCGAACGGGATCAGGCCGGCCGGCGCCTGTGCCGCCTCTCTTCTTTTTTCTTCCGTTGACGCCCTTCGTCCAGGACCGTTCGCACGCCTCTTCCCAGCTCGGGAAACGTAAACGGCTTTTGTACCAGGGAGACTTGCGCGTCCAGTTCCTCCACTCCAGGATGGCCGGAAGTGAAGATTGCGGCGATGCCGGGCCGTTCCAAGCGGATGGCGCGTACGAGTTCGTCGCCGCGCATTCCCGGCATGACGAAGTCAGTCACCAGGAGATCAATCGTGTCTTGATACTGACGGGAAACACGCAGGGCCTCGCACCCGCTCGTCGCTTCCAGCACCTTATAACCCTGACTCTCCAGGTACAAACGCGTCATGGTGCGGATTCCAGATTCGTCTTCTACCAGGAGAATGGTCTCATGTCCGGAAGTGGGCTGTAGCTCCTGCGGCGTGGCCTTTTCGACAGTCTGAGCCTTGGTCCAGGGAAAGAAAACACGGAACGCAGTACCCTCATTGGGCTCGCTTTCAACCGTGATGTAGCCTCCTGCCTGCTCCACGATTCCGTACACGGTAGACAAGCCCAGCCCGGTTCCTTTGCCCACTTCTTTGGTGGTGAAGA
>WNFJ01242718.1_pt1 | contig 12845 bp, 12 predicted proteins | sample 5400461 | NCBI WGS metagenome assembly WNFJ01 (sample SAMN13153349, study PRJNA577476) | soil metagenome | isolation source: 115 cm saprolite on Douglas fir-dominated hillslope | place: USA:California | collected 2013-09-17 | reverse complement strand
CCAAGTTGGGAATCGTGAGCTTCACCCGGACCGTTCACGGCGCAACCCATAATCGAGAGATGCAGAGGTTCTTCAACGTGCGCCAGCCGCCGTTCAATCTCGGTAACGATTTCGACGAAGTTATCGACATCCAGGCGCCCGCACGTCGGACAGGCCACGACCGTCACGCCACGGGTCCGCAGGCCGAGTGACTTCACGATCTCCCAGGCGACGCGCACCTCTTCCTGTGGCTCCGCCGCGAGCGACACGCGGATCGTGTCGCCAATGCCCTCATGCAAAAGTATTCCCAGCCCGATCGAGGATTTCACCGTCCCGGTAAATGCCGTGCCGGCCTCGGTCACTCCCAGATGGAACGGATAGTCGACCTTCTCTGCCAGCAAACGATACGCGGCCACCGTGCGCTGCACGTCAGAGGCCTTCAGCGAAACGATGATAGCGGTGAAATTGAGGTCTTCGAGAATCCTAATGTGCCGCATCGCCGATTCGACCATCGCTTCGGGCGTGGCGGTGCCGTACTTCTTCAGCAGATCCTTTTCCAGCGAGCCGCCGTTAACGCCGATGCGTATCGGCACCTTCTGCGCCTGAGCGGCGCGCACAACTTCTACTATCCGTTCGTGCTTGCCAATGTTTCCGGGATTAAGGCGCAACTTGTCGATGCCGGCTTCGAGCGCCAGCAGGGCGAGTTTGTAGTGAAAGTGAATGTCGGCAACGATGGGAACTTCAGGAACGCGCTTGCGAATTTCCTTTAACGCAACTGCCGCGTCATTGTCGGGCACGGCGAGACGAACGATCTCACAGCCGGCGCTAACCATCTGTTCGATCTGCTCGACGGTGGCGCCCACGTCGGCGGTGTCGGTTTTGGTCATCGACTGAATGACCACCGGCGCGCCGCCGCCAATCTGAACGTTCTTAACCTGAACTGCTTTTGAGTTGCGCATAAACCGCCTATTTCGTTTGTATCAGAAGCCCGACCGTTAGGGAGGGCAACTTCGGATACGAGCCCTTGCTGACGCGCGGGCTTCTGACACTTTACCCAGGACTATTATTTCGCCGGCGTTGCCGTCGCCGGCGTCGGCGAGGAGGCAGGTGGCGGACTGTTACCTCCACCGCGCCAGCTCGATGCCGTCTTAATCAAATCATTCGTAATCACGAAAACCATCAGCAGGATGACTACGACGAATCCCACTTGCTGAATCCGATCGCGCACGCGCGCTGATATCGTCCAACCGACCGTGGCCAGCAGACCTTCGATCAATAACAAGAAAATCGCGCCACCGTCCAGCACCGGAATCGGCAGCAGATTGAAGACACCGAGATTCAGGCTCAGGAATCCAAGTGTCGCAAATACCCCGGCCCAACCAAGGCGAATCGCCGAGGTAGAAGCCACCCGGTAGATTCCGATCGGACCTGAGAATGTGTTGCGCACCGAACGCTTGCCGGCAAAGACCTGCCCCAGCGCCTTTCCGGTAACGCGAATGTATTCGAGGTTGGTATCGACGGCCTCGGAAAACTCGCCGGCGATTCCGATTCTTTGGAATGGAATTTCTTCATCCGGCTGAAACCCCAGCCGCTCTCTGGTCTCCTGCGGATTCAGGAGCCTCGGAGTCGCGGTGATGTCTACCATGTTGCCGTTGCGCTCTACACGCAGGGTAATCGGCTGTCCTTTGTGCTCGCGAATGTATTGCGTCACCTGTTCCGCGCTCTTGACCGGTTCACCGTTGACAGAAACGATCCGGTCGCCGGCTTTCAATCCGGCTTCGGCCGCGGGCGTGTTCGGCTCGACCGCTCGCACAACGATCGGCACGGTCCCATAGTCAGGCAGAAAGTCGAGAAAGCCAACGGTCTCGCCTTCTTCAGTGTGCGGCGTCGGCTTGATCGTGAGCTTAAGCCGCTGTCCGTTTCTTTCAACTTCCAGTGGCAGAGGTTGACCGGGAGACAGTAGGGCGTCATCCGCCACTGTCTTCCATTTGGGATTTGGGTTGCCGTCAAACGATACGATGCGATCGCCCGGCTGGAGGCCGGCGATTTCTGCCGCACCGCCCGGCAGGACATGTCGCACGACCGGCGGCGGCGGCACCTGCACGCCATAAATCATCGCGCCCGCAAACGGGATCGACAGCGCGGTCAAGATATTCATCACCGGCCCGGCAATCGCGACCAGGATCCTTTGCCAGCGTGGCCGCAGATCGAATCTCTCATTCGCGGGGATATCAGAAGCGCCCTCGCCTTCGATGGGCGCGTTGGATTCGTCGCCGCCCAGCTTCACATAGCCGCCCAGAGGGATGGCGGATATTCGGTAATCAGTGGTGCCCCATTTGCGGCCAAACAAGCGCGGGCCAAAGCCGAACGAGAAGGTCTCAACTCGGATTTTGAGGAGCTTGGCAACGATAAAGTGGCCAAACTCGTGCAGCGTCACCGCCGCCCCCAGAATAAAAATGAAGGCCAAAACTCCGATAATTCCGTTCTGAAGTAGACTCATTTATTAGTCCTAATCAAACAAATACCCGGCTTTGAATCTCTGAATCACCGACCGATTAGCAAAGTTCCAAAACGAGTTTACGTGGGGCACGCGGATGGGTCAAACAGGTAGGTTGGGGTTACAAAGTTTTCTCGCCGCTCAGCCCACTGGAATTTTCGGAGCGCGGACATCCTGTCCGCTGAGGCGCAGCGCGAAAGTAATTTCAAGTCCGGGGCCCCTTTTCCGGAGTCTGAGCGTGCTGCGCCCGCTGGCGGATAGGATGTCTGCACTCCGGTTAATTACAAATCTCAGGCGACGCTTTTTGCGCGAGTGCTGCCGCCCAAACGGGCAATCGTCGTTTGGGCAGCGGATCGGGCCGAACGATCAGCGTCCAGAACTGAATCAAGGTCCTTGACCGCCGATGTTGGGTGCTGATCCATCACGCTTTCAATTACCAGCGGGATGTCGGCCAGAGACATTCGCTCGTCGATGAACGCCTGCACCGCTTCTTCATTGGCCGCGTTCATCGCCGCCGGCAGCGTGCCGCCGGTCCGCAACGCGCGATAAGCCAGCGAGATGCACGGGAAGCGGTCAAGATCCGGCGCCTCAAAATGCAAAGACGAAAGCCGGGCGACGTCCAGTGACGGCAGCTCTGACGGACAACGCTCCGGATAGGTCAGGGCGTATTGAATCGCGTGGCGCATGTCGGCAATACCCATCTGAGCAATGACTGACCCGTCAATCAATTCGATCATCGAATGCACTACCGATTCAGGATGGACGACGATATTGATTTCATCCGCGCTGTAGCCAAACAGCCAATGCGCTTCGATTACTTCCAAACCCTTATTCATCAGGGTGGCCGAATCGATCGTGATCTTCGCGCCCATGTTCCACGTTGGGTGCTTCATCGCTTCGGCCACGGTCGCGGATGACATTGCCGCCTTGTCACGAGTGCGAAACGGCCCGCCTGAAGCCGTCAGAATAATTCGCCGCACTTCGGAATGCTTCTCACCGCGCAGGCATTGATGCAGCGCATTGTGTTCAGAATCCACGGGCAGCAACTCCGCGCCGGACCTCTCCGCCGCGCGCGTCATCAGTTCGCCGGCCATCACCAGGGTTTCTTTGTTGGCCAGCGCCACGCGCTTCCCTGCCTCCAGTGCCCGCAGGGTCGGCACGAATCCAACCGCGCCCACGGTTGCGGAAACAACACAGTCGACCTGGTCATGGGTGGCGACTTCTACCAGACCATCCACGCCCAAAGCGATGCGCGGTAGTGAAATGCCGCGCTGTTGCAACTCTGCCCTTAGCTCTTCCGCGGATTCTTCATCCTTAACTGAAACCAGCTCAGGCTGGAAACGCGAGATTTGATCGACGAGCTTTCCAATATTCCGCCCTGCCGCCAGCGCGACGATACGAAACTGTGCGGAGCCCAAAGCTTCGATCACACGCAGAGTATTGCAGCCAATCGAGCCGGTCGAACCTAAGATTGAAATACCTCTCACGGACATGCTCTTATTTGAACCACGTGTCACGGGCGTCACCGCCCGTGACAAATCATCGGCAAGATGCCGATGCCACTTTTTAAGGCGACGCGGCCGGCGTTTCGTAAGGCCGCATCAAATCAATCGTTTGGCCGTCGCGCTCGTACGAGGCGCCGGTCACTCGCCAGCTGCGATTGCTGCGATAAGAGAGGTCGACTGTGGCGTTCACGACCTTCTTTTCACCAATGACCTTGAAATGCAGCGTTGCCTCGCCGTCACTATTGTGAACGTTGACTTGTCCGGTGACAAATGACCCGAAGTCTTTCACCTCGCCGATATCCTGTTTCAACTGCTCGTTATTGCGAAGATACGTGCGCGCAGTTTCAGCCGCTTCGCTGTTCCCAATGGTGCGAAAAACAAACCAGCCAATCGCAACTACGAACAGGGCTACGATGAGCGCCAGCACGCCGACGATTCCGGCAATAATCAGGATTATCTTCTTCGTGCTCATCGCTAAGAATTGAAATATGCGCGGGCAAAATAGTAGATGAGCGGCGCGTTGAACAGCAAGCTGTCCATCCTATCAAGTACGCCGCCGTGCCCGGGCAGTAAGGTGGCGGTGTCCTTCGCGCCGGCGCTCCGTTTTAGAGCGCTCTCAGTCAAATCGCCAACCACGCTCAACACATTCATGACGGCCGCCAATGGCATGGCAAACTTCAAAGGCAACTCAGGGAAAAACCAGGCGTGGGCGGCCACTGCCAGCAGCAGGCTCGCCAACATCCCCGCCGCTACGCCTTCCCAGGTTTTTCCCGGACTCACATTCGGCGCGAGCTTATGCTTCCCAAATGTCTTACCGCCATAGTAGGCGGCGCTGTCCGCTCCCATGATCACGAGAAAGAAAAAAGAAAGCAGGTGCCGCGAGAGCTCCGGCGCAAAGCCCGTGCGCAAAGCTACCAGGTGACCGCCAAGCAGTACGATATACATAACGCCCAGGACGGTCGCCCCGGTGGCACTAATCATTCTGTCAAAAGGCGCACCGCGCACCATCGCTGCTGTCAGAGTACCCATCGTTAGTAAGATCAAAATGATCTGAATCATCAACAGGTCGGGCGGCTTACCCGGTTCGGTGAAATAAAAAATTGTGAAGAGTGCAAACGCGCCCAAAAACCCGGCCACCATGTCGGCGCGAATCTGTTGCTTGCGCGCCAGCAGCCAGAATTCGACCAACGCCAGAACCATCGCGACCGCGGCGATCAAGACAAATAAGAGAGCCAATTTTGCAATCAGGATTGAGGCAATGAGAATCGGAAGCAGAACCACCGCGGTTACGATGCGGGCCACTGCCGGGGGAAGATTCCCAAGGAATGATTTAGATTTTGGCTTTGGTGTTTGAGTTTTCAACGCAATCGCGAGCCATGTTTAGAATGTCAGAACCGTCTGCGGTAGCGGGCGGTTGAAGCCGTAACAACTAATCAGTCGCCCCGGAACTCACTTGGCATTGACGACCAGTTTCAATCCACCGAACCGGCGGCTGCGCTGTTGATAATCGAGCACGGCCTCGAGCAAATGTACGCGCCGAAAGTCCGGCCACAGGGTTTCAGTAACGTGAATTTCGGCATAAGCGCTCTGCCACAGCAGAAAGTTAGAAATGCGGAGTTCACCACTGGTACGCACCAGCAAATCGAGCTCGGCCAGGTCGCGGGTGTACAATTCGCGGGCGATTCCCTCTTCAGTCAACTCGTCCGGCGACTTCCCTTCCGCGGAAAGTTTTCGCATCGCGGCCCGACAAGCGTCGACAATCTCCGCGCGGCCGCCGTAATTCAACGCTACGCTCAAAACCATTCCCGTATTTTTCGCAGTCTGCTCTGAGGCCCGCGCGATTTCTTCACGGACGTTCCTCGCTAGCGCTTCCGTACGTCCGATGGTCTGGAAACGAATGTTCTGCCGGTCGATTTCGTCGAGCTCGATGCGCAGGTACTTTCGCAGCATACGCATCAGGGCATCGACTTCGTAGCGTGGCCGCTTCCAGTTTTCAGTTGAAAAAGCGTAAAGCGTCAGCGCTCCCAGACCCAAACGCGCACCAGTGTCGACGGCGGCGCGCACGGCCTCAACGCCGGCGCGATGTCCGGCAATGCGTGGCTGTCCGCGCTGGGCCGCCCACCGGCCGTTTCCGTCCATGATAATCGCGACATGCCGCGGCAGGCGCTCCCAATCAATCGAAGAGAGCAGCGCCTCGTCACGAGAACCCTTCTCAACTACTTCGGTGAAGTCAGTCAGCACTTATTGGAGAATAATTGACGGAAAAGTCGGCAAACAAATCGCTTTTCATTCTTACTGCAACCGGAAGCACTGTCAATCATACTTCACGCTCTTGAGTGTCAAGCCATGCGCTGGCGCGGTGGCGCCCACCAGGGCGCGATCGCCTTCGCGAATTGCCCTGCCCACACTTTCCTCGGCGACCTCGCCGTGACCCGCAGCCAGCAGAGTCCCGGCTATCGAACGCACCATGTAACGCAGAAAGCCATTAGCGGTGACGGTCATTTCGATTAAGTGACAGCGGCCGCGGGCGTTCCAACCACCGGCGACTTCAAGGGATTCGATCGTGCGGACCCGAGATTCGGCATCAGACTGGGCCGCGGAAAACGCGGTCCAGTCATGCTCGCCAGGAAATAGCCGAGCACACCGGCGCATCAGTTCAAGATCGAGTGGCCGCGCCTCCTGATGCGCGTAGCGCGCCCAGAAAGGCGAGACTACGGGACCGTGAATCACACGATAAACATAAGTCTTGCTCCGGGCAGAATAGCGCGCATGAAAATCGTCGGGCACAGGATCGACGAAGAGGACTCTGATGTCCGTCGCGAGATTGCCGTTGATGGCGTTACGAAGTTTCTGCGGACTCATTTCGCGCTGCAGAAACACGCTGGCTACCTGTCCTTCGGCGTGCACGCCGGCATCGGTGCGGCCAGATCCATGAACCGTAACATCGCGACCATCCAACAAAGAAAGGACCCGCGTCAGTTCGCCCTGGACGGTGCGCAACTCGTCCTGTATCTGCCAACCATGAAAGTCAGTGCCGTCGTATTGAAGGAGGAGGCGATAGTTCATAAGACTGAACGCAGTAGGCCAAAGGCAGAAGGCGAAAAAAACACGCTCGGCGAAATCCGGCGTAATTGACAGTGACGGCTTTCTGCCTACTGCTTAGTGCCTTCTGCTTTCCTGCTTCCGGGTTTCGTTGCCGGCTCGCCGCGTTGGCATGCCTCGCAATCAGCAGGGTCGACGGCCGGAACATCCAGCGTCGCCAGCGACACGCGCGGCACGCCTACGTCGGCTTTGCCCCCGGAGCGATCAATTATCGAAGCCGCCGCCGTCACCGCAGCTCCGTGCGCGCGTAACACATCGATTGTTTCGCGAGTCGAACCGCCGGTCGTGATCACGTCTTCGACCACCAGCACCCGCTCGCCTTTGCTGAGACTGAAACCGCGTCGCAAAGTCATTTGCCCGCCTTCGCGTTCAGTCCAAATGAACCGCGCGCCAAGTTGTCGCGCGACTTCATAGCCGATTACCAAGCCTCCGATTGCCGGTGACGCAACTGTTTCGATCCGGGCTCCGGCAAACTTTTCCGCGATAGCAGCACCAAACTCTGCCGCTACCGACGGCATCTGCAAAGCGATGGCGCATTGCAGGTAGACAGGGCTGTGCAGCCTGCTCGATAGAATAAAATGACCCTCCAGGAGGGCGCCCGACTTTCTGAAGATTTCAATTACTCTTTCAGCTTGCATTCTCGTACCTTGTCTCCCTCTCCCGCTGGGAGAGGGCCGGGGTGAGGGCTTTAGGAACCGTTCCGTTACTGTCGATAGTCTGTCTTCGAGTCAGTCTCAACTTTTGGAGACTGACTTGAAGACAGAACTTTAAGACTTGGAAGTTCGCGCTAGCTTGGCCCCTCATCCCCTACCCTTCTCCCAAAAGGAGAAGGGAGATCAAACGCCGTCCGTAAACTTCTCGTTTTTCAAAAACCTCGTCCAGCGATTACAATGCCTGCCGATGGAGATTCCGCGCAACCTGATTTCCGACTCTCCCCTGCTTCAAGAGACGTTCAAACTGCTGAGCGACAACGGCGGTCGCGCGTCTTTCGCTGAGATTGCCGACGTTGTTTTCCGTCTGACGCATGCCGGGGACGAATTGGCTGCTTCGCTGGTCAGCGATCTGGTCCGCAATGATTCTCGATTCCGCATCGACCAAACCCACCTGGCGATCAGTGAAGACAGTCTCGAGCTCCGCCCCTTGAATGAAATCACTTTCGTGGTGCTCGATGTCGAGGCGATCATTGTCCGATCACGGCCGGCCCGAATTATCGAGTTGGGTGCTTACCGCATTTGTGACGGTCAAATCACCGCTGAGTTTCAAACGCTGCTCAATCCGGAAGCGCCGCTGCCGCGATTCATAGCCGCCCTAACGGGAATTTCTGATCAGATGCTCGAACCCGCCCCTAAATTCGCCGAGATCGCCTGCGCGTGGCTGGACTTTGCGGGTGATGCGGTCCTGGTGGCCCACAATTCAAACTTCGATCTGCCGTTGCTGAATCGCGAAATTGAACGAGTTTTTCCCGGCCACCGAATGCGTAATCCCGAACTCTGCACAGTTAATCTGGCCCGTCGCCTGCTGCGAAACTCAGCCGGTCACAACCTCGACGCCCTGGCGAAACACTTTGGTTTTGAGATTACTGAGCGCCATCGGGCCGCCGGCGACGCTCGTGCAACCGCGCGTGTGTTGCTTTGCTTATTAGCTCAACTCCAGGAACATGGCGTGCGCACCCTGGCGGAGGCCCGCACTTTTTCCCCCGCCATCCAACCTTCTCAGGAGTTGGATTTGCAGCTAGCTCTCGACGTCTGACACCGGTCCTGAAACGGCGCCACGGCGCCAGTAGCTCCTCGCCACAAATATTACGATGATCAAGACCGCCAGCCCAATCCCAATTGCCGGATAATATCGCGCCAGAATTTCCTTTGCGTGATCGCCGTAGCGTGCGGCGAGATAGCCCTCGAGCAAATAACGAAAGGTACGACCGGCCGCAACCGCAATCGCAAAACGCACCAGGTTCAGCCGAAACACGCCGGCCGAAACCACGAATAGCTTGAAGGGAAAAGGCGGCGGCAGCAACGATGCAACCAGCACCGACAGCACATCATACCGGTCAATCAAATCCTTAACGCGCTTTTGCTTTTTCTCAGAGAAACGACGGAGCGCGCGATGCCCTGCGCGCTGGGAAATTTTATAGAGTCCGACACAGCCGGCCGTCGAGCCGATCGTCGCTGCGGCCACATAGATCAGCATCCACGAAGGACGCGAAGCCGCGAGCAGCAACAGCACGGCATCCACCCCACCCGGCATGGGAATCAGGACTGAGTCAAGAAACGCGATCGCCAGAAGGCCCAGCGGCCCAAAGGAAACCAAATAATGCGTAAACTTCCCCAGCCCACCAGTGATCTTATGAATAATTGATTTCAATGCTTTTTCCGGGGACCTTTCGGGGTAATTACTCGCTTAGATGTTCTTCCCCTCTTCGGCTGCTGCTCGGCCGCGACTTGTCAGCAGGTAAATCGCGAGCGCCACGACGCAAAGGCCGGTGACTATGCTGATAATCAGCAGTCCGTTGTCTTTGAAGAACCTTAGCACACGCTGGCCATAGAAAACTGCCAGTGTGCCCTCGACATAGTAACGAAGTGAACGGGCCAGAAAAATCGTCAGCAGAAAACGGCGTCGCGGAAATTGCAGGGCCCCGGCCGTCGCCACGAAAATCTTGAACGGCATGGGCGGCGGCAACAGCGCCGGTACTACCAGCGCCAAAATTCCAAAGCGCGCATACGCGCGTTCGACTCGCAAAACTTGCTCGATACGAAAGCGTCGATGCAGGACCGCGCGTCCGCCGCGGCTCAGGATCGTGTAAAGCAAAAGACAACCCAGCAGGGATCCGATCGCCGCGAACAGAGGAAAAAAGAAAACCGTCTTCGGATGCGTATAACAGCGCGCTACTACCAGATAGTCGTTCACCTCAGGCAAAGACAACAATGACGAATCCAGCGCGCCAATCAGGATCATCGCCGGCCCCGCCACGTAGATTGGAACGTGAACGATGAAGTAACCGAGCCGTCGGGCAATTATATGCAACCAATCAAACATTAGTCCGCTGATGATTGAATGGCGATCGCGTCAAGTAACCATAAACGACTTGCGCCAATTCCGGGTTGCCAATCGTCAATTGTCACTTGTCGGTTTATTTGGCTGGGGTAAAGATGGACGGGGTATCGTACGTTACGCCCACGGTGATTCCTGAGCGCGGGCTAAGCCTGGTCAGTCCCTTAATACCGGCGAAATCGAAGCGCATTCCTGAGGCGCGAATCTGCATTCCCAGTCTGGCTTCGCCCTGCGACTCAGTTCCCAGAGGTCCGCTGCCCGGGCGCGTGTTCGCGCGGCCATTAACCTCACCGGCGACGCTGAACTGTTTGTTCAGGCGAACAATGCCGGCAAGTCCATAGGTCAAAACGTCATTCTGAGAAAAGAGCCCGGTGGGTGCGGTGAGAATCGCAATCCCCAGATTTCCAAAAGTATTCACCCGCGCGTTGTGGCCGAACTTCTTGCCAAGAAGTATCTGCCCATAAGCGTTCGTCGTATTCAATCCGATGCCGCGGCCCTGGTTCGAATTGGGTAGCTCAACCCCGAAACGAAATCCAACCGAAGGCAAATTTGCCGACTCGTTGCGCAACTTGATCTTTGTCCAGAGGGTAAAATCGCCAAAATCGTTGGTTGAATTGGCTCCTGGCTTAACGCCAAGCTGAATCGCGCTCGGTCCCCGAGAGTTAATGCTCAAGACGTTTTGCGCCACGCCTTCGACTTGCACTTCCACGTTCGGGGCCAGCCCGATGCTGATGCCGATCACGCCGGCGCGCGTCAGATCACCCGTCAGCCCCGACACTGGAAACTTTGCGTTCTGAAGGAAATCGATTCCGGCTTCGATACGCAGCGAACCCGGTGGAATGATGTCCACGTCCTCAGTGATTAAGGGACGCTGCTGGGCGATGGCGCAGACGCTGAAAGTCAATCCCATCGCCAGGGCAAAAGCGGCGCGACCGATTGTCTTTAAAGCAGAATTCATCGCTGATCGGAAACCGAAAAGGAAAGTAGAACCTCCAGATTCTAGTGAGATCGGCCCATCGCGTCAACAGCAAAGGTTCGCCTTCAAATTAATGACTTGTGTCGACTTTAAAAGAATCGAAGAACTTTTCCGCCTTCGCCGTGACCAGAGCCGAGCCGTCTTCTGATTTCAAGAAGAAATATTGCAGCAGGTAAATGCGCATCCCGACATGATAGAAACGAACGCGGTCAATGTATTCGACCTCATTCGGTCCTTTGATCAGGACTCGTAATTCTCTTCCGGGGAAGCCTCCCAAACTGATCGACCTCTCGCTGATTAGAGTGCCCTTTCCGGCGGCCAGCATCCCCTCGCGAGCGTTATCGAGCGAGAAGGTCATGTCGCTCAGGAGATCGGAATAGGAAACGTAGAAAACGCTGTTACCCTCCGTGGACAGCGCTACATATTGCGGCAGTTTCTCGCCCGTCGCCGCTGTGGTTATCTCCGTACTCAGAGTAGGCTCTTTCGGCAAGAGCACACTGTATCGTCCTTCCTTCGAATCGTATTTGAACCAAGCGTCGGAGTGCTGGACGCCCGCAGTCAAAGCCGGGCTGAGCAGAAGCAGGAGTATTCCGGCGGCTTTTCGAGTGGCCTTGCGCTGAATGAGTGACTTATAAAACATTTCGCTTCTCTGAGAATGCTCGGGTCGGACGTTGATTCAAGCGACAGCCGACGGACACAACAGAGTCTAGATGCTCACTTCCGAGTGGTCAATCCATAAGTTTGAAATCAATCCGAAAAGGGGCAGGGGCAACCCGCTGCTTAATTAGATGAGATAGCATCATTGTGGTTTCGAGCTCAAGCGAAGACCATTCTGGAATGTGTTAACATGCGCCCTTCCAAAGCAGGCTGGCGAACTATCCGAGGACGAACAATGAGCAAACAACTGTCAATGCGCAGGATTGCGTTGCTGGTGCTGGCGCTAAGTTTTTGTTTACCGGCAAGTCCGTTGCTGCTTTGTGCAGCGGGCGCTACCCAATCTTCAGAATTGCCGGCGTCCCGGTTTGTCAGCTTACGGACACTTGACGCACAACAGCCGGACCAGACCGTTTCCCTTCCCGGCCTGCGCTCGCGCGTCACGATTCGTCGCGACGAGCGCGGTATTCCTTACATCGAAGCTACGAACGACGACGATCTCTATTTCGCGCAGGGCTACGTTACGGCTGGCGATCGGCTTTGGCAGATGGATCTTTACCGCCGCACAGTCCGCGGAGAGCTTTCAGAGATCTTTGGCCCGACGCCCCTCGGCGAGGGCAAGCGGCGCCGGGCTTTCGGCTTTGCGCGGGTGCTCGACGAAAACGTGGCCCACTTGCAACCGGATCTGAAACGAGTGCTGGAGTCTTACGCGAAAGGCGTCAACGCCTTCATTGAATCGGCCAAAACTCTGCCGCCTGAGTTCGCGATTCTCCAATACAAGCCCCAACCGTGGCGGCCCGCTGATTCGCTGGCAGTGGGCAAGCTAATGGGCGAATATCTGTCCACGACGTGGCAGGCCGATATTCTGCGCGCATCGATGGCCGCGCTGCCAAAAGAAAAACGCGACGCCTTGCTGATGGAACGAACGCCTTTGGATGTAATCGTTGTGGGACACGACACTGCGCCGCAAAAGAATGCCGGTGCGCGGCAGCCACTCCCAGTCGGAACCTCGCCGAGCGCTGAAATACTCGCCCAGATGAACGACTTGATTGAAAGTCAGCGACGCTCCCTCGAGCGAACA
>WNFJ01133103.1_pt1 | contig 12845 bp, 14 predicted proteins | sample 5400461 | NCBI WGS metagenome assembly WNFJ01 (sample SAMN13153349, study PRJNA577476) | soil metagenome | isolation source: 115 cm saprolite on Douglas fir-dominated hillslope | place: USA:California | collected 2013-09-17 | reverse complement strand
CAGCTCATTGTGAATGGTGATGTAGCCAATGGCAGCGGTCATGTAATTGTGGATCTTCCCTCCGGAACCCCGGTGGATACGTCCAGCCAGCAGGAGGTGCAGGCCAGGATCATTGCTCCCGACCTGTCACAACAAACGATTACGTTGCAGCCCACGGCGCCGGGACGCTGGGAAGGAAACTTCCCGGTGGGACAGGTTGGAGCATATCTTTTGCATGTGACCTGGCAGGCGAGAAGCAACAACAATACAGGCAGTCCCAGCCAGTTAAGCGCCATCACTGGCATGGTGGTGCCATACTCACCTGAATTCCGCAACACCGGGACAGACCTATGTTTTCTTAAACTGCTCTCCCATGCCGGAGGCGGGTCTATCCTTGTTCCTCTTGGTCCAGGCGGCACTAATGGATGCGGGACTATTCTCGGGCCTGGCGATAGCGCCGCAGCTTTCACAGCGAATCTTCCCACGGTTTACGCTGCTCTGTCCATTACCTTCTGGCTGTTCGCACTTGCAGCGCTCTTATTGCCGGTAGACATCGCGCTGCGCCGCCTGTCGAGCCTGGAGTTCCTCGCAGTGGGCTACCGCTGGCTGGCTACACATCTGGGTCTGCGCGGCGCTGTGCTTGCAACCCAGGCAGCGGGCAGCGTAATTAACGACGGAACGCCGCTTGGCACAATACGCGCTCGACGGGCGGAACGCCGGGGCCGCGCATTGAACACCAGACCCAAAGTTTCTGCGAGTGAGACGCGCAAAGCCAGCCTGACGACAGGTCAGGTGCAGTCCAACAAGCAGGGGGCTAGAGCTGAGAAAAAACAAGCGGCATCTCCAAAGAAGTTGCAACCAGAGATTTCAATGACCGGGAAGTTATTGGAGGCGAAGCGCAAGCGAGAGGGGACGAAGGCGCAAAAAATGGAGGACTAATTATAAGTAGTATGCCATGACCTACCCAGCTTTAGAGTATAGGGAGGAATTTGAACCAGGTATCAACGCGGGCAACTGTCACTAACCCTTCAGGCTTACCACTACGAGCCGCCTGCTGGTCAGACTCAACTTACTACCATCCAATCCACCGTAGTACGCCTGCACTTGCAGGCTAGCCGCTGCCAACATACGTGCCAACTCAGTTAGCGCGTAAATACGCACCGCGTGGTTGTATCCGGTGCGTTGTCCATCAGGGTGGAGCATAGTCACCTGTACATTGCAGCGACTGGTAAGGAGATCGAAGTTGCGCTCCTCTAGCACAATAAGGCCATCTGTATGTCGGGCTATTTCATTGGGAGCAAAGTTCCGTATGAGAGACTCTCGCTGCATGGTTTCCAGCAGGAAGAGACCACCGGACTTGAGAGCTTTGTACACCTGTTGGAGCACCTTCTGGTCCTCCTCCTCGTTTTCCAGGTAGCCAAAGGCAGTGAAGATGTTGATTACCGCGTCGAATTCATTCTCGAAGGGAATATTCCTCATATCGCTTTGCATCCAGCGTATCTTCACGCCCTGAGCCTCAGCCTCGGCCCGCGCATGATGCAGGAACACCTCACTCAAATCCTGACCTGTGACCTGATAGCCCCGTTTTGCCAGAGCGATGGCATGGCGTCCGTGGCCACAACAAAGATCAAGAATTGAACTACCAGGTGGTAAGGCCAGTAGATTGATGATGCCTTCCACCTCGCGTTCCGTCCTCTCGGGAGTCAGGAAATCGTAGATATGCAGGTAGTCTTCGCCGAAGAATGTTTTGTACCATGGAGTGTTGCTCATTGTTCCCTCCCCGACAGGTGGCTGGTATCGTTACAGAGGACCAGCTCTACCTGGCCTCCTGAAACGCGCAATTCCGATAGGCTCGCCGGGTCCAGGCGCAGGTTGCGGCTCTCGGGCGGCGTCATATTGAGAAGATGCCCAATCAACAAGCGTAGAGCCGATTTATGGCTGACAACAACAACCGTTTGACCAATATGAGCGGCCAGTACTTCGATGATGCAGGGAACTATGCGGTCAATCACCGCCTGCTGCGTTTCACCTCCTGGTGGGTGAGCCATCCACGAGCCACGTTCCCATTCCTCTAATTCGTGCGGATATTCCCTGGCAAGATCAGCACGCAGGCGATTTTCCCACTCACCAAAATCCATCTCGCGCAGCGCAGAGCGCGTCCGTATCTCTTTTTCCAGGGCGCGGGCAATGGGTGCAGCAGTCTCCCGAGCCCGCTGCTGCGGACTGCAATAAAGGGCATCCACATGCTCACGCCGCAGTCGCTCGGCCAGGTATTGCGACTGGGAGCACCCAATCGCTGTGAGAGGTACCTCGGTGACACCACAGAAAGTATCATCGCGACTGGTATGCGTCTGTCCATGTCGCACAAGCAGTAGACGTGTAGCAACCGCTGGCTCCAGGTCCATAATAGACTCCTCAAAAGGATTGCAGGGCATAGTATTTTCTTACTGCCCTATCATAGCATAAAACCATGGCTGAGATAGTGCCATCACGGCAGAATTGCACTGTTTCAACTCGTCTAAGCAGGCACCTATCCTGTTCGCCAAAGTAAGCCTGTTTGCATGGTGGTCAGCATAACGAGAACACCCTCCCGTTTTTCGAGGGCACTTATACTAGATTCAGGAACTCCTGTGGGATATTTCGCAGGAGAGGCGAGAGTGATTGGGCTGCTACTCTCACCATATCAACAAGGCATCTTCAAAGAAGGTTCCACCCAGGCTCGTGTGTACAGAACAACATAAGATAGAAAGGACATCAACGTATGGCTACAAAAGTAGAGACGGCTACCAACACCGCAAAACAGGTGCAAGATCAGTACTTCCTCATCACCGACCAGGTCCCCGGTGAGATATGGTACTGGGGTGCACTGGCATCCATTATTGTTTCGGCGACCCTGTTCATAATAGGCAAGCGACATTGGGGTACTTTCGTGGGCCAGTGGCCACCCACCTTCTTGCTCCTCGCCCTATTCCACAAGCTATTGAGCCCTTCAAAGTAGCATTATTCAAGAAGCGACGGGCCGTTCTCAACGCAAATGATACTACAACGAACGGCCCGTCGCTGCATCTCATCTACGTGGTATGTCTCATCACAATCCGCCCTTGTAGCCTTCACGCCCCCTTAGGAATGCTGGAATAATAAGCACCACATTTGTAGCGACATGGTGTACAATAGTTGGGGATTCTACACATTGCGGAAGGCAGGTTTTGAAAAGCGGATACATGGATAACAATAAGTCTATGAGAAAATGGACAGAACTGTACGGGTTAGCAGTCGTGACGGGAGGCAAAAAGGTCGGGACGGTAGATGACTTCTACCTGGAGCCGGAGACGAACGCGGTACGCGCGCTCCGCATCGAGGTAGGCGTGCTTGGTTATCGCGAACTCCAGGCAAGCGCTATTAGTTCAATTGAGAAAGACAGGATCACTATAGCAAACGAGCACATGCTGGCTGAAGAGAGAACCGATGGCCGCCTACCAGCATTGCTTGTGGGCCGTAACCTGCTCGCATATAAGGTTATGAGCGAGAAAGGCACATCTGTAGGCAAAGTCAGCAATGTGTTAATCGACACCAGCACTCCAATTGCCCTGAGGGTCGCCGCCTTTGAGCTAAGCAGCGACTCACGTGGACGTTCCGGGCAGCGCCGCCCACTCCTCGACGCTAACGAGGTAACAGCGTACGAGCGCGATACGGTTTTCATTCTTGATAAAGCGGCCAGGAGATTGTCAAGAACCCAATCCCCTTGAAGGGGATGGGCTTGTGAAAGCCTTACTTGACTAGTCTTAGTGCGCAAGCACTCCGTTTCGCCGGTCACGATACCCTTCAGTACCTGCTCTAGCTGATCGCACTATCGTCGGTGCTTAAACAGATCTCATGGGAGGGATCAGTGGTGCCGACAGAACAAGCCGGGGAAACATTGACGAAGAGCACTGTACTCCGAAAGGAGATAGACGTTATGTTCGTCTATATGTTGAATTGTCATGGAGATCCCTTAATGCCTTGCCACCCACGTACAGCACGCTTATTGCTGAAGGCAGGCAAGGCCAAAGTCATCAAAATGGTTCCGTTCACCCTGCAACTGCTCTATGGCAGTAGCGGATACAAACAAGAAGTCGCGTTAGGCGTAGATGCTGGCACACAACACATTGGCGTGTCGGCAACCACTGAAAAAGCCGTGTTATTCGAGGCTGAAGTCCAACCACGCACTGATCTCCACGTGTTGCTTGCGACACGTCGGCAGTTCCGTCGTGCCAGAAGAAGCCGAAAGACAAGATACCGCAAGGCAAGATTTCTCAACAGAAAGCAGTCAGGTGACTCTCTTGTGCCATCAGTACAGCACAAGGTCGGTGCGCATCTCAACACCATCAAGATGGTTCACCAGCTCTTGCCAGTGAGTAAGACGACGATTGAGGTGGCACAATTCGATCTCCAGAAAATCAAGAACCCCGATATTGAGGGAGTGCAATACCAGCAAGGCCCGCAACTGGGGTTCTGGAATGTTCGGGAGTACGTGTTGTTTCGAGACCAGCATACTTGCCAGTGGTGCAAAGGCAAGTCGAAAGATCCGATCCTGAACGTCCATCACGTTGAATCAAGGAAGACAGGTGGCGATAGCCCCGACAACCTGATGACCTTGTGTGAGACGTGCCATGATCTTATCCACCGAACACAGCAGGAACACACGATTGAACGGAAGTCCAGGGGCTTTCGGGATGCGACGCAGATGGGCGTCATGCGGTGGCGCATCTATGAGCAGGCGAAAGCACTCTTCCCGCATGTCCACCTGACCTATGGGTACATCACAAAGCACACTCGCATTGCCAACCACCTTGAAAAATCGCATGTGATCGACGCACGCTGTATCAGTGGTCATGCGCTGGCATGCTCGGATGGGACGTGGTATCTGATCAAGTGCGTGAGAAGAAATAACCGTCAGTTGCACAAAGCTACCATCAGGAAAGGCGGCAAAAGGCAGCGCAATACCGCACCCAAGTATGTCCACGGTTTTCGCCTGTTCGATTGTGTGAGATATCAAGATCACGTCTGTTTTGTGTTTGGCAGACGCAGTTCGGGTTCCTTTGATCTGCGTACCTTGGATGGAGTCAAGATCAATGCCAGTGCCAGTTACAAACAGTTGACCATCATCCAGAAGGCTTCAGCCTCACTCGTGGAAAGGAGGACAGCGTTTCCTCCCGTCGCCTGAAGGCAGACGGGTCTCCACGCCGCGTTCTTGATGATAGAACTAGGCTCTCACCTGCTCTCTCCAAAGAAATAGGTGAGCATATCGGCCAGAGTATCGCGCCACAAGCCCCAGCTATGACCCTGGTGATGTTCGGCATAGCGGCAGAGATAGCCGCGCTGCTCCAGTAGCGAGCGAAGCTCTCGCACCGGATTGAGCAGATCACTGCACCGGCCCTGCTCGTCGGTACTGAAGCAATCTTCGTAGCTGCCGATCACGAGATGAAGGCGCAGAGGCAGGCGCGGTTCAGCGGTATAGGCCGTGCGCGCATCGAATATGTCCAGGCCATTTATGCTCTTCACAGCGCTGGATTGTGCCCCCACCAGTCCGAAGCGATCTGGACGCTGCTTCCCAGTATAGAGGGAGATGAGGCCACCCAGCGACGGGCCAATAATCGCCCGCTTCGCCGGGTCGCTGCTCAGGTTGTACCGGTCCTGCAGTTCCGGCAGCAGTTCGTCGCACAAGAAGCCCACGTAGCGGTCATCACAATTATACTCCCTTATACGGTCCACAGGAGGTATAAACACAGCTACTAGTGGTGGAATAGCGCCGACAGCGATCAGGTTGTTCAGGACGATAGGAGCCTTGCCCATGCTCAGGTAATCGCCCCCATCGTGAAAATAGATGCTCGGGTAGGGCTGGTCATTAGGATTGTAAGCAGGCGGCAGGTACACGGTGTAGGCACGGTCCTGCTGGAGCGTTTCGCTCTTGATGCTTTCCTCGCTCAGCATTCCGGCAGGTACGCCAGACTGCTCCCTGGTTATGGCCGGGCGCTGGTAGGCGGGCATCGGAAGCTCGCTGCGCAGCCCGAACCCCGACTCACCCACGCGCTGGTTGAGCGGGTCGAGCACTGGACGCATATCATCAAGCACGATAACCCCGGGATCAGAGAACAGGTCAGGTACACTGCCGGTATCATACTCAAAAAAGAAGTAGTCAAGGCGAGCGTCCAGCTCGAAGTCATGCTGGTAGTGCAGAAGACCAGCGCCTATTGGTTTCATAAGCGCCTTGCGCGCATCGTAGCCATTCCACTCGCCGCCGACACCTACGATTGTACCTGGCTGCTCCTTGTAGATGAAGTGTGCTGTATTGCCCGCTACTATAGGAAAGTTTCCAGCATGCGCTGCTAGATAGCTTTCGGCGTAGGAAGCAGCAGTACCAGGGTCATCCGCCAGTGCCTGCAAGCGCGTGATGAAAGTCCAGAAGCTGGTCTCTGCGGGTGTTTCCATGAAATGTATATCCTCGTTTCTTATGTCATTATATACTGGTGCACATTAAGCTTAGTTGTATCACTCGTACGCCTTCCTCGCAACCTTCAAGCCAATAGCCAGCACGGGCTGACTATCGAGTTGCCTGAGGTAGGCGACCTCGGTGCTCATCTCCTCTTGAGCCGGAACCCGCCGTGAAGTAGCAAAACCAAACAGCCAAACAGACTTCTGTGTACTTTTCGTTCGGCTTTGTGTATACTCAAAGGCAACAGGAATTCTTCACTCAGGAGAGATATATGCCGGACCATTGCTAACACAGATGCCAGAGAATATGACGGAAGAGCACCCCTGTGGCTGTAACGCGACAGGGAGGTTGTTTTGTCCTTAACTAGACTATGGCAGAGTGTTAGCAACTTCGGCGTTCAGGTGGACAGCCCTCTCAATATTCATTTCCTTTCCATTCCACCCCCTTTTATGAAGTTGCCTCCCATTGTAGAGCAGGTGTTCTTTTGCGTGCATTTCTGGCATATCATCTTTATTTTCCTCTTCAAGAAAAGGTAGACTGAAGATCCCCATAGAGAGATCACAGAGGCATTTGCTTCAAAGAAATAGTGCGATGAAAGGGAAAATTATGGTAAAAGTACACATTCTTGGGGGACCTGGCAGCGGGAAAACGACCCTGGCACGGGATCTTTCTGCCAGGTTTCATATCCCTCATTATGATCTAGATCTAATTGGACATAAAAATGGCATGGGAAATGAGGCATACGTAGAAGATGCCTTTGCGATAGCCGAGCAACCTGGATGGGTCACAGAAGGCTGCACGCTCGTTTGGATTGATCTCTTGCTGCAGCGGGCCGATTCCATTGTATTGCTTGAGGTTTCCTGGCCTGTAGCAGCCTATCGCATCATTCGCCGTCATATCACCAAGAGTCTGCAAGGCACCAATCTGCATCCTGGGATAACATTACTCTTCAACTTCTTAAAAGAGTCACGCGATTACTTTTTAAACACATGTAGTGCTTCGACAGCGGAGCTGATGAGCAGGTATCTTGAAGAACACGAAGAGCATGTTGAACCACTTGATGGAGAAGGTTTGCGCGCGCATCGGGAAAGGTATGGAATAGAGATTATGGTAGCGCCTACAGCGAAGTTCGTGCATAGGTATCTTGAAAAGTATAAGCAGAAAGTCATTCTCGTGAGAAACATTGCCGATCGAGAACGTCTGTTTGAACTCCTCACGCAGCATCAGTAACAGAGGACGCCAGTTGAGAAGATCAAGCGAGAAGCAGAGACCAAGAAGAGAACAGTGGCGGTTATAAAAGATCTCTAACCACCAGCATCATCCGTTGAGGTCTGCAGAGTGCATTGACCACTACATTGACATGTTGTGCTCTCCATGCCCTTCGTGACTCATGATCATTGGATGCTTCCTATTGAGGTAGACCAGGATGGCAGCGCCCAGCAGCGCTACGATATTTAATACAGTTGTGTAGTCAAACGAGAAGGTTGTCACCTGCTGGATGAAGTGAGGGTTAGCGGCAGGAATGAAGTGGATAGATGGAAACAATCGGTCCAGGCCAGAGAAGACCAGATCGATGATGATGGCCGTCAGCACCATGGTTGAGAAGAGTATACCAGTAATATACGCGGCCAGGCGCCAGCCGTAATATTTGCGATAAATGTCCAGGATGGGCAACACAATCAGGTCGCCATACAGGAAAGCAATTGCACCGCCGAATGTAATCCCACCCGCGAAAAGGATAGCCGCCAGTGGGACGTTTCCTATAGAGCAGACGAAGGAGATCACTGCGATGATTGGCCCGATGATAGCATTCTCGATGACGCGCAGAGGCGCTGGTCCCGCTTGTAGAAAGAGCGAGTTCCAGAAGTGATTAGGCACCAGTACGGCCAAAAATCCAGCGATGACGAAGCCGGCTACCAGGTCCTTCCAGATCATCGACCAGTCCATTGCCACGTAATGCGCCACGTAGATCCACCCCTGGCGCGAGCGCAGTTTGTCCCACAGGGTGCGCCCAGGCGCCAGCATATCGCCATGATCATGCTCGGCCACTTTCGCGGTTTGTTTGAAGTTTCGTCCTTCCTCTACGATCTTCGCCGGATACGTCAACTTCACGAGCAGTGACATGATAGCTACCAGGAATATACCACCCAGCCACTCGGCCAGCGTGAACTGCCATCCCATCAATTGCCAGAGCACGAGTCCCAGTTCTATAACCAGGTTGGTTGAGGCGAACATGAAGGCCAGCGCAGGCACCAGGTGCGCCCCACGCTTGAACATGCTCTTTGCGGCGGCTACGGCGGCATATAGCCAGCGCGATCTCCTTGAAACCAGCCCGTCCCAACGCCTCGCTCATACGCGCCCTGCTGACATATGCCTGGATCATGCCCGAGATGGTAAAGCCTAACACCAGGCTCCATAGCACTTGCCATGCCATTCCTGCTGCAGTCAGCAACGACTGGCCTATCGCGTCTATGATCTGCATTGTAAATATGTCTCCTTATTACTAATTCATCCTTATGCCTGTGCCTTACCCATACCCCCCTGGACAGGGTATACAAAAAGCATAGCACTGTTGAAATAGAGTTGTCAAATAGATGCCAGGTTTCTCAAGGCAGCTACAAGATCTGTTTCGGGCTATAACGATAGCCCACAGGCAATAAAACACTGTGCTTTCTCTATCCCGATAGTTACCCCAGCGTTCCATAAACGTCAATATCCAAATCGCACAGTTTAGCTTTGAAAGGAGTGTACAACTATGCTTGATCTATCGCGCGTGGTACCGGAGGCAAAATCTATCGTCCAGGCTGCTGCTACTGTCTACTTGCATCATACTGGCCCGTGGTTCGTTGGCCTGCTTGTACATGGTTCTGCGCTCAAAGGCGGATTCATTGCTGGCTGCAGCGATGTTGACCTCCAGTTGTATCTGGATGCTTCAGCTTTCAATGTCCAGGGATCGCTGCCTCTTGAAGTGTGTATATCCGTCCACCGGGATTTGTCAAAGATCGATCCAGAGCCGTTTCGCTATATCCAATGCTATGCGTGGTCGGATAGCCTGCCAGAGGACCAAGTAGGCCCTATTCCCGGCGCGTATCATCTGGTCGTTGGCAAGCTACCGGTAGCAGAGGCGACAGACCAGCAGTTGCGCGATTCGGCAAGAAAAGCATTAGCAGAATTCGATCCCGAGCCAGTTTCTACTCTCAGAGAACTTCTTGGTCACGGCGGAGGTCGATTGGAAATGCAAGTACGCTGGCTCTGCACGGATGTCTGGCCAAAACTCTATCAAGTGCTGACGCTGCAATATGATGACGCGCCGCGCATATGGGGGTTGCCCAAGCAGCAAGCCATTGCGTTATTGCAACAGGACACCCCTCTGGGCAGGGGAATCCGCGCATTCTATCAAGCCGTGCAAACCTACTATCCTGCTGAGGCGTCGATTGAGCAGGCTCTGGCGGTAATAGAGACAGGGGTTACTTTTCTCAGAGCCGCCAAAGTATGGTGGAGTGAGGCGAGCGGCTTATGGCAGCCTGAGGTCAAAGTGCTATAATACACTACTGTAGGAGCCACATTGGACGCTCTGGTTACGCCAATTTGGTAAGGAAGATAGTTTCACGTTTAAGGTGAGTAGGATGAATGATGAATTCTCTGAGCCACTGCGGATGGAGTTGTTCGCAGCATCGCTCCGCTCCGATTACACGGATGCCAAAGCATTTTTAGAGGCGCTCGCCGTTAAATTAGAGGGATCGCTGCCGCAGCATACGACAGTGACGCGGCAGAGCGGCATCTTCTCGCGCGAGCATCCCGTGAAGGAGATTGCTGTATCATTGGGGGACTATCAATACCGTATCGGCAGGGAACGGCAGGGACCACTGCTGGCACAACGCGCAAAAGTAGTACGCGGCATTGTACTCAAGACCGAACAGATACCGGTGGAGCAGTGGATTGAAGAACTCGCCGGGGGGTTGGCGCAGGTTGCAGCAAACAGCGCGCAGGCTCGAGCAGCTCTTGAAAGATTTTTGATATAAATATTGCTGTATTGGGTGGCCTTTCTGGCTACCTGCTCCTACAAAGGAGGTTAGTATGCCTTTCTGGCAACGAACTTCGCCAGAGGACGAACAGCGGCGTCTGCAGGCGCAGCAAGAGGCTGAGGCCAGTCGACGCTCATTAGAGGCAGGAGATCTCCCGCTCCAGGCTAGCCGGCGCTTGAGCGAAGAGACAGCGGCTGGCCACCCGCTTTTCAGCAGCGATCTGAGCACGAAAGAGTTCGCGCTGGCACGCAATGTGGGCTACCAGCCTTTGAGCCAGGTGATGGGCAGTTCGATCTACCGCGTCGGGTGGCAATACGCCCGCACTTACGCGAGCTACCCCAGCGAGACAGAATTGACGACGATCTCCCAGGCACACATGCGGGCAGCTCAGCTTGCTTTGAGCAGGTTAGGGAAAGAAGCAGTCTTGCTGAAGGCTCACGGTGTCATTGGCGTGCGCCTTACCACACGCGATTACGAGTGGGGCAACAATATGCTGGAATACACTGCTATCGGCACGGCTATCCGGCTGCCCAACACACCCTCACCGCAGCGCCCTTTTCTCAGTGATCTCTCCGGCCAGGAGTTCTGGACATTGCTCCAAGCCGGATACTCCCCGGTCGGCATAGCAGTGGGCTACTGCTCCTACTATGTCTCCCTGGGAAGCTACATTGCAGGGCAGATGCGCGGCTGGTTTAACTGGTCTAACCAGGAGATCGATCCTTTCTCCAAGGGCATTTACACTGCCCGCGACCTGGCGATGAACCGCGCGGTGAACATGGCCCGCAGTTTCAACGCTTCTGGCATTGTAGGCATGCATATTGACTGCGAGAGAGAAGTGATTGATTACGAAACGGACAATCCCACCAGGTATTATATGGATTTTATTGTTCGTTTCTCCGCCATTGGTACCGCCATCGCTGCCCAGAGGCCGGATCATGTCATCCCATCGCCCACGCCCACACTTACTCTCACTGATCTGCGTCCCGGGCAGCGCGGTGAAACGCGGGAACTGACTGTAAGAGAATAGCTATAACACTGACCCTGGGCGGCTCTAGAAGTCGCCTGAGAGAAAAACACTTTGTGAAGGAGTACACATCATGTCCCAGCAAATGACGCCGCAGGGCGGAGACCTGCCAAGCCACGCACGCGAACGACTGAATATCATGCGCGGTGATGCCACTCACCATGCGCTCTTTACCAGCGACCTGAGTGTGAATGAGTTCTTGCTGGTCTGCGAGGCTGGCTTTGACCCGGTTGGCCTCGTCGTGGGCAGCTCTATCTACCACATCGGCTATCAGCAGGGCAGGTGGAACCAGAACCAGGAGATGACCGTTCTGACCCAGGCCATGTACCATGCCCGCGAACTGGCAATGACGCGCATGGAAGAAGAGGCTAACGAGCTCAGAGCTGATGGCATCGTGGGTGTGCGACTGGAAGTCACGCGCCACGAGTGGGGCGAGGCGCTGGCCGAGTTTGTCGCCATCGGCACTGCCATTCGCTCGCACAGCGGCCAACCCTATCGCAATGCCCGTGGTCTGCCCTTTACCTCGGACCTCTCCGGGCAGGATTTTTGGACTCTATTGCGCGCCGGGTACCGTCCTGTAGGTATGGTCATGGGCAACTGCGTCTACCATGTTGCGCACCAGGGCATGGGGCAGTGGCTCAAGCAGGTCGGCCAGAACGTGGAGATGACCAATTATACCCAGGCCCTCTACGATGCCCGCGAACTGGCGATGGAGCGCATGCAGGCCGAGGCCATCAGCCTGGGAGCGCAAGGCGTTGTGGGTACACAGATCCACGAGCGCAGTCATGGCTGGGGCTCACACATCATCGAGTTCTTCGCCGTAGGCACCGCCGTCATCTCCATCTCAGACACTCACCAGGTGCCAGCACCTTCGCTCGCACTCCTGCTTAACGATTAAGCACCCCACCTCTTGAGGTGAAGGGCCGCCGCATCTCCCTATTTTTCTAAGTGGGGGAAAGGCGGCCCCTCCTGTCGGAAAGACCATAAATTCGCCACTTCTGACTCATAAAATCGCCAGTCCAATGAGCTTGAATGGATGAGTCAAAGGCGGTTTCTCTGACGCATAACTTCGCCCGGAATCCATTTTGACTCATAACCTTGCCGCGAAAAGTTGGGCAGGAAATCCGCCCGATTTTGTGCTCAAACCTCCGGTAAATGGCTCTTTTTAGGCAGAGATATGCGTCAGCTTGGCGAGGATATGAATCAATTTGCCATGGGGCAAGTATTTTGCTGGTCCGCCCGTGTAATGTGCCTGTGTATCTCTCCTCTACCGATCCAAGCGTCCCGGATCGGGTTCGCCAGTTCGCCAACCTCTCCTTGACAGGATCATCTCTCTCCCTGTATA
>WNFJ01678866.1_pt1 | contig 12847 bp, 13 predicted proteins | sample 5400461 | NCBI WGS metagenome assembly WNFJ01 (sample SAMN13153349, study PRJNA577476) | soil metagenome | isolation source: 115 cm saprolite on Douglas fir-dominated hillslope | place: USA:California | collected 2013-09-17 | reverse complement strand
TTTGCCTCTTCGGCGGGCACGGGAATGCCGGCCTGGGCCATCAGCGACAGCAGGCCGAGGGTCTTGAGCGAGACGGTCTTACCGCCGGTGTTGGGGCCGCTGATGATGAGCTGGCGTGCGTCGGGCGGAAGGATAATGGTGAGTGGAACGGGCGTGGTGGGCTCGTCTTTGCCTCCGGCAAGGCTTTCGGCTCTCATGCGAAGCTCGAGCAGAGGGTGACGGGCGGCGGTGAGGGAGAGCTCCTGCGTGAAGACGGGCCGGACGCAGTTCAGTGCGTTGGCGAAGCGGGCGCGGGCCATGTGGGCCTCGACCTCGGCGAGGATGCAGGTGCCGAGGTGGATTGCGGTGGATTGCTGGCCGAGCGCGCGGGTCATGGCGACGAGGATGCGGTGGATCTCGGACTGCTCCTCGTCGAGCAGGCGGACGAGCTCGTTGTTCTGCTCGATGGTCTCGAGGGGTTCGACGAAGACGGTTTGGCCGGAGGAAGAAGACCCGTGGATGACGCCGGGGACGCGGCGTTTGAACTCGGCCTTGACGGGGATGACAAAGCGGTCGCCGCGGATGGTGATGAGGTCGTCCTGGGTGCTGCCGCCTTCAGTGAGGCCGCGGAGGGACTTGCGGAGGCTCTCTTCGATGGCGCGGTGCTGGCGCTCCATGGCGCGGCGGATGCGGCGGAGTTCGGGGGAGGCGTCGTCGTTGAGCGAGCCGTCGGGCTCGATCTTGCCGCGCAACAGGCGGAGTAGGGGCGCGAGGTCGTGGTGGAGCAGAGGCGCGGAGAGTGCGGCGATGCCGGGCCACTCGTAACGGGTGCTGCCGGGCGGCGGGTCGATGAGGTTGCGCCATGCGGCGACGCGCTCGACGACGGCGAGGAGGTCACGGATCTCGGTGGCTTCAAGGGCTGCGCCGTCGATGCGGGCCTTGTCGAGCAGGAGGGTGGGATCGAAGAGGCCGTGGAACTCGAAGCTGCCGCCGCGGGTGAGCATGGTGCGCATCTCGGCGGTGCGCTGCTGCTGCTGGTCGATCCAGGGGAGGTCGGCGCAGGGCTCGAGCGCGAGCACCCAGGCGCGGCCGAGCGGCGAAGAGGTGCGGCCGGCGATGTGGTCGCGGAGGCGCGGCCACTCGAGGGCGGCGGCGCTGGATTCGCGCAGGGGAGAGGGGATCGACGGCAGTAGCTCTGGCGGTTTCACTTCTACTATCGTAATCTCGCAGGGAACTGCCGACGGAGCGTATGCGTAGCAGTGAAAGCGCAGGGCCGGGCGCCTTGGATGTATCTGGAGGTGTGAGATGGTCTGTCAGGCATGTGGTGCGGCTATTACGGAAGAGGTTCGTTTCTGCCCGAAGTGCGGGGCGCAGATAACGGCTGTTCCGCCTGTATATGGGGCTTATCCTCTTTATCCTCCGCCCACGCCTGCGCCGATGTATGCGCCTGCGCCACGGGTGCAGCGGAATCTGCAGACGCTTGGGATACTGTGGTGCGTGTTCGGGGTTTACCGGATCATGGCCGGCCTTATTGGGATGTTCTTCTTTCGTGCCATGTTTATGCACCGCTTCGGCGGCGAGTGGCCGTTCGGTCACTACGGCGGGTCGTTTGGTCCACAGTGGATGGGCGCTATGCTTCCTTTTATCGCGTTCGTGACTGTTGTGGCAGCGGCGCTGGCGTTGCTGGTGGGGTGGAGTCTGCTGACGCGCAGGCCGTGGGGCAGGACGCTTGCCATCATCGTTGCGATCCTCTCGCTGCTGAAGTTTCCGTTTGGGACGGCTCTCGGTATCTACACGCTGTGGGTGCTGGCTCCGGCGGCCTCTGGAGCCGAGTATGACGCGATTGCGGACCGAACCTGAGGGTTGGCCCAAGACTAGCCCAAGACAAGCCTTAGACTATTAACATGAACTTTCCTGCCACGCGTATGCGCCGCTTGCGCCGGACGGAGGCGATACGGTCCCTTGTCCGTGAGACTCATCTGCACCCCGGTGCGCTGATCTATCCCCTGTTTATCTGCCCAGGTGAGGGCGTTCGGAAGGAGATCAGCTCCATGCCGGGGGTCTTCAACCTGTCGATCGATGAGGCCACGAAGGAGGCGGAGGCCTGCGCTTCGCTCGGGCTGGGCGGGTTGCTGCTGTTCGGCCTGCCGGCGGAGAAGGATGAGCAGGCGAGCGGAGCATGGGCTGCGGATGGGATTGTGCAGACGGCGCTGCGGTCATTCAAGAAGAATCGCGCGCTGGATTCGCTCGTGCAGATTGCCGATGTGTGTCTCTGCGAGTACACCTCGCATGGGCACTGTGGCGTTGTGGCGCGCGATGGCGACCACTATGAGATCGAGAACGATTCGAGCGTGGCGCTGCTGGCGAAGACTGCAGCATCGCTGGCTGCCGCTGGTGCGGACATCGTTGCTCCGTCCGACATGATGGATGGCCGCGTTGAGGCGATCCGCGGTGCTCTGGATGAGGATGGGCACCAACAGATTCCCGTGATGAGCTATGCGTCGAAGTTCGCATCGGCGTTCTATGGGCCGTTCCGCGAGGCGGCTGACTCCGCACCGCAGTTCGGCGACCGGCGCAGCTACCAGATGGATGGAGCGAATCTCCGCGAGGCTATGCGGGAGATCGATCAGGATATCGCCGAGGGCGCGGACATGCTGTTGATGAAGCCGGCAATGCCGTATCTCGACGTGATTCGTGCAGCGAGAGAGCGATACGATCTGCCGATGGGCGCGTACCAGGTTTCGGGCGAGTACTCGATGCTGCTCGCCGCGTTTCAGCGCGGATGGCTGGAGCCCGAGCGCACGATGATGGAGTCGTTAACGTCGATCAGACGGGCTGGGGCGGACTTTATCGTGACGTACTTTGCCAAAGATGCGGCGAAGGTACTGGGGTGACGATTTAGCACTGAGCCGGCATCTCATCGAACTCGGCGAAGATCTCTGCCACCGAGATTCGGATAGGGGTTCCGGGAACGGTGAACTGGCCGCTGACGTGATGCTGGAAGCCGGCACTGGTGGCGGTATAGGTGTGCCGGCTATCCGGGTCAACAAGCCAGATGTGTTCGACGCCCATACGCAGAAACTCATCCACGCGTTCCTGCAAATCATGAAAGCTATCAAGCGGCGAAAGAATCTCGCAGCAGACAAGTGGTGGAGTCTGGATGACTTGCTCAGCGGGGCCAATACGACGCACAACCGTCACGTCTGGAACGAGGACTCGGCTGGCTGATGTCTGCACACGCACCGACGGCAAGGCGGTCACGCCCCAGGCGCGTCGCTTGTTGTTGAATATAGCCACTAGCGCTCCCAGCATCTCCGAGTGCGGTCTCATACCGACGTTTCGCGCTCGAACTTCGCCGTCGATGTAGTCGCAGTCTGGCCGATAGGTTGTGTTGAGGTACTTGTCGAGCGGAATGAGCGTTGCGCTCATCATGTCCACAGTATCGCGCAGTTTTCCTGCGGCAGCCAGTCAATCTATCGCGGCTCCATCGCATCCCCGGCAGTCGCGTAGACTGAAGTTCCTTACTGTAAGCGAGGTATCGCGTGGCGCGAATTGCAATCGTTGGAGTCGGAGCAATCGGAGGTGTGGTTGCCGCGTTGTTGCAGTCTGCGGGCCGCCACGAGATCGTGCTTTGCACCAGGCGTCCGTTGGCGGAGCTTGTGGTCGAGACGCCGGAGGGACCCGTACGCATTGATGCGGCTGTCGTTACGAGTCCTGTCGACGCGCCTGTCGTGGACTGGGTGATGGTGGCGACCAAGGCCTACGATGTGGCGGGCGCGGCAAAGTGGCTGGAACGGCTGCGAGCGCCGGGCGCGGCGGTGGCGGTATTGCAGAACGGAGTAGAGCACCGGGAGCGGTTTGCTCCTTATGTACCGTTTGAGTCTATTCTGCCCGTCATCGTGGATTGCCCCGCGGAACGCAAGTCGCCGACCCGGATTGTGCAGCGAGGCGGAATGAGCCTGAAGGTGCCGCCCGGCGCTCTCGGCAGCGCCTTCGTCGACCTGTTTGCCGGTACGGCTGCGGACGCTGCCGTTGTGCCTGATTTCGTGACCGTCGCCTGGAGGAAGCTCTGCCACAACGCCGCGGGTGTGCTGCCTGCGCTGCTGCTCCAGCCGTCCGGCGTGCTGCACGATGAGGCCATTGGCGACGTGGCCCTGCAGATCGTGAGCGAGTGCGTTGCGGTGGGCCGGGCGGAGGGAGCGCAGCTGGACGATGCGGTTCCCGAAGCCGTGCTCAAGGCCTATCGTGCCTCACCGCCTGACTCCATCAACTCGCTGCATGCCGACCGGCTGGCTGGCCGTCCGATGGAGATCGACGCGCGCAACGGCGTCATCGTGCGGCTGGGGAAGAAGCATGGAGTTCCTACGCCGGACAACAGCATGGCGGTCGCTCTGCTGGAGGCGATGGTCAGGAAGACACAATAGGGCTTACTTTTTGCTAAGTGCCGTGCAGACTTGATCACCTGCCAACTTTTGATTCAACAGCCGCGGAATCAGGAGTTTGAAAAAAGCCTCTTCCTTTGGCTCCAGACACACCTGTGCATTCGGAGCTCCCGGTGTCACCCGCGTGAAGCCGTCTTTATCTACCTCGATATGGAGTGGCGTCGCCGGGCAGGTATTGGGATCGACGGCATAGGCAGCGGCGATTGCGTCGAACATGGTCGGTGTGACCTGGTTTGCGGTCCTCGCCCACTCGGCCGTGAGCACCTGCAGCGAGTCGGTCATCGGTGTGCTGATCGAAGCGAGCAAGGCGCGCTTGACCTCGTCGAACTTCAGCTGCGTCGAGTCCAGCGGCATCATGAAGATGGGGACTCCGGACCGAAAGAGCTTCTGCGCGGCCGCAGGGTCCATCGCAATGTTGTACTCCGCATCCGGACCGTGCGGCGCGGCATACTCATGGTCGCCGTAGCCTCGGTAGATGGAGCCGCCCATCAACACTACCCGCTTCAGCTTGCGGAATGCGGCGGGGTCGCGATCGATCGCTGCACCGATGTTGGTGAGCGGTCCGAGGGTGAGGAGGGTGATCTCTCCCGGGTAGCGGTTGATCTGTTCAAGAAGAAAGGAGACGGCGTCACCGTGGGGTCGCGCGATTCCTTCCTTTGCCCAGGGCGCTTGAGAGAACGCTGTGCGGGACTTGGTTGGGATACCGATCTGGATGGGGATGCCGGTTCGTCCTGTCTCGCACATCATGCGATCCAGCATGCGGCCACGCAGGGCAGTATCGCCCCAGGCCGCAGAGATGCCGAGAATGTTCAGCTCTGGGCTGACGAGCGTCAGGTCGACGGCGAACGCGTCGTCGATGTCATCCCCAATATCAGTGTCGATGATGATGCGGGAGGGTGGGGCTGAGGACTGTGTCTGCGCCGGTCCCGTAACTGACGGCGCGAGGGCGAGGATGAGAAAGAGGTAGGTCAGTCGCAATGGCATATCCCTGTCTCCATTTTGCAGGTCTTCCGACCGGCTAAGGATATGGCCAAGAATATCGTGAACGCGAGGGCTGGCAGCGCACAGTTGAGGCTCTTCGCCGCCAGCCGCTCAGCGGGCTGGTTTGAGTGTTGGCGTCTACTTGGGGGTGTAGCTCAGGTCCGGGCGGTAGACAGACAGTTCGGTGACAATCTTAGAGCAGCTGCGGCGGAGCTGATCGAGCAGTTGAGGACCGGAGTCGCCCTCAGCCTCCTTGAGTGCGGCTTCCAGCGTTTTTTCCGGCGGCTCCATATCGGCCCAGGTCGAGCGATCGGTGATTTGTACAAAGGTGGGTGTGTCGCCGCCGTTGGCAAGCCCATACCAACGGGAGGGTCTGGCGGGGTAGTTGGCTTTCTGAATGGCCGCGTTGATCTTCTTGATGGCGTCAGTGAAGTCATTCGCGTGTGCCGGGATGACGCTGTAATAGGTGGTGGTGCGCATCATCGCGGGAGTTGCGGGCGGCTTGGTGAGACTGAGATCTTCGCGAAAGACGTAGTAGCTGAGGGTGGTACTGGCGAGGTATGGAGTAATGTTTTTCGTTATGTCCGGGGCGTCGATTTTGTTGAACGCCTGGCGGGCATCGAAGTCGCTCCAGTGGTGGCCGGGTGAAGACGACATGTACGATCCACTGCGCTCACCTGTCATGATCTGCCAGATGTAGACGTTCCAGGTATCCTTCTGGGCGGCGTGGAAGGCGGAGTGTTGTTTGCGGCCGGACTCAAATTGGGCTGTCATGCCGGGCTTCGGTGTGGAGATGTGAACTTCGGAGACCATCCGGGGCGAGGATTGCGCCAGGATAGAGGCGGGGGTCAAGAGCAGGGCACAGAACACAAGCTTACGCATATAGAGTTCTCCTTGATTTTTGGGATCGCGCCGCCGCGGGGAGTAGGCGGGTCAGAAAGGCCCGAGGAAAAGGAGTGACGAAAGATGGCCTGTGAAGTTGTGGCGAAAGAAGCCCTGTAAAAGCAGTGACGAAAGATATAGCGACGATTTTACGGAATGTCAATTGAAAAGATATTGATGATTCGCGGGCATTCCGGCAGCAAGGCGTGGTCGCGTGCTGCCCGAGCTTGACAGTTCGCGTAATCTAGAATGTTTGGATAGAACAGAAACGGAGATTCCCTTGGCAGAGACGATTTTCGATGTAGTAGTTGTCGGCGGTGGACCCGCCGGATACACCTGCGCGATTCGCGCCTCACAATATGGCCTGAAGGCCGCACTCATCGATGCAAACGACCGCTTGGGCGGAACGTGCCTGCTATGGGGCTGCATCCCTACCAAGGCGATGCTCTTCTCCGCGGAGCTGTGGGACCACCTGAAGCATGCCGACAGATACGGCATCGACGGCGTGACGCCGAAGCTGAACTGGAAGGGCGTGCTGGCGCGTAAGGACGACGTCATCTCGCGGCACACCAAGGGCCTCGACTTCCTGATGAAGAAGAACAAGATCACCACCTTCAAGGGTTTCGGCAAACTCACCGGCCCGGCGAAGGATGGCATCCACACCGTCGAAGCGAAGCTGGCCGACGGCAAGACGGAGACGATCAAGGCCAAGAAGGTCGTCCTCGCGACCGGCTCCGATGCGCGCATGCTCCCGGGCTCCAAGCCGGATTCGACTATCCTGACCAACTACGAGATCCTCAAGATCGAGCAGATGCCGAAGTCTCTGGTGGTTATCGGCTCGGGCGCGGTGGGTGTGGAATTCGCCTCGATCTTCAAGAGCTTCGGCGCAGAGGTGACCATTCTCGAGATGCTGCCGCGCGTCGTTCCCGTCGAGGACGAAGAGATCAGCAAGGAGCTGCTGCGCAGCTTCAAGAAGCGTGGAATCGACATCAATCTGTCGGTGAAGGACACCAAGATCGAGAAGAACAAGGAGGGCGCGCTCGTCTCCTGGACCGACTCGAACGGCAAGCCGCAGACGAAGCAGGCCGAAAAAGTCCTGGTAGCCGTGGGCCGTGCACCGCGCACCGCCGACATCGGCCTCGACAAGACGAAGATTACTCCCGACCGTGGCTTCATCATGACCAACGAATGGATGGAGACCACCGAGCCCGGCATCTACGCGATCGGCGACATTGTTGGAGGATTGCCGCAGTTGGCTCACGTTGGCTCGATGGCTGGTCTCGTCGTTGCAGCCAGGATGGCCGGCAAGTACGCCAAACCCGTGAATCGCACGCGCATCCCCGGCTGCACGTACACCGATCCGCAGATCGCCAGCGTCGGCCTCACCGAGGCGCAGGCCAAGGAGAAGGGCTTCCAGGTGAAGGTCGGCAAGTTCCCGTTCGTCGGCAACTCCAAGGCCACGATCGTCGACGCGCACGATGGCTTCGTCAAGGTCGTCTCCGACACGAAGTACGGCGAGATCCTCGGCGTCCACATCATCGGGCCATACGCGACGGAGATCATCGCGGAGTGCGTCACGGCGCTTGAACTGGAGGCGACGGTCGAGGAGATGATGTTCACCATCCATGCTCATCCGACCGTGGCAGAGGCCTTGCTGGATGGCTTCGGCAGCGTCGAAGGTATGGCGGTGAACGTTTAGTCTCTTGCATCGAATTGCTATGAAGCCCGGTCTAATGATCGGGCTTCATTATTACTAAGCTGCACTTCCGGCGAATGCACATCAACCTCCTCCATCTCGGCCGCGTACCCTACGCTGAAGCCCTTGCGATTCAGCAGCAGGTCATCAACGCCCGCAAGCAAAACCTCATCGGCGACACGCTCCTCCTGCTGGAGCATCCGCCCGTCCTTACCCTGGGCCGCAACGCGCACCGATCGAACATCCTGGCCAGCGACGAGCTGCTCGCCCAGCGCGGAATCGAACTCCACGAGGTCAACCGGGGCGGGGACGTCACCTACCACGGCCCCGGCCAGCTCATCGGCTACCCGATCATCGACCTCCGCGGCGAGCTTCCCGGCAAGAAAGGCCCGCACCTCGGTCCGGTCGACTACGTCCGCCTGCTCGAAGAGGTGCTCATCCGCACCTGCGGCGACTTCGGCGTCATGGCCCAGCGCATCTGCAAGCGCACCGGTGTCTGGACCCTCGCCGGGGGCAGCATTCTCGAGAAGAAGATCGCCGCTATCGGCGTCCACGTCTCGCAGGGCGTCACCTCGCACGGCTTCGCTCTCAACGTAACGACGGACCTCCGCGACTTCGACTGGATCGTCCCCTGCGGCATTACCGACCGCCAGGTCACCAGCCTCGAGCTCGAGGCCGACCCAAACTCAGATCCAGCCCGCCAGCCCACCATGGAGAACGCCCTCAACTCCGCTGCCCGGAACTTTGGCCGGATCTTCGAGCGCCAGATGCTCTGGTGCGAGTCGCTCGACCACCTCCTGGCCACGCCCGCCTGATGCCTTGATCTTGTTACAACCGTTCGCTTACCGCACCACCTCCGGGCCAGCCGACCCGTTGCCGCCGTATAATCCCATTCGAGTACGCTCAATCGCGCACCGGGCTGAGGCGTGCTGCATTCAGCCGCCTTATTGCACCTAGGGAGAAGAAATATTCATGCCGACTGAAGTAGTTATGCCCCAGATGGGCGAGTCCATCACCGAAGGAACCATCACGAAATGGCTAAAAAAACCGGGCGACACCGTTCAGCGCGATGAGCCGCTCTTTGAGATTTCAACCGATAAGGTCGACGCCGAGATCCCCTCGCCGGCCGCCGGAGTCCTGAAGGACATCAAGATCACCGAAGGCACCACTGTCCAGATCAATACTGTTGTCTGCACCATCGAAGAAGGCCCCTCCGCGTCGACTCCAGCCGCCTCGCCAGCCAAGGCTGAGACCGCAGCCGCCCCCGCGGCCGCTCCCGCAGCAGGCACCGCCACCCCGGCTGCCGTCGATACTCCCGCCACCTCCGTCGCCGCCGCAGGTCCCGGTACAGAGGTCATGATGCCGCAGATGGGCGAGTCCATCACCGAGGGCACGATCACCAAATGGCTCAAGAAGGTCGGCGACACCGTCCAGCGTGACGAGCCCATCTTCGAGATCTCGACCGACAAGGTCGACGCCGAGATCCCCTCGCCCGTCGCCGGAACCCTCACCGAGATCAAGGTCGGCGAAGGCAAGACCGTCACCATCAACACCGTAGTCGCCGTCATCGGCGGCGCAGCCGGCAAAGCTGCTCCGGCCCCTGCCGCTGCTACACCGGCTCCGGCAGCCTCCGCTCCCGCGCCTGTGGCAACTCCTGCAGCCGCTGCAACGGTAGGCGACCACCCACGCTCCTCGCCGCTGGTTCGCAAGATTGCAAAGGAGAACAACGTCGATCTCTCGCAGGTTCCCGGCACTGGAGCCTCCGGTCGCATCACCAAGAGCGACATCGTCGGCCATCTGGAAGGCGGCGCCAAGCCCGCTCCTGCAGCAGCCGCTCCGGCGCCAGCCGCAGCCAAGCCCGCAGCCGCTCAGCCGCAGCCTGGCGAACTCGTCCCCATGACGAAGATGCGCTCCATCATCGCCCAGCGCATGGTCGAGTCCAAGCGCACCAGCGCCCACGTCCACACCGTCTTCAAGGTCGATATGACCCGCATCGTCAAGCTGCGCGAGAAGGAGAAGTCGAAGTACGAGCAGCGCAACGGCATCAAGCTGACCTACATGCCCTTCATCACTCGCGCCGCGATCGTGGCTCTGCGTAAGCACCCCATCGTCAACGGGTCGATTGAAGGCGAAGCCATCCGCTACAACAAGAACATCAACATCGGCATCGCCGTCGCGCTGGACTGGGGCCTCATCGTCCCCGTGCTCAAGCAGACGGAGGAGAAGAACTTCCTCGGCATCGCCCGCGGCATCGTCGACGTGGCTGAGCGCGCCCGCGGCAAGAAGCTCGCTCCGGACGAAATCTCCGGCGGCACCTTCACGCTCACCAACGCCGGCATCTTCGGCGAGCAGTTCGGCACACCGATCATCAATCAGCCGCAGAGCGCCATCCTCGGTATCGGCGGCCTCAACAAGGAAGCCGAGGTCATCACCGACAAGGACGGCAACGATTCGATTGCCATCCGTTCGATCCAGCGCTTCACCCTCGGCTTCGACCACCGCATCGTCGACGGGGCCGACGCCGGCAAATTCATGTCCGACTTCAAGGCCTATCTCGAGAACTGGTCCGAAGACATCGGGTAGTCATAGCACCTTAGAACAAAAAAAGCGGCAGACTTAGTTCAAGTCTGCCGCGTTTTTCTCCCGCCCAACAGTGACTCTGCCTAAAGAAGCTCTTTAGCCCGCAACACCAGCTCCACTGCCTCATCAGCCGTCGCGCCTACAGCGGACAGATGCCCCATCTTCCGTCCCTTGCGCGGCCTATGTTTCTCGTACAGCTGCAGCCTGACCCCAGGAACCGCCAGCGCCGCATCAAACCTTGGCTCCACCGGCTGCCCATCCTTCAGCCAAAGATCACCCAATAGATTCACAATCGCTGCTGGCTGCACTACATCAACATCACCCAACGGAAGATCGCATACCGCCCGCACCAACTGCTCGAACTGGCTGGTCACACAGGCCCGTTCGCTCGCGTGATAGCTGTTGTGAGGCCGCGGAGCCAGCTCGTTCACCAGCAACCGCCCGTCGGTCGTGCAGAACATCTCCACCGCTAGAATCCCCTCCAACTGGAACGTATCCGCAATCGCCTCTGCAATTCCCCTGGCTTCTGTATCCATCGCCAGGCTCAAGGGAGCCGGCAGCACGCTCCACTCCAGTATCTGCTCCTCATGGTGGTTCCAGGCGGACGGATAGACCTTCACCTCTCCATTAGGAGCCCGCGCTACCAGCACAGAGATCTCACGGTCGAGATTCACCGCCTTCTCAGCGACTCCCGCCCGCTCGCCCAGAGCCTCCCACGCACCCCGAACTTCAGCCTCCACATCGGCCCCAGCGCGAAACCCAACCTTCCCCTGCCCGCGTCCGTCGTATCCACCAGTAGCGCTCTTACAAAAGCACTTGCCGCCCAGCGCAGCCACCGCCTCCCGCAGCTCATCGAGCGACCGAACCGCACGATACTCCCCCACGGGAAACCCATTCCGCCGCAGCCAGTCCTTCTGCTCGATCCTGTCTTGAATCACCGCCAGCATCCCTCCCCCCGGCCGCACTGGCGCAAAACTCGCAGCCGCCTCCATGCTCTGCGGAGAGATCTGCTCGATCTCCAACGTCACAACATCACATCCGCGCGCAAGGTTCGCCGCCTCGCGCGAATCGTCCCACTCCGCCTCAATGCACCCATCCACCACAAACCGCGCCGGGCAAGCCGGATCAGGATCGAGCACCTGAATGCGATATCCCATCCCCCGCGCCGCCATCGCCGTCATCCGGCCCAGCTGCCCACCGCCAAAGATCCCAATCGTCGCACCCGGCAATATCGGCTTAGCCTTCGTAGAACCTGTGCTCACGCGCCGACCTCATCCCCAACCTTATCTCCGATCACCTGCGCCAGAACCTCATCCCGTCGCGCCGCACGCCAAGCCACCAGCTTCTCTCGCAACGCCGCATCCGTAGTCGCCAGCATCGCAATCGCCAGCAGACCGGCGTTCGCGGCTCCCGCAGCGCCAATCGCCAGCGTCCCCACGGGGATCCCCTTCGGCATCTGCACGATACTCAGCAGCGAGTCCATCCCTTGCAGCGCCGTTGCAGGAATGGGCACACCCAGCACCGGGACCACCGTCTTCGCTGCCAGCATTCCCGGCAGATGCGCCGCGCCGCCAGCTCCTGCAATGATCACCCGAAGCCCGCGTCCAACTGCCGACTCCGCATACTCAAACAGCAGATCCGGCGTCCGGTGCGCCGAAACGACCCGCACCTCATGCGCTACGCCGAACTCTGTCAGCATCTCGACCGCACTACGCATCACCCCATAATCATTGCTGCTTCCCATCACTACTCCAACTAACGGCTCGGCGCTCATAGACCCCGATTATACGGTCTTCGCCATAAGCGCCGTCCGCTCGCCACCCGCTCGCCGCCCCGCTATCCCTTCGCCCAGACGCTCGCATTCAAGCACATCACCACCCCATCGATGATGGCGCTCAAGCCCTCCGTAAACTTGCCCGAATCGGCGATCTGCTTCATCGTCACCGCATCGGCAATATTGATCGCCGCCCCCACGATCTCCACAGCCGCCGCCTTCTTCTGCTCGCCCGTCGCCGCGCCAAATAGCGCCTCCGTGCCATGAACCACGCCAGGCAGCAGCGCAATCCCCCGCAAAAACACCTTCAAAAAATCCATCGCCTTATCCCTTTCATCGTAGTTACCGCCGAAAATAATCAATCGCCAGATGGACGATCGTCAGCAGGCCGCCAGCCGCTCCAGCCAGCCCCTTCACCCGCTGTACCGTCCGCTCATGCCGCTCCACGCGCTCTTCAATCTGCGTCAACCGCCCCGGCTGTCCAATCCCTAGTAACTGCTTCATCTGGCTCTT
>WNFJ01659289.1_pt4 | contig 12847 bp, 15 predicted proteins | sample 5400461 | NCBI WGS metagenome assembly WNFJ01 (sample SAMN13153349, study PRJNA577476) | soil metagenome | isolation source: 115 cm saprolite on Douglas fir-dominated hillslope | place: USA:California | collected 2013-09-17 | reverse complement strand
AGCTACACCGTCGTAAACACAGTATAGCAGGTCAACGGAATGATGACAAGGAGATTACAATGGAGAACAGATTGTGGTTAGCCCTTCGAAGAACAAGTTAACTGCGCTGATTAACGCAGGGCTACATTTAGCCCTTAGTAAGTGTTGTTACATATTTTCCTAAAATATGTTCCCGAATTATCTTATCCGTTTTATTCTCCTTGAAAAATTTGTCGTGCGTATACTTATCACCTCTTTGTTCTGTCTCCTTTAGAACAATCTCTTCAATATATTGAATGGATTTTTCAATGGCCTTGTTAATATCTCCAGAGGTATTTAGATCTAAGGCTTCTCTCTCTGCAATAAGTCCAACACCATTCAGAATATGAAACGTGGCACGAGATACGAACGCTTCCATTTCATTGATTGGCTCTTTTGCTCGTTTCTTTTTTTGTATATCATTCTTCTTTTCCACTATTGGAAGATAAATTTTGTATGGCAGCAATAACTTTGAAGCTGTAGTTTCTTCATTAAATATTTCAGTATATTTTTTATCAAACACTAAATATTTCTGATTTTTGGCTTCCGATGGCATATTCAAATAATAGGCCAAATAAAGTTGGCCCAATAACTCGTTATCCAAACGCTTACTTCTAGGCTCTTTTACATATTGGTCTTTCTTCCTTTCATAATAATATCCCATTGTCCTAAATTCGTCTTCGAGATATTTTTGAATCCTTTCGTTAGAACGTAAGTCTCTGGAATGGACAGGAGTTTGGCTGTTAGTTGTTTCGCTAATCTTTTCTGATATGCGTCGATTTTTGGTTTGACAAATCCTTACGAGTACTAAAACATCGTCTATCTTCGCCATATCTTCTTGATATGCCTCGAACAATGAATGCGTTGTTTGTCCGCCATTCACTATTTGGAAGTTTTTCAACAAAACTTTTGGTGAACGTTGATTAGGTGTATAGTTACATTCATCACAAATTATGGTGATACCGTTGTTAAGGTACCAAAATTCATAATTCTCATCTGACAGTGCTGTATCAAAGATGTTTTTGTTTATTTGATTTTTGAGCTTAAAATAAATCCGAGCATTATCATTGAATGCATCTTCATTTATCTGTCCTGGATTTTTGGGATCTTCAACAAGTTTGATTAAATCGCTTGCAGCAATAGTAGCTACTATCCCCTGGAGCGGACCGTCGCTTCTCTGAAAATACTCCTTTTGTATAAAGGTGATTGAACCATCTACTTTCTTATATTTATTTTCAATGAGTTTTGAAGCCAGTTCTTCTTGATCAATATAAATGTAATCTACGTGTCTGTATCTATCAAGGTAGGTCTCAAATTTCTTTTGAGCATGAGCAACTGGCTTTTCTTTATTGGAGCAAATATAATATTTGAAGTTTAAAGGTCCTTGGTTCAGCGGGTCTGTCTCAAACAGGTCCCAAATCGCACAAACTTTTTCCCAAAGAGCCTCATTGACATCGCTTTTCGTTAATGACTTACCATAGATCCTATCCATTGTGACAAGGAGATTGTCGAGGTCCGCATCTGGAAAGTTTCTTTTTGATTTCTCAAAAGTGGTTGCATACTTAAAGGTGAATACATGTATATCCCTATCAGCAATATGGATGGCATCGATACCTCCATCCATGAAACCATCGGTTATAGCATCTTCTATTTCATCATCGTTAAGCTTTAAAATAACTTCGAGCGCCACCCAATCAAAAGCGACTCCAACATTCTCTAAAGAGAAATCATCCTTATACTTGTTAACTTTTGCGTTAATCACGCTGAAAGAACTTAGATCCGCCATTATCATTTCCCATCCTAAATCTAAAGGCAAAACCTATAATAACTGCCGTTACAAGAAAAACTACTGAATTGTAAATCTAACGAGAGCATAACTCATTAGATGTATATTATCAAGAAAAGAGGAGCTTTATTACAATATTCTCATTCTTCTAACTATACGTCTGATATTCCCTGATTTTGAGAGAACGAATGGGGTCGTGGGTTCGAATCCCGCTGACAGCGTTAAATCTCGTAATCTTTTGCCCAGCGCACACCTGTACTAAACTGGTTTTTCCCTTGTTTTCCCGTAGCTTCGAGTCGCAGGCTTGTTTCTCCAACGGGGCATTCATCAACATGGATCATGTACACTTTTCTCACATCTGGACTATAGACGCCGAAGTATTCGGCGTCTCCTTCATAACCTCGTTTTTGCCGCCTCCTCTCGCCACCCAAGTTATATGCGTTGAAAAGCAGATACGTTTTATCCTGAGACAACCGAGCGGATTTACACTGGATACGCACCAATTGAGCTTTTTCTCCCGCACTTGCAGGAACATAGTAGGCTAAGTCGTACCGAAGATGGTTGCCAATCGGTTCAAGAACTTCAAACCCCAACTCTATCAAACGCTGTGCTATGGCTAAGTGAGCAGCTAACCCTTTTCTAGCGGTTTCTCCGAACATAAGCATCTCCTCCTGGCTTAACACATATCAAAATTAGATTTCATAGTCTCTTGCCCATATCACTTTCTTTTGCTGATTGTTTTTTGTTGGCTGGACGCGCAGACCTACTTCGCTGGCGTAGGGAACGATGTCTATGGGAACAAGGTAAACCTTATTCAGTTCTGCACAATACACGCCGAAGTATTCAGCGTCTCCAATATAGCTGCGCTTTCCGCCTCGTCCCCCCGACCTGTTAAAGTTTTTGAAGACGATGCAACCGGTATTAGGGTTGTATCGTCCTGCCTTGCATTGGATACGAATAAGTTCCGCAGTTTCTTCCCAATAGTAGGCAATGTCATAACGGAGATGATCCCCGAGAGGTTGAAGCACTTCCATCCCCTTGGAAACTAATTTGTGCAGCACTGCTGTATGCGCAGCTAACCCAATTCTTGCCGGGTCCTTGTCTTTTCCAAACATATGTCATTCATCCTCTTGACAATGTCAGTTTCATGATAAAAGGGGACAAGTACATAATGCACCTGTCCCTGCTTACTGTTTTATGCCTCTTGTAAGGTGATCGCAGGTAACGATTCGGTCACGACTGCTAAATCAGGAATGACAATGCTGGCAAAGAAAAACGCCGGGTTGTTTTCACATAACGCCGCGATCCATCCAAACACAAATCCTGCGTTCCACTGAATGGTCATCCGTTGCTCAGAGAGGTTCTCAGCTATGAAAGTGTAAATAGATTTAGTCGTAAGAGGACGCGCTAATTGATGGTTCATGTCGTAGTAGTAGAGGGAACCATTGATGTAGCCATCGGCAAATTCATCATGTGCCTCAGCTTCAACGACATTGTTCCCTACTTCTAGAGCGTCGGTCAAGTAATCAGGCGGCATGAGAAACCTGCGGCTATGATGCGACGTGAGAGCCTGGGTTGATGTTAACGGCTTTAAGGCTCTTACTGCTGGCGGTGTGTCCTAATCACACTGCTAGCTCTTACCAAACAAAGGTTTCAGTTTTCTGCCGCACGGTTCTCTACTGGATGTTCAACTCTAAATCCTCTAATGATACAGGAGTCATGCCCCTTTCAGCACGTATACCATTAATTGCACCCAGAATCTCCATCGCAGTTGCGTACCGACACGGCTTTCCTTTTTCCGCATTACGATACGTTGAGTATGAAATTGTCAAACGCTTTGCCATACCCTCCTCTGTCAACTCCAACGACTTGCGAATGCGCTCTAGCCCCGTCTCGTTCATATTGGAAACCCGCCTCTTCACTACTACAAGTGCGCTACTAGTAGTATAGACTAGGTTTTATGCACTTGTCAATAGACACAATAAAATTGACAACTATCGTTAGCTAAATAAGCCCATAGTCTCTATCGCTCACTGCCATTTTCTAACAATGAGTGATAGGTTGCTTGTAGTCTATCAGTAATTGTCTTGTTCGTCTAGAGAGGATTGATAGAAGGTACCGATCTTCTTGTCACGGCTAATTCAGCCCTACCATTACAGGTTCGCTGCGCAGGTTCAATTCCTGCCACCAGCGTTAAATCTCGCAATTCTTCGCCCAACGCACACCTGAGCTATACTGGTTCTTCCACTTGCTGCCCGTATCTATCAGGCGCAGGCTCGTATTTCCAACAGGGCATTCATCAACATGAATCAGGTAAACTTTTCTTAACTCGCGGCTGTAGACGCCAAAATATTCGGCGTCCCCACGATAGCCACGTCTTTGTCGTCTGCCTTCTCCGCCCAAGTTATATGTGTTGAAAAACAAACAGGTACCATCCTTAGACAATCGAGCTGACTTACACTGAATGCGCACCAGTTGTGCCCTTTGGTCTGAACTTGCAGGAACATAATAAGCGAGATCGTAGCGGAGATGGTTGCCCACCGGCTGTAGGACTTCAAAACCCAACTCGATCAAACGCTGCGCCACAGCTAAATGAGCAGCTAACCCCTTCCTGGCGGCGTCTCCAAACATAGTCAATCTTTCCTATACTTCGTAGTCCTGTGCCCAGATGACCTTCTTCACCTGATTATTTTTCGATGGTATTACACGCAGGTGTACTTCTATGATGTGTGGGACTAGATCGACAGGAATAAGGTATGTCTTATTCAGTTTCTCGCAGTACACCCCGAAATATTCGGCGTCCCCGATGTATCCTCGCTTCCTGGCGCGTCCTCCCGCCCTATTGTAGTTTTTGAAGAGAATGCAGCCTATTTCAGGCACATAGTGTCCCGCTTTGCACTGGATGCGGACGAGTTCGGCGGTCTCTTCTACATAGTATGCCAGATCGTAGCGTAGATCATCACTGAGCGGTTGAAGTACTTCAAGTCCCATAGAGACTAATTTGTGTAGGATTGCTGTATGCGCAGTCAATCCTATTCTTGCCGGGTTCTTGTCTTTTCCGAACATATACGCCATTCACCTTTTCCGCACTTTACCAGCTAAACTCAAATATTAGATTCTCCAGTCAGTGGGGACAAGCATAATTGCTAATCCCCACCGCTTGTTGCTATGCCCCTTGCAAAGCAGTAGTTGATAGTGTCTCGGTACGGCAGGTTAGTTTGCTCTTACACCTCCTTTACTTGTTTATAATGTATCTGAATTCAGTAAGCATTGACAGGTTATGCATGTCTATGATAGAGTATAAATGTGTTTACGTGACTTGTCAATGCTTGTCAGTTAACTTGCGCAAGACTCAGAGACATGATATAGTAGATGCCAAAAAGGAGGCCTTATTTGGTGTCTACGAATATGCATGATTTCCGCAAATTAATTGAGAATATGCCTGCTAACCTATCTGAGCTTGCACGTTTAGCGGATGTTAGTGAACGCTCCATTATGAGGATGAGAGATGGCGAGTCAGTACTACGGGGTACCGCTAACAAAGTACTGCGAGGATTGTCGCAGATTTACGGTCAAACGTTTAATTTAGACAATGTGACAGGCATAAATCTTTACGACAAGTGAGATAGTAATACCATCTCACCAAGCCAAAAGAGGCATGAACTATACATAAATCCTATCAGATCTATGCATTGATTGATCCAAGAGATGATACTGTCCGCTATGTTGGCTTTAGCAGGGATGCTCAATTAAGGTTGAGAGAGCACCTAAATGGTGGTGGCGGAAATGGGCAGGAGAGACGTTGGATACACAGATTGCTAAAAAATGATCTATCGCCTATTTTACAGGTATTAGAGACAATAGAGGCGAGCGACAACGCACTTACTATTGCCTGTGAGAGAGAACTCTACTGGATACATGAAATGGTCCGGCTAGGGCATCCACTTCTAAATGTGTCAGGTCTGTCACAGCCTTATGTGTCCCCTTCTGCGACTGTTTATAAGCCTAAAAGAACATGGATTCCATCTATCAGGATACCCAGAAAAACCGCTGATACAAGCCGCCTCAATAATAAACCTCTTATTAGCGCCAAAACTCGGCCAATGGAAGAAGTATATACCGTCCAGGAAGTCGCCCAGAATCTCAAGGTTAGTGAGAGGACGGTACGTAACTGGATTGAAAGCGGAGAACTGCCTGCCTTTCCTATTGGTAAACGTGGGTACCGGATCTCGAAAGCTGATTTACAGGCATTCATTGATGAGCGCAAAAAGCGCAATCTTGATATCAAAGACGATAGGAGTTAGTCCAACTATATTTATCGAACCCTCAGCTTTCTTTTCATATCTTTTCGGTTTTTGTCAGTTTATTTTCTTCAAAATAATCAAGCAGGTTCAATTCCTGTCGGGGACGCTTTGATTCTTAAAAGTTCTCTCAGCCTGTTGAAAAAGGCAACCTCGCATAGCGCATCTATTCGGTTCATCAGTTGGATATTTTGGGAAGCACCTCCTCTCTCAAGGCCAGAGAGATCTGGCATTTCGTAACGCTTTCCGTAACGATTTTTGGACGTAAGGATAGTAAAATAGGGAGAGATGAACATTGGCGTTCTTCCATTTTTCCGTTTCGTGCGTATCTTTCGGCTAGAAAGAGAGCCAGGCACAGAAAGGAATAGCCCCGATGTCAACCAAACAGTACAAGGCATCCAGGTAGCCGTAGCCTCTCAAAGGGGAGCACAACCATGAAGCTGCTTGCAGGGTCCTTACGCGAATCCGATAGGTTTGTACCTCGGCGGCTTGCCGTGGCACGAGGCGGATGGATGGTGGTTGCGCTTTTGCTGGCGGGAAACTTTGTGGCCAGCATTCCTGCTTACTATATGATCCTGCGTACCGTTTGTACTGTTACCATGACCCAATGTAGGAGTAGCTGGCAACCCACTCCAGGCAACATAATGGCTCTGCAGCGCTTGCATCTCCCCGTCGCAGCCTACGCTGCCTACTTTGTCTCTCTCGATGTTGCTGTGCCACTGCTGTTCTGGATTGTTGGGATCCTGATCTTCTGGCGCAAGTCTCATGAATGGATTGGCGTGAGCGTTTCACTGGTGCTCATTATCTTCGGCTCGTTTGGCATTTCGAACACACTGCAAGCAACCTTCAGAACGCCCCAGACGCCAATGTTTATCCAGATACCTATCGTGCTGCTCGGCCTTTTGCAATGGCCTGCTCTGGGTATCTTTTTGTTGACGTTTCCCACGGGACGGTTCGCGCCGCGCTGGTCATGGCTGATCGTTTTGCTCTGGATAGGACAGTTTGGCTTTTTCTTTTCGACAAATTTCGTTCCTGTTCTGGGAAACTTCTTGCTGCTGTTTGAGCTTGTGACCTGGGGGAGCACACTGGGTATGCAGGCCTATCGCTATGTGCGCGTCTACGATGCAGCCCAACGCCAGCAGGTGAAGTGGTTCATGTTTGCCTTTTTCATAGGTCTCGCCCTGGTGATTGTGGGCAATGGGATACTGGGCGGACTGGTTGCTCCGCTCAATGCGCCTGACTCATGGCTCCAACTGCTCACCGGGACCTTCACCGCCTTCCTCTTTGCGTTTATTCCCCTTGGCCTGGGGATTGCGATTCTGCAATACCGCTTATGGGACATCGATATCATCATCAATCGCACGCTGGTCTATGGCCTGCTGACGGCGCTGCTGGCGCTAGTCTACTTCGGCCTTATCATCGGCCTCCAAGCGCTTGTGCGTCTCGTGACAGGAACCCTCTCTGAGCAGCCCCTGGTCATCGTGGCCTCCACGCTGCTAATTGCCGCCCTGTTCCAGCCCTTGCGAAGACGGATTCAGACGATCATCGATCATCGCTTCTACCGGCGCAAGTATGATGCCGCTCGCACCCTTGCCGCTTTCAGTGTCACCCTGCGCAATGAGCTGGACTTGAGCCAGTTGAGCGAACAATTAGTGGCAGTCATCGAGGAGACGATGCAGCCAACGCATGTCTCTCTGTGGTTACGTCCAGCTGAACACGAGGCAACCCGACCGGTCCCCTGGAGCGCCACTCCTCCCGTTTCTCCTGGGGAAAGATGAAAAGGGGAAAATACACTCCAAAGTATTCAGCATCCAATTTTGAGAACATGTGAGATGTTGCTCAAATCTGGCGTATATTAGGTAACGCCGTTTTATCCCACATATTGAAGAAGATAAGCTTTTGCGGCGTCCAATGCCCGGCAGCATCATTAGCTGCCGATGGGAATCCAGCGTCGGTTCCCGCCCCGTAGGCGGGCAACCGGGTTCCCCGAACGTATTTTATTGTTCTAGGAGGACACAATGCTCAAGAAACCCAGATCGCGCTTTCTCGTGATGTCCTTTTCTGCCCTGGCGGTGCTGCTCATGCTGTTGAGCGCCTGCGGCGGGGGCGGAGCCACAACCGGTACCACGCCTACGACGGGCGGCGGCACGCCTGTCAAAGGCGGCACTTGGATCGACGACTTGTTTGAAGAGCCCGATTCCCTGATCCCCAACGCCTCGAACGAGACGTTTGCGGCCATGATGATGTATGGGCTGTACGCGCCGATGATCTATAGCACCCCGGCAGGCCAGATCAAGGCCGGCCTGGTGACCCAGGTGCCCTCGGCGAGCAATGGGGGCATCAGCGCCGACCTCAAAACCTGGACGTTCACCTTCAAGCCCGGGCTGAAATGGTCCGACGGCCAGGCCCTGGATGCGCGGGACATGGACTTCACCTGGAAGCTGTGGAAGAATCCCAAGTTCGGCGCGATTACCACCATCGCGGTCTCGGATATCACCTCAGCCGATGTCTCGGCGGACAACCTGACGATCACCTTCCATCTCAAGGACCCGCTGGTGTCGTTTTACAACTACTTCACGGATGGCTACTATGGCCCGCTGCCCGCGCACCACTTCGCGAGCATGGATCCCGCCGCCATCCTGAAGTCGCCGGACAACCTGAACCCCTCGGTGACCAGCGGCCCGTTCATGATGAGCGAGAGCAAGCCGACCGACCACTACACCATGGTGAAAAACCCGATGTACTACCAGGCACCCAATCTGCCCTACCTGGATAAGGTCATCTTCCGTATTACACCCGACCAGAACACCATCCTCAAGGACCTGCAGGCGGGCACCCCCGACTCGTCGTGGTTCCTGAACGTGGCCGAGGCCCTGGTCTATGCGTCGTTGAGCAACTACACGGTCGATGCTCCCAAGAATACCGGAAACTTCGAGGCGCTCTACTTCGACTTCCACAACAAGGTGCTGGCCAACAACCCGGAGGTGCGCCAGGCCATGGCCATGGCGGTCGACCAGCAGACGCTGATCGATGTCGCGCGCCGTGGACTGGGTGGGCGACTCTGCGTGGACCATGCGCCAACCCAGATTCCCGGCCACTTCACCGGGACGTGCCCGAAATTTGATCTCACCGCCGCCAACGCCCTGCTGGATAGTCACGGCTGGGTCAAAGACGCCACTAGCGGGATACGCAGCAAGGGCGGGCAGAAGTTGGAGTTCCAGTACTCGACCACAGCCAACAACCTGTGGCGCGCTGACGACGAACTGATCAACCAGCAGAACTTCAAGAAGATCGGCATCAAGCTCGACATCCAGAACTACCCGGCCAGCACGCTCTTCGGCACCTTCCTGTTCGATGGCAAGCCGGGCGTGTACGACATCGTGGAGTACGAGACTGCAGTCGGCATCGACCCCGATGACGCCGCTTTCTTCCAGACCGGCAATCCCGGCAACACGACGTATTACTCCAATCCGGCGTTGGATGCCCTGTACAAGCAGGAGCAGGGCACGGCAGACCCGGCGGCGCGGCAGGCGGCCTTCGACAAGATCCACCAGATCTACCTGACGGACTTCCCGATGATCGTCGAATTCGCTTCTCCTGACATTGGCATCCACAAGAAAGGAACCGAGAACTACCAACAGTCGCTGGTGGGGGCCGGAGAGGATCCCAACATCTGGCTGTGGTGGTGTGACGGTGGAACCTGTCCGGCGTAGGCTGGTGTGACTGCACCTGATCTCTTTTGTAGGATGTAGCCCCACGCGACAGGCAAGGATACCCTCCGGTTGGACACCTTCGGGTGTCCGACCGGGGGGTATTTTTGAAAAGTTTGTAAATTGCAGGGACAAAGTGGTGACATAAATGTAAGGTTTATGGTACACTATGACCAATATTAGCTGTCCTCACTCTACGCTCGTCGGAGGCGAATATGGGACGATACATTTTACGTCGAGTTTTGCAGGCGATTCCTCTGTTGTTCTTTTTGACGATCGCCATGTTTGCGCTGATTCACTTGCTGCCGGGTGGAGCAGACGCGGTGCTGTTCAATCCCCACATAACCGCTGCTGCACGGGCCGCTTTGCGCACTCGTATGGGCCTGGATGACCCGGCGCCGGTGCAGTACATCAAGTGGCTCACCAGTGCCCTGAGGGGGGATTTCGGCTTTTCGTTTAATACGAATGAACCCGTGTCGACGGTCATCGGAAGAGCGTTCCCGGCAACCCTTCAGTTGTTCGCCGCTGCCCTCTCGCTGGCCTTAGTGCTCGCGATTCTGTTAGGCGTGGTCTCAGGAGTGCGCCAGGGGACCCTTACCGATTATTCTCTGACCATCCTGGCCTACGCCGGTATCGCGATGCCCGTCTTCCTGCTGGGTTTGCTGGCGCAAAACATCTTTGGGGTCACTCTCCACTGGTTCCCCACATCTGGCACCGAATCGGTCGCGGTAACCTTTACCAATCCGTTTTCCGCGCTGCTGGATCACCTGCGGTACCTGTTCTTGCCCATGATGGTGCTGGCGATCGCCTTTATCGCCGGTTGGAGCCGCTATATGCGCTCATGATTGAGACCGTCAAGCAGGACTACATGCGGACTGCGCGCGCCAAGGGCGGGGGTCCGGTGGCCGCGCTTTTCCACCACGCGCTGCGCAACGCGGTCATCCCCCTGATTACCGTTGTCGCGCTCGATTTCGGCTCGGTAGCCGGTGGCGCGACCATTACCGAGGGTGTCTTCTCCTGGCATGGTATGGGCCTGTTGTTCATCGACAGCCTGGACCGGCGCGATTATCCGATCTTGATCGCCATGTTGATGATCGGCGCGGTCTTTGTGATTACATTCAACCTCATTGCAGATATCCTCTATGGGGTGATGGATCCTCGTATTCGTTACGCGTAACGTGTAGTAAACGATGGACTGTTACTACTGAAGGGAGAACTCCATGGACATATCTGAACACCTTAATTTGAACACGACGACAGAAGAAGAGATCGAACCCTACCTTGAAGCGACTACGGAGTTAGCGCAGAAACGACGTAGCCAGGGACGCATCATCTTCGATCGGTTCATGCGCAATAAGATAGCTGTCGGGGGGGCAGTATTCCTGCTCCTCCTGCTCCTCTTCTGTTTCCTGGGACCGCTCTTCTGGAGAAGCGACCCCACTGTGCCAGACTTTTCCAGCGTATCTGCCACCCTGGCCCCCCCCTCTGTGGCGCACCCCTTTGGAACCGATACGGTGGGACGCGATTACATGGCGCGTATGATGTCTGGCGGCCGCGTTTCGCTGCTGGTGGGTCTGACCTCGATGCTCATGGCCATCATCTTTGGGATCGGCATCGGCTCCGTTGCGGGCTACTACGGTGGGATCATCGACAACATCCTGATGCGCTTTACCGATGTGATCCTGGCCGTACCGTTGTACCTGCTGCTCTTCGTGCTTTCCGCCCCCTTCACCGATGGCACGCCGAAAAGCGTGATCATCCTGATTGCCATCTTTGGGTGGACCTATGCAGCCCGCCTGGTGCGGGGAGAATTTCTCGCGCTCAAAGAGCGCGAGTTTGTCATGGCGTCGCGCACCATCGGAGCGAAAGATTTCCGCCTGATGTTCCGCCACATCCTGCCAAACGCGGCCGGGCCGATCATTGTGAACGCAACGCTCTTGATCGGCACGAACATCATCCTGGAGTCGGTCTTGAGCTACTTTGGCTTCGGGATTAAGCCGCCCGATGCAAGCTGGGGCGCTATGATCACCGATGCCAATGGCCTCTTTGATGTTGATGCCTGGCTGATGTTATTCCCCGCTTTGGGGATCTTCCTCACCGTTCTTAGCTTGAACCTGGTCGGCGATGGATTGCGCGATGCGCTCGACCCGTATATGACTGAACGTTAGAATAGCGCGTTAAGGAGCAACTACCTTGGGAGAGTATCTGTTAGAGGTGCAAGACCTGAAAACGTACTTCAAGGTCAAGGCTGGCCGCGTGCGAGCCGTTGACGGGGTAACTTTTGGGGTCAAGCCGGGCGAGAAGGTAGGTGTAGTAGGCGAGAGCGGCTGTGGTAAGAGTGTCACAGCCCTCTCGATCATGCGTCTGCTTCCCCGGCCGGCGGGGGAAATTGCCGGCGGCGGTGTCATGTTTGAAGGCGATGATCTGCTCGACCTACCTGAGAGGGAGATGCGCAAGGTGCGTGGCGGCAAAATTGGGATGATCTTTCAGGACCCGCTGACCTGCCTCAATCCCACCATGACCGTCGGCAACCAGATTGGCGAAGCGCTGCGCATTCATCTCAAATTGGATAAAGACGAAGCCAACAAGCGCGCGCTTGCCCTGCTGGAACAGGTTGGCATTCCTGCTGCTGCCGAGCGCATCGATTCGTACCCGCACCAGTTCAGCGGTGGCATGCGTCAGCGTGTGATGATTGCCATCGCCCTGGCCTGCAATCCAAAACTGCTCATTGCCGACGAGCCGACAACTGCGCTTGACGTCACGGTGCAGGCGCAAATTCTTGAATTGATTAACGGCGTCTGTTCGGATTTCGGCACCGCCGTCATCCTGATTACGCATGACCTCGGTGTGGTCGCTGGCATGACTGATCGCGTGGTCGTGATGTACGCGGGCAAAGTCATGGAAACCGCGCCGACGGATGAGCTATTTGCCAATCCCCGGCACCCCTACACACTTGGTTTGCTGGCATCCGTTCCTCGTCTCGATGAAGAACGCCACTCGCAGCTCAAGACCATTGAAGGCTCTCCCCCCGA
>WNFJ01207217.1_pt1 | contig 12847 bp, 10 predicted proteins | sample 5400461 | NCBI WGS metagenome assembly WNFJ01 (sample SAMN13153349, study PRJNA577476) | soil metagenome | isolation source: 115 cm saprolite on Douglas fir-dominated hillslope | place: USA:California | collected 2013-09-17 | reverse complement strand
CAAGGTGGCCGTGCAAAGCGGTGTTGTCACTAAGACCAAATATCTTGTCGGCGGAATGCTGCGAAGCCAGGTAAAACAAATCGTCGCGGCTGCAAATAAAATTCGCATTTCGGCCGACATACTTCAGCTCGCTCCGGTTTGTTCATTTAACGCATTCGAATTCGCTTATCCGGAGATCTTCGCGAACGACCCGTTTCTTTTGCTCGATATGGGACATCTGCAAAGCACCGTGTTGATTGGAAGCAAAAGCGAACTCGTTCTCGTCCGAAGCATCGATTACGGCGGCAAGGCCCTGATGCATGCCCTCACGGCCGAGGACGCGCTCGATGCCGATGCCGCCTGGCTAATGATTCAACAGGGCGACGAAGGAATGACCGACATCTGTCGCGGATCGCTGTCGCGACTCGGAATGGAAGTGCGCAATTCGATTGGATTTTTCGAGGGGCAGCGCGAAGAAGGGATCAACCGAATTTTTGTTTCCGGCGGGTTAGCGCGTGCGGAAACGGTTTTGCAGGCGTTGAGTGACGAACTCAGTTTGCCGTGTGAAATTTGGGACCCGCTCGAGACCTGCGAGGTCGCGCTGCCGGCGGCGAAACGGCAGACTTTGCCTAACGAATTCGTCTCACTCAACGTCGCTTGCGGGGCGGCCTTCGAATATCTCAAAACCTGACCAGCAGCCATGGCACTTCACCTCAATCTCCTGCACGAGGAAATTCTGGAGCAGCGGCAGCGGCAACGTGACCCGCTCAAGATCGGAATCCTCATGCTCTTGAGCTGCGGCGCAATCCTCTTTCTCTACTACGCGTGGAACGCCTATCAAACCTTCGAAATCAAAGCCAAACTCAGCGCCGTCGACGGCGATTGGAAAAAGATAGAGCCCCGCATTACCGAGGCGCAAAAACGCTCAACCGAGCTCACCAATATCATCAACACGACGCGCGTGCTCGACGACTACATCGACAATCGTTTTTTCTGGGGACCATTTTTGGAGAAACTCTCGCGTTGTGTCCCGCCCAATGCGCAACTGACCGGGATGGAGGCCGGAGTTTTGGAAGATGACAAAGGCGTGACGATCACGATCGATGGCGTGGCCGCGGCGCGCGAGCCACGATCCGCGGCGGAGGATCTGCGCCAGATGTTGATCGAACAGCTCGGCAAGAGTTATCACGATGTAAAAGTGGAATTTAAAACGCTCGAAGACGTTGAAGCCGTCGCCAACCTCGGTGGCACCAACGTGCCGATGGCTCGTTACATCTTGTCCATCACCCTTAATCCCAACGCGGCTGCAAAACCGGCCGCAACACCGGCACCGAGCCGAACAAAACGAAGAAATGAATCTTCCTAAACTTTCCAAAGATCAGATCAAGAAACTCCTGCTCAGCGCGATGGGTTTCATTTTTCTGCTCTACATTTATTTCACCTTTTTTCTCGGGCCGCTCCAAAAAATTCGCGACGGTGCCTTGGCCCAGATTGCAGACCGTCAGCAAAAGATCGACGGCTCGAAAACGGAAATGGCCAAAGCGGCCAATCTCGAACGCCAAGCCAAGGACGCGACCGCGCGTTTTACCGCACTCAAGGCTCTTTGTCCGGAAGGCGCGCCGATCGCGTGGTTTCCACCGCGGATGAAGACCTTTTTTGCAAGTCAGCAAATCGATCGCGCAGTCGCCCGATTAGAGAGCAACTCAAACTTCAAACAAAGCGAGCTTGCGGCCTGGACCAAATATAATTGGCTGATCGAGATGCCCCAGGCCGATTTCGCAGCCCTCGGCAAAGCGATCGCTGAGCTCGAGAACAGGGAGCCACTGCTTTCCATCACGAAACTGACCATCCATGTCGTGGCTAACGAGCCGCAATTTCAACAGGTCGGCATCGCCGCGACCACCGTTATTGAAAAACGATGAAAATACTTTTTCCACTTCTCTTCACCTTGATCCTCGCGGCGCAGGCTCTGTTCGGCGCGGATGAACCCGCCTCCATCGCGATCAAAAATAAATCTTCCTTCAATCTCGACGCCGGAACCCGTAATCCATTTTGGCCAATCGGCTGGAAGGCGACTGGAAAAGTTGCCAGTGGCAGTGGCGGAACCAATCAAGGCGAAGTTCCGGCCGGCGCATTCGTCGTTAGCACTATCACGGTCGATGGCGGCACGCATTTTGCCATCATCAATGGCAAATCGATGCAGGAGGGTCAGCAGTTCGGCCTCCAGATCGGCACTCAAATTTACCAAGTCATGGTCAAGCGAATCGAAGATGGCCAGGTAATTCTGGCGCGCCACGACGAAGAGATCGTAGTGCCCCTTCGCCGCAAATAGCACGCCAACCTTCGCTCGCGCGAGCAAATGTCGATCTAAGGGGGCCTTGCCACGCCGTAGCGTGAGCGAATGGAGCGAGTGGGACGAGCGACCTGGCCGGCAAAGCCGCAAGGGTAGCGCAGCGGGAGCTGCCGAGATACAAGGCTAGTGTGAATCCTGCTGCATAAATCGTTCTGTTCAGGCGATTCCAGTTGAGTTTTTCCGCAAAAAGCGGCAACCTCTTTGCCGCTCCACCCTCGCCACCAATGGCGACTGATCCGCAACAATTATGAAATCATCTTCGGCTATCCTTTTGGCGCTTTGCTTATGTTTCAGTAACAACGCCAGTGCGCTGAGCTTTAGTGATTTCTTTGGACCGCGCTTTAACGGCGTTCAGACGGCGCGCACCGCCCTGGCGCCAGAAAATGCGCTCGACTCTATTCATCGCTGGAACACGATCGCGATTAACGCCAGCGGACTCGATCACACACCAGTAGCGCCGGGCGAGATCCGGACATTTGGAGAGCAACTTGGACCCGGTCGCTCCAGTCGCGCGATGGCTATTGTTCACATCGCGATTTTCGATTCCGTGAACGCCGTCCTCGGCGGCTACCAGAGTTATACCGGGATTCAATCGGTAAAGCCGCCGGTCTCTCTCGATGCCGCAGTCGCCCAGGCTGCGCACGATACGTTGGTTGTGCTTTATCCGTCGCAAGCTTCGGCATTCGATTCACTCCTCGCTGAAGATCTCGCGAAGGTCAGCAACAAGAACGAACGTGCCAACGGCGTGTCGTTAGGCCAGCGCGCCGCAGCCGCAATCCTTGCTCTGCGCACAAACGATGGCTCGCAGATTCCGGAGCCGCATTTTGGCGTCGATTATTTTCCAAACCAAATGCCCGGCTATTGGCGACAGGATCCGATCAGCTTGATCCCGATCGCGCTCGGCGCGCATTGGGGCGATTGCAAAACGTTCGTCGTACAATCATCAAGCCAGTTCCGCGTTCCTCCGCCACCGGCGATGAACAGCACTGAGTACGCGACCGCCTACGCCGAAGCCAAATCCGTCGGAGGCGACGGTGTTTTCACACCCACCACGCGGACGCCCGAACAAAGTTTCATTGGAATCTTCTGGGCCTACGATGGAACGCCGAGCCTGTGCGCGCCGCCACGTCTCTACAATCAGATCACCGTTCATATCGCTGATCAGATGCATCTTGGCACTGCCGATTTGGCGCGACTCCTTGCGCTCGCCAACACCGCGATGGCCGATGCCGGCATGACCATTTGGGAAAGTAAATATTACTACGATTTCTGGCGGCCGGTCACCGGCATCCGCGAATCCGATCTAGGGACCGGCCCGACTGGTCTCGGCGACGGCAACGCATCGACAATTGGCGATCCCACCTTCACGCCAATGGGCGCGCCTGCGAGCAATCTCACCGGGCCGAATTTTACGCCACCGTTTCCATCGTATCCGTCCGGGCACGGCGGATTTGGCGGCGCGCTTTTCCAAACGTTAAGGAAATTTTTCGGGACCGACAACATTGCGTTCACTTTTGTCTCCGACGAATTCAACGGCGTGACCAAAGACAACGCCGGCCACGTGCGCCCCTACATGCCGCGCAGTTTCGCCAATTTCTCGCAGGCGGAAGAAGAAAACGGCCAGAGCCGGATTTATCTCGGCATTCACTGGTCGTTCGACAAAACCCGGGCGATCGCCCAGGGCCGCAACGTGGCCAACTACGTCTTCGACCACGCCTTCACGCCAGTCGGCAAGAAATAACGCTTCATTCGACGTTGGGCGTTCGGCGTTTTCTTCTTCAATAAACACCGACGCCACTGCTGACAGCTTGCGCTATGGTTGGAGGTTTGCTTCTGTTTCGTATAGTCGCTCCTACAGCCTACACGGGATGGCGAGTTCCTGCACATAACTGGCTGGGGCGAGCGCTCCGCTTGCCGTTTTCGTAATTGTTAGGGCGGGCGCACCGCCTGCCATCATAAATCAATGGCGCATCCCCCGCGCATTCCGGTCTGGTTACCGGACGAACAATCGGTCATCTATTTCGTCACAATCTGCGTCGCTGATCGAAAACCGGTGCTCGCCAATCATCACGCGTTCGACGCATTCAAAATCGCCGCGTCGAAACTCAAACACTGGAAAGTACTCGCTGCGGTTCTCATGCCTGATCATCTTCATGTGATCGCCGCGCCGACAGAAGATCGCCATGCGCGAATCGGCGACTTTTCCGCTGCTCTAAAGCGCTGGATGCGCGAAGAGCTCGAGAAAGGCGGCAAGCGGCGCGCTTGCCCTACAACCGCCGAGTGGCAATGGCAACCACGCTCTTTTGATCGGTTACTCCGATGAGACGAATCGCTTCAGGGTAAATGGTTGTATGCTGCGGAGAATCCCGTTCGTGCCGGATTGGTCCAACGGTTTGAAGATTGGCCGTACCGATTCGCGTTTAACGAAGAGCTGGACTGTTGAATTGTAGGGCAACCGCATCGGTTGCCGGCTTAGGTGGAATGGCAGGCGGTGCGCCTGCCCTACAATAATTCAGTGCGCAAGCTCCACACTTCCAACTGGGACAAATTCGCTTTCGCGCAGCACGACCGGTTTCGTACCACGGATAAGTTGCCACCATTGGCTCGCTGAGCCGACCACGATCAAGAACACGAGCAGCAGAAAAAATCCGGCAACCGCTGCATCGAATTGCCAGACGGTAGCCTGTCGCAACAATTCGCTCGCTTTCGTTGGATCGACAATCCCTGCGGCTTCGCGCGCAACTGATTGTGCGCCGCTCAAAAATCCAAGCCTGGGATCGGCCGAAAAAATCTTGAGATAACCGGCCGAGAACGTGACCGCGCACATGAAACAAAGCGGGACGAGCGTAATGAACAAGTATCGCGTCTTCTGCATCTTGATCAGGATCGTGGTGCACAGACAAAGTGCGATCACGGAAAGCAGCTGGTTCGCCAGTCCAAAGAGCGGCCAGAGGGTGTTGATGCCGCCGAGCGGATCGACCACTCCCTGATACAAGAACCAGCCCCACGCAGCGACCAGCAGAACGCTGGAAAAGAAATTCGCGATCCACGAGCGGGTGTTCCCGAGCGGTCGCCACACGTTCCCTAACAAATCCTGTAACAAGAACCGTCCGACGCGCGTGCCGGCATCGATCGTCGTCAAAATAAAGAGCGCCTCGAACATGATGGCGAAGTGGTACCAGAGCGCGAGTGCAGTCGGACTGGCCGAAAGTTTTGCGAACATGTGCGCCATGCCGACCGCAAACGTCGGCGCGCCGCCGGCGCGATTGAACATTGTCTTCTCGCCGAGGCTCTGCGCGAGGATCGACATCTCACTTTCGTTCACCGGAAATCCGGCGGCAGAAACTTTCGCCACCACTTCGGTCGGCGTTCCCTTGGTGTTGATCGCGAAATATTCGCCCGGCTGGAGCACGCAGGCGGCGATCAATGCCATCAGCGCGACCATCATCTCGGTGATCATTGCGCCGTAGCCAATGTCCCGCACGCGGGATTCACGTCCGACCATTTTGGGCGTTGTGCCCGAAGCGATCAGCGAATGAAAGCCGGACACCGCGCCGCAAGCGATGGTGATGCAGACGAATGGAAATACCGGCCCGGCGAAAACGAGCCCGCTGCCGTCGATGAATTTTGTCAGCGATGGCATTTGCAGCGTTGGATGAATCAGAATCACCGCGACCGCGAGCGCAGCCACCGTTCCGAGTTTCAGAAACGCGCTCAGATAATCGCGCGGCGTTAGAAGCATCCAGATCGGCAGAATCGATGCCGCCAGTCCGTAGATCATGACCGCCCATGAAACCCAGACCGCGTCATGCCGGAACCACGCTTCGATTGCCGGAAAGTTTGAAAGAAATTGTCCGCCCCACACGCCGAACGCCAAACCGAGCAGCCCGAAAATTGTGATCGCGGTCACATTCACTTTTCCGCTGCGCAGCCCGAAACCCATGATCAACGCGACCGGAATCGTCATCGCGATTGTAAAAACGCCCCACGGACTTTTTGCCAGCGCTTGCACCACCACGAGCGCAAGGACGGCGAGGAGAATGATCATGATCGCCAGCACACTGACGAGTGCGAGCACGCCCACGCCGTGGCCGATCTCTTCTTTCACCATTTGACCAAGCGTCTTTCCGCCGCGTCGCACCGACGCGAACAGCACAATCATGTCGTGAACGGCGCCGCCGAGCGTTGCGCCGATCAAAATCCAAAGCGTTCCCGGTAGAAAACCAAACTGCGCCGCCAATACCGGGCCAACCAGCGGCCCTGGGCCCGCAATCGCGGCGAAATGATGACCGAAAACCATCCAGCGATTCGTTGGCACAAAATCTTTCCCATCATTTCTTACAATCGCCGGCGTGGCGCGCTCGTCGTTGAGCACAAGAATCTTGGTCGCGATCCATTTGCTATAGAACCGGTAACTGATCGCGGCCCCACAAAGTCCGGCGACGATAATCCAGAGCGCGCTGACCTGCTCACCGCGCGAGAGCGCCAACACGGCGAGCGAGGCCAAGCCCAGCAGCGTCACCGTAATCCAAAGCAGCTTTTTCCAGAGGCTCACTGAAATGGAATTTAATCGAAACAGCTGCACCCTGCCAGCCCGCAGAGATGCAGGCGAGACGCCTGCCACCACAACAAGCCGGTCTTTCTGTGGAGGCAGCCGTCCTCGGCTGCAAGATTCTTCTCTGTCTGTGGCGGCAGGCGTCCCGCCTGCAAAATATTAATCAGGTACGGTCAATCAGTGCGACTTCGCCCTGATATCGCCACTCGTCTGCTTCTTTAACCAAGCCTGCACGAACTGGATTCTGATAAATGTATTCCCATTTCTCAGAATAACTTTCGTCACTGCGCAGGATGTGATCGAAGAAAGTCGGTTGCCAAAACTCACCGCGAACACCAAGCGTTTTGGAAATGACTCGTTTTAATCCCGCTACCCACTTCGAAAGAACAAAGTCCGCATCTCCGCACACGAATAGATGAATGTGATCGGGCATAATCACATAACGTCCGAGCGCCGTACCAAATTCACGCATCCCGCGCCCGGCATATCCTTCGAGTGCAGCCTGCGCTTTCGCCAGATCAGGAATCCGCAGCCGGTCGCGGGTGCAAAATGTCACGAAGTAAACCGGCTCGTTTGGATAAATTTGGTCAAGACGCTGGGGGCGGCGTTTGATCACTTCCTACGCTTACCAGCTATTGCGAGAGCAGGCGAGACGCCTGCCACCACAACAGGTGAATTTTTTTGTGGAGGCAGCCGTCCCCGGCTGCAATTCCTTGTCCCACACTAAAGTTTGTCTCGCGCCTCTTTTAGTTTTCTAAGCTGTTCGGCGAAATTCTTCTGCCGTTGTCGATGGAGCTCGACAACTTGTCTCGGCGCGCGATCGACAAACGATTTGTTCTTCAACTTTTCTTCGACCGTACGCAATTCCTCTTCAGCTTTTGCAATCTCCTTGTCGAGGCGTTCGCGCTCGGCTGTGCGGTCAACCTCAACAACGAGCAAGATCTCGCCAAGCGGGGTTGTCGCGATCGGAGTTCCGGCTCCGGCTTTGAATTTTGGATCAATGATCAGGTCCGACGCATTGAGCAATCGCGCGATTGTCTCCTGCTCGCTCGCTAACCCGCTTTGTTTCGATCGCAGCGCATACTTCGCCTTCTGATTAGATGCGATCCTCGCCTGTGCGCGCAGATTACGACCATCCTGAACGGTTTCGTAAATCGCCGCGACCAGTTTTCGCTTCTTAAGATCGACACCTTTCAACGTCAGCTTCTTGGGAAGTGGCGCGAATTGAATCGATTCTTTTCCGAGGCCCAGCAGCGACCAAAGCTCTTCGGTGATGTGTGGCATGAATGGATGCAATAACCGCACAATCGCGGACAAGACGTAATCCATTACCGCGAGCGCCGATTTCTTCTTCGATTCATCTGCGCTAAAAATTTCGGTCTTGGCTGCCTCGACGAACCAGTCGCAGTAATCGCTCCAGATAAAATCGTAGAGCCGTTGCGCGACCGTATTGAACTCGTAATCGCGATACGCTTTTTCAACCGCGTCGACTGTTTCATTCAATCGCGCTAAAACTTCGATCGCATAGATCGAGAGCGCTCCGAAACTTGACCGGTTAAACCGGTCAAGTTTCCCGGGGCGGATTAAGCTTGGTCCGTGCATCTGGCGAAAGCGCGCGACGTTCCAAAGTTTCGTCGCGAAATTGCGACCTTCTTCGATTTGTTTTTCGTCGAAGCGAATGTCCTGGCCGCTCGGCGCGATCCGCATCAGGCCGAAGCGCAAGCCGTCCGCGCCATACTTGTCGATCAACTCGAGCGGATCAGGCGAATTGCCCAGCGATTTCGACATTTTGCGGCCCTGCTTGTCGCGAATGATGCCGGTGAAGAAAACATCGTGGAACGGAATGTTGTCTTGAGTCTTGCTGGATTTTCCCGGCTTGAACTCGAGGCCGGCGATGATCATGCGCGCGACCCAGAAGAAAATAATGTCCGGCCCAGTCACGAGCACGCTGGTCGGATAAAATTTCGTCCGCGTTTTCGGGTCCATCGTCTCGTAAGCCCAGAGCCAGGACGAAAACCAGGTGTCCAACGTATCCTCGTCTTGTTTCCAATTTTGAACATCGGGCGGCGGCTTGAGGCCGACATAGACGTTCTTGTCTATTTTGGATTTTCGATTTTCGATTTTCGATTTTCGATACCACGCCGGGATTCGATGTCCCCACCAAACTTGTCGGCTGATGCACCAGTCCTGAATGTTTGCGAGCCATTGCGCGTAGACTTTCTCCCAGTGCCGGGGAAAGAAACGGATGAGATGTTTTTTAACAACCGCGAGCGCTTCCTTCGTTTTCGGATAGTGCAGGAACCATTGCTCGCTGAGTCGCGGCTCGATCGGGACATCGCTGCGATCGCTGAAGCCAACATTGTTCTCGTAAGGCTCGGTTTTCGACAGTAGTCCCCTTTCCTGCAGTAATTCGGCGGCTCTCTTCCGCGCCTCGAAACGGTCGAGTCCATCCAACTCCGGAACCGCTGGGCAATTTATTTTTCCATTGGGATGTAGAACATCGATCACCCGCAACTTGTGACGCTGCCCAACCTCAAAATCGACTTTATCATGCGCGGGCGTGACCTTTAGCACGCCGGTGCCGAATTCAGGATCGATCGCGTCGTCAGCGACGACCGGAATTCTCTCGCGCGGCATCGGCCGCCAGACTTCTTTGCCGACAAGATCGAGATAGCGTTTGTCCTTCGGGTGAACAGCGACGCCGGTGTCGGCCATGATCGTTTCCGGACGCGTGGTTGCGACTTCTAAAAATTTTCCGGACTGCTCAACGATTTCGTAGCGGACGTAATACAGATTTCCCTTTTGCTGCTTGTTAATGACTTCTTCATCCGACAACGCGGTTTGCGCGGCCGGGTCCCAGTTGATCATGCGGCGGCCGCGATAGATCAGTTTCCTTTTGTAAAGATCGACAAAGATCTTTTCGACCGCGCGAACATAATCGTCATCGAAGGTATAGCGCTGACGGGACCAATCACAGGAGCAACCGAGTCGCTTGAGTTGTTGAATGATGATGCCGCCGTGTTTGTCCTGCCATTCGAGCACGCGCTGCAGAAATTTCTCGCGCCCCAGGTCGTGACGGGTGACGCCTTCGTTTTTGCGGAGCCACTTTTCGACCGCGGTTTGCGTTCCAATCCCGGCATGATCCATCCCGGGTAGCCAAAGCACTTCGAATCCTTGCATCCGCAAGCGGCGCGCAAGAATGTCCTGAATGCTGTTATTCAAAACGTGGCCGAGGGTGAGCACGCCGGTGATGTTCGGCGGCGGCATCACAATCGAGAACGGCCGCTTCTTCGAATTCGCGTCCGCCTCAAAATCGCGATGATCGATCCAACGTTGATACCACTTCGGCTCAACCGTTCGCGGATCGTAGGTTTTGGAAAGCTCAGCCATTGCGAAGAATCATCCGAGAGGCAACGTGGATTGCAAGAGGCGCGGGCGATTGAGGGCAATCGCCCTTACCAAAGGTGCTTGCGACCGGACGTGACCGCGATGAGTTTTGGCGCTGCATGAGCGACACGCGACCGATTGGCGTTTTCGATTCCGGCATCGGCGGCCTGACCGTGGTCAAGGCGCTTCGCGATTTGCTGCCGAATGAGAACATTTTCTATCTCGGCGACACCGCGCGCGTGCCTTACGGAAATAAAAGCGCGGAGACGGTCGAGCGCTATAGCCTCGAGCTCGCCGGTATGCTGACGCGGGAGAACGCGAAAGTGATCGTCGTCGCTTGTAACACTGTTTCCTCAGTCTCCATTCCGAAACTGCGCGCGAATGTCTCCGTTCCGGTAATCGGTGTGATTGAACCGGGAGCGCAGGCCGCGATCGCCACGACCAGAAATCGACACGTCGGAGTAATTGGCACGCGCGCGACGATTCGCAGTGGCGCTTATGAGAAAGCGTTGCGCGCGCTGAATGTTCATGTGCGAGTCACCAGTCAGGCCTGTCCGTTGCTTGTGCCGTTGATCGAAGAAGGAATGCTCGATGACAAACTGACCGACCAAACCATCGCGCGCTATCTCGACCCAATGATTGCCGCCGGAATTGACACACTTGTTCTCGGCTGCACGCATTATCCGTTGCTCACCAGCGCGATCGCACGCGTGCTAAAACGCCAAATCGTGGTGGTCGATTCGGCGCAAAACTGCGCGCGAGCGGTGGAAGAAATGTTGGATCAACAATCGCTCCGTGCTGCGCCTCTGAATCACGGCCAGTTGCGCGTTGCACTCACTGACGCGGCGGACAGCTTCCTTAACGTCGCGCGCGACGCACTGCAGTTGAAGGTCGGCGAGATTGAAATCCGCGCTTTGCCGTAGATGCAACCGGAGAGAACGGATTTGCGGCCGGCGTCAACGGAGCCGTGGCGGGAACTACTTGCAGACATGGTTCTGTGGCTGGTCTTGGTCCTCTTGTTTCTGGCTTTCCGGGTCGTCCTATTTTGGATTTTTCGCGGCGAACAATCGCAGCGACCAAGCGGCCAGGCCTTTCTCAGATGTTTTGAATCCGGTCTGCGTTCCGACACATGTGCTGCAACCTGGGGTTTGCTTCCGTCATTTGCGTTGACGCTCATCGGATTCATTCATCCGCTCGGAATCTGGCATCAACGGATCCGGCAGTTGACGATTGTGATTATCCTAATTTTTTGCGGGATAATCTTCGTCGCCGACGTTGGATATTTCGCTGAGTACGACAGTCAATTCGATCACTGGATAGTCGGACTGGTCTACGATGACCGAAGCGCGATAAGCGCGATACTGACCACGATCTGGAAAAGCTATCCGATCGTGCGTCTGATTCTCCTCGGCAGCGCAGCCGTCGCAATAAGCGCGTGGGCGCTGAATAAACTATGCCGCGTCGCCGCTGCCGCAGACGTTCCGCGTTTTCTCGGCAGGAAATCGCTGCGAGCCATCACTTTCGTTGTGATCGCGATTTGGATGTTTGTCGGCACAAAGGTCTGGCTCGGCAAAAACCTGGCAGGATTGAAGAACGCCGCCGCAACCGGCGACGCGTTTCTGAACAAGATCGTGCTCAATCCGTTCTTCGCGTTGCGCTACGCGATTTGGCAGGAGACAACGATGCAAAAGGCCGCTGGATTGCGGAACTATTTGCCGGACGGCAATGTGCGCGCGGCGGCTGCCGCTCTTTTTCCCGTCGCCCAAAACGCCGCGAGCCTGGATGATTGCCTCAAACGAACCGCGCCTGGCAGCACCGGTGCACGCCCAACGCATATTTTCATCGTTCATCGTGGTGATGGAAAGTTACGATGCCTGGGCGATGCAACCTGAGTACGCCGGCCTTCACCTGACGGACGGTGTCAGTGCGTTGGGCCGGGAAGGTCTCCGCGCGCAAGGTTTCATTTCGTCAGGAATAAGCACGATCGAAAGTCTGGGGGTTTTGATCACCGGACTTCCGTTCGCCCGAGTGTTCGTCAACTTCCAGCCAGTGGTTCGCGAAGGATTGCCGACCGCTTCTGCTCGCATCTTCAAGCGAATTGGCTATCGACCGCGATTTTTCTACGGTGGATTTCTGAGCTGGCAGCGAATCGGTCAATTTTGCCGCGAACAAGGCTTCGAAGACGTTTATGGCGGCGATCAAATGAGGACGCACACGCATGGCAATGAGTGGGGCGTGGAGGACGAAGATCTGTTTCGCTTTGTTCTCGAGCACACCGGTCCGGAGCCCACGTTCAACCTGATCATGAGCACTTCGTATCATCCGCCCTACAGCGTCGACGTTGAGAAAAAGGGGTTCGATCCCGCTGTCGTTAAGGCGAATTCGAACGGCGCCAGTCTTTCGAAACATCAACTCAACGTTTTGGGACATCTTTGGTACTCGGATAAATGCGTGTCCGATTTCGTTTCCGAAGGCGAACGCGAATTGGAACGCCCGCTCTTCGCGATCACCGGCGACCATTACTCGCGCAAGCAATACGTTTCCGCGCGTCCGACGCATACGCTTTTTGAAAG
>WNFJ01247114.1_pt1 | contig 12848 bp, 13 predicted proteins | sample 5400461 | NCBI WGS metagenome assembly WNFJ01 (sample SAMN13153349, study PRJNA577476) | soil metagenome | isolation source: 115 cm saprolite on Douglas fir-dominated hillslope | place: USA:California | collected 2013-09-17 | reverse complement strand
GTTGCGCGAGGTCTGTACTTCCCCCGGAAAAACGGACCCGTAATTCTCGGTTTTCTTTAGTCTATTGTTGAAGAAAATCGGGTGACTCTGTCCTCCGAACCCCCTGGGATTTGTCCGCTTTGGGCTTGCTCCGGCAGATCAAGTGTGCCGATACTTTGCCCAATGTCGAGCCCGGTTTCAATTACTCGGCGAAACTCTGTTTGATATTGACCGGGCGCCTGGTAACCCACCGAGCTGGGTAAACGTGCGCTCCAGGCCAGCCAGACAGAGGTTGACCGGGCCGTAAGACAGGGCGGCTACCTGTATTAGGTTTTCCGGTTTCTGCGGGCGGTCAGTTTCTCAACCGAACTGGCCGCTCCTTTTTTTCCATGAGTAAATCCACTTGTCCCCCTGGGAAAGGCCTGTTTGCTTCAAATTATTCAGAAGCCCTTTTGATGAGCTTTCATCTGATTCCGCAGTTGCCAATACGAAGCAAATTACGGTAGAAGCAACTTTATATGCGCAAGTACCTGTCGCTTCTGCTGTTGACTGCGGTCGTAGCTCTTCCCATCGCTTACTCGCAGACCCCGACTCCGTCGGCAAGTCCAAAACATCGACGTGCGAAAAAGACGGAGAATGCAAGCCCATCGCCGGCTTCCGCTGTGTCCCCCAGCGCCACACCCGCAACCGGTGCTTCTCCAGGAGGCAGCCCGAAAAAACCTCGTGCGAAAAAGAGCCCGTCGCCGGCTGCTTCACCAGTTACTGTCGCAACCCCCACGCCAGTTCCAAGCCCAACTGCGAAAAGCCCGCTTAGCAGTATTTTCGGCAAAAAAGCATCGCCGAGTCCAGCCCCCGTCACCAGCGGAACTCCGGGCGCCGGTCAAGTCTGGGTAAACACCGAAACTCATACCTACCACAAGCCCGGTTCGCGTTGGTACGGAAAGACCAAGCAGGGCAAATACGTGAGCGAACAGGACGCAATTAAAGAGGGAGACCACGCGGCCAAGAACGAATAGGCCAATGCTGTTCATTCGAGTCTCAACCAAAAAAGCCCCTGATTTCAGGGGCTTTTTTATTGCGTTCTTAAGGCTTCGAACGATCTACATCAGTAGTGAATCTGCCTTTCCTGGAACTTCCTCAGCTACTTCCTCGGGTCCTTGACTGGGTGGAAGCGGAAGAGAAGCGCGCGTTAGACCAAGGAACGGCGCTCTCACCAGCGGCGTTAAACGATGCGCGGGCAGCCGGTGTGCGCACGCCCGAAAGCATCCGGGTATGTGTCGTACCGGAGATTCCCCAGCCGGGACATCCAAGAATCAAACAGCTGGCGACCGAACTGGGATTAATCACACCGCGAACGACCGCAATAACCTTCGGTTTCGGGATTTTTGTTCGAGCCGAGCAAGCACACGATCGTGAAATCCTCGTCCATGAATGTGTGCACGTAGCCCAGTACGAGAAACTAGGCATTGAGGGTTATCTGATGCAGTACGTTGTACAGATTTTCAAAAACGGCTACGACAACGCGCCAATGGAACGCGAAGCTCGCGAAGTAGCCATGCGGATCGTAAATCAGTAATCAGTAATCGGTAATCGGTGGTGGGTGATCGGCGGCCGCAGGAAAGGACGGAAGGATGATTCGTTTGCGTCCGCAACAAACGCGACCAGTATGGTAGGGGAAAAGCCCGGCTATCAAAATGATGCAACACAGATGGATCCGCGCACCTGGCTCAAACCCGGCGCGACACGCCGAAAGAGAAGTGCGAAACGTTTCGGTGCGCCGAGGCCACCTTCGCAAGCTCCGGCGCGCCCTAGTTTTCAAGTTAGGCATGCCCGAAAGCGTGGCCGCGACGTAGGCTTGGCGGAGTCGGGTTTTCGCCCTACTAATCAGGGCGATCGCACGCCTCTCTTTCATTTGCATTACCGATTACTGATTACTGGCTGTCACCAATGGCCAACGAAAATTTGCTTCAACTCGCGCCCGATCTAACGAGGGTGGCCCCCCGAAGTCCACGTGCACCGCTTGGAGCTTACGGCGTTCTGGCCGCGCGAATGTTAGATTAAATGCCGTGCCGAACTTGCCGGTAAAGCCGGCGATTATCATTTCAATTGTCCGATGGACCAGATCTTTTTCAAATTCACAAAGATCGATCCTGCGGAACTCAAAGAATTCATAGCGACCGGAGCAAGCGACGCAGAGGTGGCACACTGGATCGAACGAAATTCGAAGGTCCAGGATCCGGGTAAAATCTCGAATTGGGCACGCCTGTTTCGCCTGAATCCCTTTACGCTCTTACTCGATCTGGACGACTGGATTCATACCCGGCGAGCGGCAAGCAAGGGTTAGGCTTTCGGCGATAACGGCGTTCCCCGACTTCGCCACCTGTTAGCCATCAATCCGATAATAGAAGCAGGCTTCGTCGGACAAGTCGGCGCTGCCGGCGTTCCCGGCGCTGATCAGAGCTCTATCCGCGCAAACAGATAACTTCCCAACACCAGCAATCCTGCGGTCAACCCAATCAAAGCAGTAAGGTCAGTGCCGAGACCAAAATGAGTGATCCCAGTCAGCGTATAACGCAATCCATCCACCCCAAATGACAGTGGATTGATGCTAGTGATGAAGGTCAATGGACCGGGTAAATTCCTCAGCGGGAAGAGTGCTCCGGAAAGGAAAAACATCGGCATTACTAGTAAGTTAATGATAAGCTGAAACCCCTGGAAATCGGAGAGCCGTGCGGCAATCGCTGTGCCCATCGCGGTGAACATCACACTGATCAGCACCATGAAGAGGAAGGTCAGCGGCAAAAGAGTAAATGTCGCTGGACGAAATCCCGCAATCAGACAAATCGAAATCACGATTACGCCTTGAATGATCGCAACGGTCGCTCCTCCCAACGTGCGCCCGATCATTATGAGAAGGCGCGGAACCGGAGCAACGAGTGTTTCTTTGAGAAAGCCGAACTGGCGATCCCAAATCAGCTCCATACCGGAAAAAACCGACGTGAAAAGCAGCGTCATCCCAATGATACCAGGCGCCAAAAACTGAATATAGCTTCCTTGGCCAGCCTTTTGGAAAACCGGCTCCATCCCAAAGCCCAGTCCCAAAAGAAAAAGAAGGGGCTGGCCAAGGGAGGCAATGATACGGGACCGCGAACGTACATACCTTTTCAGCTGTCGAATCCAAAGAATGTAGATCGTCGTCATGGACAGGTCACGGCCTTGTCTTCGAGGGAATGGCAGGGCGAAAGCCCGACTACGCCAAGCCTACGTCGCGGCCTGCTGTATGGTTTCCTCAGACTCACAGCTAGGGCGCGCCAAAGCGCAGCGACGGCGGCAGATCCGGCGAATGCAGGATCTGAGAGCCAAGAGCAGCGTCGCATTGATCGGCAGACCTATTGTCCATCTCTTCCTTCTTTCTTCTAAATTCTAAATTCCGGGCTCGCGGGGATTATCGCCTGCGAAACATTCGAGCCATCTGTCGCATCCGCTCGACTTGTCCAGTCTCCTCTTCCCGAATTGAATAACCGGTCAGCTGCAAAAATGCGGCCTCCAACGAATCGGCGCCGGTTTTCTCTTTCAATTCGGTTAAGGTGCCTTGAGCAACAATTGCTCCGTTGTCAATAATTGCGATGCGGTTGGCCATGCGTTCGGCCTCCTCCATGTAATGCGTGGTCAGGAAGACCGTAATGCCCTCATCCTCATTCAACCATCTAATGTGGGTCCAAAGCTGATTCCGCGTCTGTGGATCCAACCCAAGTGTGGGTTCGTCGAGGAAGATAATCTTGGGCGTGTGCAGCATACAGCGAGCAATTTCCAGACGCCGTCGCATCCCACCCGAAAAATTCTTAACTAAGTCGGTCCGGCGATCCCAGAGCTGAAACAAATTCAACAGCTGCTCGATGCGCTCTTTCCGTAGATTCTTCGGCACGGCATAAAGCGCGCCGTGCAGATCCATGTTTTCAAATGCAGTGAGTTGATCATCCAGGCTTGGATCCTGAAAGACGATCCCAAAGCGCTTCCGTACTTCAGTCTGATTTCTAGTCGGACTAAATCCATCCACCTGCACCTCTCCGCTGGTGGGCTTAAGTAAGGTCGTCAGGATCTTGATCGTGGTAGTCTTCCCCGCACCGTTCGGTCCGAGGAACGCAAAAATCTCGCCCGCCTTTACTTCAAAGGAGACGTCGCGGACTGCCGTGATCGGGCCATACATTTTTGTCAGATTGGCGACCCGGATCACAAGGTTCGTTTTGCCTCCGTTTTAGCTGGACTTGGTCCATCTGATTGAATCGCGTCGGCAAGGCGGTCCATTAGGCCGCCAGCGAGCCGGATCAGTTCCTGTTCGGTGGGTGTGAGGACACGAATCATCGCCGCCGCGAGCCGGATCTCCCGCTTGCGCGCTTCGTCAGCCAGTAATCGGGAGCCAGCGGGCGTGATCTCGATCAGACTTCGTCGTCGGTCGACCTGATCCGGTTGGCGTCTGATGATGCCCCCGTTCTCGGAATCCGCCAGGAGCCGCGTCAGCGACTGCGGTTGGACGCCAAGACAGTCAGCCAGGGCTGTCGCGGTAGCGACACCTTCCCGACGGAGCAGGCTAAGAACTCCCAGTTTAGCCATACTCAATCCGCCGGTCGCTCGGGTGACGCGCAGCCGATGGAACAGCCGCGATACGCTACTGTGCAGGCGATTGGCGGTCTCCGAAACCGATCCATGGGCCGCTTCGTTCGTTCTGATATTATGAAGATAAGCTTAGTAAATGTCACAGCGCAAGTACTATTAATCCTTTGTTTATCCGGATTTACTGATTGCTCAGCCGGTATACTACTAAGCATACCTTAATAATAATGCCGGTGCGCATGGTTGTGGTCAGAAAATCTTAGCGTGAGATTTTAGTCCTTCTGAATTCCAGATTCCGGTAAGCCCTTTCGCGCTTTGGCCAAATTCGCAGCCTGGAAGAGCGCCTCCATCATGCTTCGTTCATCGGCTCGGCCCGTCCCGGCGATATCAAATGCGGTGCCATGATCAACCGAGGTTCGAACCACCGGCAAACCCAGCGTTACATTGACTCCAGTTTCGATTCCCAGGACTTTAATTGGGCCGTGGCCTTGATCGTGATACATCGCTACGACTAAATCAAAATCGCCTCTGATCGCTCGGTAAAACAACGTGTCCGCCGGCAACGGTCCTTCCACATCGATCCCATTATGCTGACAAGCGGCCACGGCTGGAGCAATTTTCTCTTCTTCTTCTCCTCGTCCGAAGAGGCCGTTTTCGCCGGCGTGCGGATTAATCCCACACACGCCGATCCGCGGTTGTTTAATTCCCGCCTCCCGCATTGCAGTGTTGCCCCGCCGAATCGTTCGCTCGACCAGGCCCGGCTCGATCTTGGCCACGGCATCGAGCAGCCCGATATGCGTTGTCACATGAACAACCCGCAATTTCGGACTCACTAGGAGCATCGATACCTCAGACGTGTGGGTAAGGGAAGCGAGTAACTCAGTATGACCGGGAAACTTGTGTCCAGCCGCATGCATCGCTTCCTTGTTTAACGGAGCAGTACAAATAGCATCTATCTCGCGGGCCATCGCCAACTCAGCCGCCTTTTTGACGTATTGGTAGGCCGCTTCGCCGCCCTCCGCGGCCAATTTACCGAATGGAAGGTCCGCCGGCAGTGCGGTCACGCCCAGACAATAAAGTTTGGTTCGATCAGCTTTCAGGTTGTTCGGATTGTCAATTGGTTCGACTGACAACGGCGATTTCGTGATCCGAACCGCCGTCACCATTCTTTTCACGTCGCCGACCACCAGGGGAAGACACTTTTCATACACTTCTTTGTGCGCCAATGCCTTGGCGATAACCTCGGGGCCAATCCCGGCCGGATCGCCCATCGTTATTGCAATCACTGGCAGCGATGCCTGCTTCTCGTTTTCCGCGCTATTCATGACTAATCCTTATCTTCTTAAGAAACCTATAGGCGTTCTGAAGCGTATCGGGATCACCGAACCCGCCCGCCTTCACGACCACCAATAGTGGTCTTGGCGCGGAGACAAAAGCGAGGGAAACACCTGGTTCCAATTCATCTAACAATTGAAACTTTTGCGCCCCGACCCATTCTAATAGAGCACGGCAGGTCTCGCCCCCGGTGACTACCAGTGCTCCAACTCGGTTCAGTAACGGTGCGAGCAAGCCGGCTAGAACCTGGCTCGGTTTGATATCATCCGGAAACATGGCGTCGGCGTTGATTGCAACCGCCAAGTCCTGCTTGCAATCCAAAAGTCGCCCCAACTCCGGTTGTGAGATCGACCGTTTCTCTAATTCTTCCGGACCCAACAAGAAACACCGAAGTCCGGAAACTCCGCGCAATTTAGCAAATTGGGTTTGCGAATTCGTCGTGCGACTTCCAACCGCAATCAAAATGAGTTCACTTAACTTCCGCGGTACCGGGATCATGAGATCGCCCGGGGGAAAGAGCTTGAATAATTGCTTGGCTAGTCCACCCGAGCCGGCAAAAAGACATTGTGGGCCGAGTTCGAATCCGGCTTGCGCGATCTGAAACAGATCTTCGTCGAGCTCGGCGTCGCAGAGAATAGTCGTGCACCCCTCGCCCACCAGATCGCTTATCGTACGACGAACTTCTTGTTTGCCCCGGCGCACTGTCTCCAGCGGAAGAGATTCCATCCTTAGGCCTACGTCTGCCATCTGGGTGGCAAAGTCAGGTCTAGGAATTTTAGCGCTCCAGAACTGAGTCTGTTCGAGCGGTTCTCCATCAATCAGAATATTTCCGCCCACGGTAATCCGCCGGTTGGCCGGAAAGGCCGGAGCGAACAAAATAAAACGCTTGCCGGCGGCCGCTCGGGTTGAAGCGAGTTCCACGGCGACGTTGCCGCGCAGGGTCGAGTCAATCTTTCGATAAAGAAAAAAATCCGCGCGCGGGTGTATCTTTTCCATGCTTTTGAATGTCGTCGCGCGCGCACCCTCTGCCTCGATTTCCCTTGTGTTCAAATCGATCGCGACAACGGCCGTGCGCGACTCCTGTGCGCCTTCCGCGGTGAGAAAGACTTCAGCGTCTAAGCCGGCCTGCAGCGCGGAAACAGCAGAGTCGGCAGCTCCCGACAGATCATCTGCCAAAATCAAACAATCCTTCATTCCGCTTTTCCTCCAGATTGGGTAAAGCGTTGGGCCCACTTCGGAAGATCAGGCGCAAACGTCGCGATGATACAGCCGGTCAAGAGAGGAACGACCATCATGCCGCCCGGCATCCGCTCAACCGTTCTTTTGATCGGGATTTGCATCAGAACACCAAGCTAACCAAACTGGTGGTTTACGCCATTGCCATCGATTGGCGCCACCCGAAAGGATCGCAACTACGGTCGCGAATTGCGAAAATGACATTGCTTCGCGATTGGCGGTTGAAACCGCTCACTATCTCGTCTGCGGCTTCGCGCCGCCGCGCTCGCCTCAGTTCAGTCTTGGTCGGATCGCGGTGCCACCACGCTCCAGCAAGGTTCCAGAGGGATATGGTAGCTCACCATTTCCTCGACGTGATCTTTCAATTTTGCCTGAACGCTCAGCGCGGGATAGACGGTCTCTAGATAGTTGCGAAGAGCGTCACCGGTCCTCCAAAAGGTCGTACTGGCGAAGCGATCCGGCAGTCGTCCCAAACGGGATAGTGTGTTGCCGAGCATCCCGCCACTGGAGACCAATCCCGGTCGCCAAATATCAAATTGCATGGCTAGAAACAGCGGCGAAGAGTCTCGCCGCAAAGTGATATCCGAGACCCGCACAAGCCCAGCCTTCGCGATCGCGACTCTGGGATCCGTTTCTTTCATCGTCAAAATGACATGACCAGCGTGGACTCGGAGCGCGGAATAGGTATCACGCTGGCGATTGGCATAGGAGTCATGCTGTTCCCGCATGAAATCGGAATAGAACTTTTCGCTTTTCCAGTAAGCTACGATGGCGGCTGAATCGGGACGGTCATCAACCCATCCTCCGATCTGTGCGACAAAACCGGGGACTGATTCCAACCCACCCCATGCTGACGCCTGACTTTCGCTAAACTTCGCGCGCAAATCATTGGGAACAGTCGCGACAATCAACTTGAAGAGCATCAGAACGACTCCGTTCGAACGACACTATCATGCTGCCGCGAGACCCCAGAAGGCAAGCACGGAGGTGGGCCTGAGCCGCAGAAGTAGAGCAGAGCGACGAAGCGCTAAAGCTTCAATTCCCACGTTTCACCAACCAATTCTACGCCAAAGGTTCGGTGCGGTTCCTCATGAATGAGACGAAAACCGGCTTTCTGGTAAAGATGACGGGCGGCGGCAAGGACGTTATTTGTCCAAAGTATGATTTTACGGTAACGAGCGTGCCGGGCGAAACGGGCACATTCGGTCACCAGGCGTTTACCGATCCCCAGGCCTCGGGCTTGTGGTTCGACGAGCAAGAGTCGGAGTTGTGCCACAGCCTTAGTATTGGCTACCAGGAATACGCAGCCTACGTTCTGTCCCTCTCTTTCCGCGATCCAGCATCGTTCGCGTTTCGGATCGTGAGCTTCGAGAAAATCGGCCGCGATCTTGGCTACCAAACCTTCGAATTGCTCGTTCCAGCCATACTCTTGGGCATAAATGATCCCGTGCCGCTGAACTATCCAACCAATATCGCCAATTTGATGCGGGCGCAAAACAAAGGAGGTGATCGGTTTTGCTTGAGCGCCAAGCAGCCTTTCAATGGTCTGCATCGCCCCGACCACCTGTCGCTGTTCAGGCGGAGCTAGGCCCCCCAATAGATGCATCACGTCATTTTGCGAACCGAGGTTCAAAGCGGCGAATGCCTCCGCTCCTTCCGTCGTTAGTTGCAAAATGCTTTGCCGACCGTCAGCCGGGCAGGGCTTTCGTCTTATCAATCCCCGTCGCTTAAAACTCGTTAGGATGCGACTCAGATAACCTGGATCAAGGCCCAATTGGGCACCTAGTTCCGTGGCCGTGGATTCCTCTCGGTGCGCCAATTCATAAAGAACCCTTGCTTCCGTTAAGGAGAAGGGGCTCTTCGCCAACGACTCTTGTAAGACGCCAATCTGCTGCGTATAAAACCGGTTGAACGCCCGAACTGCCGCGACCCGTTCCAGAAGCTCGGTATCTGTGGTCGTGCTCATAGGCAACGTTAGTTGTCTTAGTCAACTATTTCTTTGCTTATTGTCAACTATTGCCGTTGCGCGGTTGGGGATTTGGCGGTTGGCTGCTGGTGTTATCGGCGTTGTCGGCGTTACCAAGTCTGTGTAGGTTTTGCAGCTGGGCCAAACCAATATGTAAGCCGATCCTGCGAACGCGCGACTGCCAATATTCCTTCTCCTTATTATTGCACCACTTATCACTCCATCACTCCAGGCTCACAGATCCTGCCGTGGCCGGATCTGCCGCGGTCGCTGCGCTTTGGCGCGCCCAGCTGTGCGTTTGAGGAAAACCATACAGCTGGCCGCGACGTAGGCTTGGCGTAGTCGGGTTTTCGCCCTTCCAGTCTAATATTCCAACGCTTCCGCCACTCCATTGCTCCAAGACCCCCTTACTCGAGTACTCGAACCCTCTCTTACCCGTGTCGGCCCCCGTAATTTTGCCATTGTTCTCCTGTTGATGGCACTGCTCGGCGGAGCCTTGATCTTCCTGTTCCCCGGATTTCCTGAGCAGGATTCCGGCTACCATTTTGTGATGGCCCGCACCGCCTGGCATCAGCCGGTCTACTTTGTCGATGTCTGGGCTCGTCCGCTCTACACGTTTGCATTCTCCGGGCCGGCCTTATTGGGTTTTAGAGCAGCCCGATTTTTTGCTCTCGCCATCAGCCTTCTGGTCGCCTGGCAAACCTGGAAACTCGCTCTGGATTTGCGCCTTGAACGAGCTTGGTTGAGCATTCCGTTGCTTCTGGCTCAGCCCACTTTTTTCGAGCTTTTCACGGATCTGCTGACTGAACCGCTTTTCGCCCTAATCTTCGTCGCGGCGTTGCGACTACACTTGCGTGGCCGGGTCAAAATGGGCATGCTCTGCGCCTCCCTGCTGCCTCTCGCCCGCCCGGAAGGCGTGTTCCTCTGCCTACTCTGGGGGTGTTGGGTATTGAGCGCTCGTCGGCAAACTGAACGGCGCAATTCCTTATTGGCCAAGGCGGCTTCTCTTTCACTGTTAGCCACTGGCGTGATTCTCTGGTGGGCGGCCGCCCTCGCCATCACCGGCGATCCATTCTTCATCGTCCATAACTGGCCGACTCACTGGCAGAACGGAACCTATGGAAATGGCTCCGTCTTGAGCTATTCCAGTCGAGCCTGGGAATTTGCTGGTCCACTGCTTATCCCTTTTCTGTTGATCGGACTTCTCCGTTTGCTTTGGCTGAGAAAACACGTATCGATCACGACCGCTTGGCTCTTATTTTTTCTTCTGCATAGCGTGTTTCGCGCCTGTGGCCTCTTTGGTGAAGCCGGATACCCTCGCTACATGGTTTCGGTAGCCCCCGCTACTGCGATCATCACACTGGTAGGTTGGAACGCCGTTGTCTCCTGGCAAAATGAGTGGTTTCGGCGCGCTCGGCCAATCATGGGATCGATTGTCATCGCCGGTTCGCTGGTGATCTCCTTCCTTTACCTGGATTCATTGATTTGGGCGCGCGACTTCGTTGCGATCCGCGAGATGCTCGCTTGGTTCGAACAGAATCGCCGCACCGTGCGCCGCTTCATCTGGAGTGACGTTGGGATGTGCATTCAGACCAATAATGATCTCAGCACCGCGCCAGCATTAAGCGAAGATCGCGAGCGCAACCTGGAGGTTTTGCAACATGTTCCACCGCAAACATTGGTATTTTGGGACGATAATATCGGGCCGAAGTGGTTCGGTCTTAGCACCCAAGAGATCCAAAACGCGGGATTTCAATTGTTGCAAGTTCGTCACTACACCTTGCCGGGAGTCGTCGTGAGCGGCGAGATTGGCGGCTGGCAACTAACGCGCGAGATAGAGCTCAGCTTGCTCTATAAACCGTGAGTAACAGGAGACCACGGAGAGGAAATTGAACAAAGAGATCGCAAAGATCTCAGAAGGATTTTCAATTTTCACCGCCTGAACTCCCTAGCGGACGACCATCTCATCCATCGTTCCGATCAAGTAATACCTCCTCTGGGTTCTCTGCGATCTCCTGTTCAAAAAATCTCTCTTTGTGACCTTTTGTAGAATTTGTTCGTCAGGTTGCTAACTTGCGCCGCATGCAGCTGACCTATTTCTACGATGTTTGTTCGATGTGGTGCGCGCTGGGTGATGAGGTACTCGCCAAAATTCGGGAGCAGTATGGTCCGCGGGTTCCGGTCAGCCGCAAGATCGCGCTGATCAATGAAGGTGAGCCAATGGATGCCGGCCTGGAACAGGAGCGCTGGTTTTACGATCGCTGCGAGGTTGCGACGGGCCGACGGTTCGATCACCGGTGGATCGAAAAATCGGGCCAAACCACCTGGGTGCCCAACCGGGTAATCCACGTCGCGGAGAAGCTGGGAAAAGGCGCCGAAGTACTCGAAGCGATAAAGAACGAGGGGCTGAACAAGGGCAGATTCATCCTTCGCCATGATGTTGCGCTCGATATCGCGGTAGCGGCTAGCGGTATCGAGCCAGCAAAAATCGAAAACTATCTCGATGATCCGGCAACGGACGAGGAGATCCGCGCGACTACGGCCGAGTTCAGTCGACTTAAGCTCAATCAACGTCCCACCTTTGTAATCCACAGCGCCATCGATGACACCGCAATTTTTAGTGGACTCTATCGCCCTGCACCGATTCTTTCCGCCCTCGCGGCGATGATCGCTGATGAAGACTCGTATGAGCGGTTCGCGTCAAGTCATCCACCGATTCCGCACTAGAAGAAAGAGTCCTCACAGCCATCTTCGTACGCGCCGCCGGTATTCGGTGTACGGCTCGCCGAAGTGTTCGGTCATCAATTTTTCCTCAAATGGTACCAGGAGAAAGTTCATGGAGAAAAAAAAGACCACCGGAGGAATGAGAAAAAAGGCTGATTTGGTCAGAAAGAAAACCGCGATCAAAATCAGTTCAAAGCCAAGATACATCGGATTGCGAGTGATGCGAAATGGTCCCTGGGTTACAAACCGGCTCGGCTGATCGCCTGGGCGAAGTGAAGTCCCGGCTTGGCGGAAAGCGGAGAACCCAGAGAAGCCGGTGATAAGACCGATCAGGAGAAAGAATATGCCGATTGGTCGACCGGCCGGAATGGGAATCGCGGCTAAAGGAATGGCGGCCATTAAACAGCCGCTCACCAGCAGCAGAATTAGCCCAAGAATAGGTGGAGGAATTGGCAGTGGGGGCTTGGCATACACGCTGAGATAGAAGTCTAAAGAGTTCTGAAGTTCAAGGAATACAGGGTGAGGTGATACTCGGTAGCGGTCCAGCGGCCGCCGGATCCAGGAAACGCCGAAGCACACCAGGGTCACGAACGCAGATAACTGATCAGATGGGCCCGACAGTCAGCCAGCCGTTTATATTCGGCAACCGGGTCCCTAGCCGTTTATATTCGGCAACCGGGTCCGGCATTGAAGCTAAGTTGTCGGCTAACAGCGCCCCTAAAGATGCGGTTGCGCGGACCCGCGCAAGCGATACGTGAAAGACTCGAATCCCAAACAGGACCAGATCGCCAATCAAGCCGCTGAGTGCCTGCCATTCAATCCGTAAATCGACCGTAGCCGGATCAGCCGCAGCGCCAATCGGCGGAATCCGTCTGTCAGGATGTTGGTCGAGCGCATGCGATCCAGTAAGTCCCCAGTTGGTCCGCTGAAAACATCGCTTCGAATCAAGACGGGAAATGAATTGGCCAATTTTCGGAGCTAGCAATCGGTTCATTCC
>WNFJ01581634.1_pt9 | contig 12849 bp, 10 predicted proteins | sample 5400461 | NCBI WGS metagenome assembly WNFJ01 (sample SAMN13153349, study PRJNA577476) | soil metagenome | isolation source: 115 cm saprolite on Douglas fir-dominated hillslope | place: USA:California | collected 2013-09-17 | reverse complement strand
GAAGGGCACGATCCAAAGCTGGAAGGCAAGGCAACCAACCCGAGGATGACGACGCAAGACACCCACGTGCAAGGGAGCGACTCGGGTCAGGGCGGCTCGCGCAGCCAAGTCATCCTCGGTGCCGCCGAGCGCGGTTTCGCGTCTGGCAACTATCGAAAAGTGTATACCGAATACCATCAGGTCGCCGAGGAATCGCTTGCGAAAGACGAGATCCCCGGCGGTTATCGTTTCTACGTAAAGAGGTACTTCCAGCTTATTCGTCCGCGCGAGGGGGATCAGTAACCATGGAAACAGAGACTGTTCGCGAGCAGGTGACGCTCTTTCGCACGCGAATCGACGGGCTGCGAAGCGAGATCGCAAAATCAATCGTCGGCAATCGCGAAGTCGTCGACGGTGTCATTACGTGCATGCTGGCCGGCGGCCATGCCCTGCTCGAGGGTGTTCCAGGTTTGGGCAAGACAATGCTCGTGCGAACACTGGCGGACGCGCTGTCGCTTACTTTTTCCCGCATCCAGTTTACGCCCGACCTCATGCCTGCGGACATCCTCGGGACGACGGTTATCGATGAAACGCAAGGGGGCGCCAAGTCGTTCGAGTTTCGCAGGGGACCGATCTTCGCGAATGTCGTTTTGGCCGACGAGGTGAACCGTGCCACGCCCAAGACGCAAAGTGCGCTGCTGGAAGCCATGCAGGAGCATCGCGTCACCGTCGGCAGGCGCACGCATGTGCTCGACGAGCCTTTCATGGTCCTGGCCACCCAGAACCCGCTTGAAATGGAGGGAACCTACCCGTTGCCGGAAGCCCAGTTGGACCGTTTTTTCTTCAAGCTTCACGTACCGTTCCCTGACCGCGCCGAGCTCCATCAGATTCTCGATTTAACGACGGGTGTGGGCGTCGACAATCGGCAGGTCGTACTCGACAAGGATGCCATTCGCGAGATGCAGCAGCTCGCGCGTCAGGTGCCGGTGGCCCGCCACGTTCAAGACTACGCCATCCGAGTCCTTCAGGCGACACACCCCGACGGCCCCGATGCGCCGGACCTGACCAAGCGGTTCGTGCGCTATGGCAGCTCGCCGCGCGGCGCGCAGGCTGTTCTGCTCGCGGCCAAGATCCGCGCACTTTTCGACGGGCGCTTCGCCGCCAGCGTCGATGACGTTCGGGCCGCGGCGCACGCGGCGCTCCGGCACCGCGTCCTCCTGAACTTCGAAGGAGAGGCCGAGGGCGTGAAGACCGACCAAGTCATCGACTTGGTACTCAAGACTGTCCCGGAAGCTTCCGCGCCGGCTTCGGCGGGTGCGGTAGCGAACTAGCGATGAGCCTTTTTGCCTGGCGTCGTGCAAAGCAGGTGGCGCTGCCGGCCGACGACGACCCCTTCGGCGATGAGTTTCAACGCAAGCTCGAATCTCTCGCCCTCGTTAGCCGCCGGGTGTTTGCCGGAAGACTGCGCGCTGAGCGTCGAACGAAAAAGAGCGGAAGCGGCGTCGAGTTCGCAGACCATCGCGACTACCAGCCCGGCGACGATTTTCGATCGCTGGACTGGAGCGTCTATCAACGCTTCGAGCGACTCCTCGTGCGCTTGTACGAAGAGGAGGAAGATCTGGCGATCTACTTCGTCCTCGATGCGAGCACCTCGATGGCGTTTGGCGACGGCAGAAAGGCCGCCTACGCAAAAAAGGTGGTGGCTGCTCTCGCCTACGTTGGTCTCGCGAATCTCGACCGGGTCAGCATCGTCACGACGACCGACCAGGTGCTCTCGCGTCTGCCCGAAACGCGCGGCAAGGCGCGCATCTTCAAGGCGTTTCGCTTTCTTCGTGATGTGCAGTTCACCGGGACGACCGACCTGGGCGACGCGATGAAGACGTTCGTCGCGCAGAACAAGCGGCGGGGTCTTGCGGTGCTGGTGAGCGATCTTTACGACCCGCACGGATTCGAAAAGGGGCTCAACGTCCTTCGATACAACAAGTTCGATCCCTTCGTCGTACACGTCATCGACGCGCGCGAGGCAAAGCCCAAGCTGCACGGCGACCTACTCGTTTACGACTGCGAAACGGGCGCCGAGCGGGAGGTGACCGTCACGGCGAAGGTTCTCGCTCGGTTCGGGCAGGCCCACGCGCAGTATTTGGCCGAGGTCGAGCGGTTCTGCGCTGCGCACCAAGTGCCGTACGTGGCGGCGAGCGTTGATGTGCCGTTTGACGAGTTGATCTTGCGAGTGTTTCGCCGGGGAGGGTTCCTTCGGTGAAGATGCGACGGGCATCATCATGATGTTCACTGGTCTCGCGTTTGCGCAGCTCGCCGGAATCTTCGCGGCGATCGGGTGCGCCGTGGTGGTCCTGTATCTTCTGAAATTGCGACGTCGCGTCATTGCCGTTCCCTTTTCCCCCCTTTGGGAGCGCATTCTGCGGGACAAGGAAGCAACGACGCTGTTCTCCCGACTCAAACGGGTCGTGTCGCTCCTTCTTCAGCTTGCTCTTCTCGCCCTGCTCGTCCTTGCGCTGGGCGATCCGCGTGCCAAGGAGACGCTGATGCGCGGGCGAACAGTCGTCGTCCTTCTCGATGCAAGCGCGTCGATGCAGGCGACCGACGTCCTTCCCAACCGCCTGGCCGTTGCGAAGGAAGCCGTAAGGAAGATCCTCCGCGGGATGGGCGGTGCCGACCGCATGCTCATCGCGCAAATGGACGCTCTTGTCACGCCGTTGGGTCCGATGACCAGTGACACACCGGCTCTCGAGCGCGAGCTTGAATTGGTTCGGCCGACCGACGCCCGCGCCGATTTCGCGCGCGCTCTGCGGTTTGCCACGGACGTTCTGCGCGGCGTGGATCGCGGCGAGATCGTCGTAGTTTCGGACGGCGCGCTGGGCCCCGCAGCCGACGCATCGGGCAGCGTGCACCTAGGCAGCGCCAAGCTCAGCTACGTGCCCGTAGGCAAGAGCGGAAACAACGTTGGCATCACGCAGTTTTCGGTGCGACGCTACCCGCTCGACAAGAGCCGCTACGAAGTCATGCTCGAGCTCACCAACGTGGGGCCAGGTGTCGAGGATGTGGAGCTGCAATTGCTTGGCGACGGCGCGCTCGTCGACCTGACCCAGTTGCGCTTGAAACCGGGCGAACAGCTTCCCCGCTTCTATCCGCAGCTATCCGGGGCTAGCCGTACTCTCGAAGCCAAAATCAGCCGTGCCGATGGCACTCGCGACGAACTGCCCGCCGACGACCACGCCTACGCTCTCTTGCCGGAGAGACGCCGACTCAAAGTGCTCGTCGTGACCGAAGGCAACACGTACTTGCAGGCGGCACTTCTTCTCGACGAGTACCTCGACGTCACCGACGTGGCTCCAAAGGGCTACCCCGCAGCGATCGCGCAGGGCGGCTGGGACGCCGTAATCTTCGACCGCGTCACGCCCGCCGAGCCTCCGAAGGCGAGTGCCCTGTATTTGGCTCCACGCGGACCGGGCGCCCCTGTCGGTGTCGACAAGGAGCTTGTGGCTCCGGCCTTCGACAAGGTCGATCGAAAGCACCCCGCCACGCGTTTCATTGCCTTGGACGACGTCAACGTCGCGGCAGGTCGCAAGCTCGTCCCGGGGCCGACCGACAAGGTTCTTGGCGCCTCCGACGGCGGCGCCTCGCCCATCCTCGTCGCGGGGACCCGCGGCAACTTCAAGTTCGTCGCGACGGGGTTCGACGTGCGCGACAGCGACCTTCCGCTGCGTCCCGCATGGCCGCTCTTCGTGCTCGATTGCATCAATTGGTTCGCCGACGAGGACGCTCAATACCTCTCGGGCTTCCGCACCGGTGACATCTGGCGTATCGCCGTTGGTTCGGCCGAGCGGGCGACCGTCAAGCTTCCCGACCGGACTGTAGAGCCCGTAGCCGTCCACGAGGGGCGCGCCGTCTTGCTCGGCCAACGGGCGGGCTTCTACGAGCTTTTGACCGGCGGCCCCGACGAGTCGGCCGGGAGGCAAGCCATATCGTTTGCGGCCAACTTGCTCGACGCGAGCGAGAGCGCGATGGCGCCGCAGAAAATGCTCGTCGTCGATGGAAGGGAGGCGGGCGAGCTCTCAGGCTTTCGCCTGGGCGTAAAACGCGAGATCTGGGTGTACCTGCTGCTTGCGGCCGCGCTTCTTACAGCGCTTGAGTGGGCCACCTATCACCGGCGGGCCACGGTATGACGCCGGTGTACCGGCGGCTCCTCGCCCGGCTTGGGCCGGGCACGATTGCCGTTCTCCTCGGAGCGGTCGGCCTCTGGCTGTATGCGCACTACGTCTGGTACGGAGGGAAAACCCTCGCGTGGACGCGGCCGGCGGGTGACTACGAGCTCTTGGCTCCGCGCATGCTCGCGGTGGCACTTCTGGCGCCGTACTTCCTTTGGATGATTGGCAAGAGCTTGGCGGACCTTCCGCTCGCGCAGCGCGTGATGTCTGTCTGTCTTCGCATCGCGTTTGTCGTAGCGCTCGCTCTGGGGCTCGCCCGGCCTGCGCGCACGGCGACGACCCAGAAGATATGCACCGTCATGCTCGTTGACGTGAGCGACAGCATCTCCGATGCCGCGCTGGAGCAGGCGCGCATCCACGTGGAGCAAGCCTTCAAGGCGCGCGGCAAGGACGACCTCGTGCGGGTGGTGACGTTCGCGAAACGCCCCCGGTTGGTAGCTGCCGAGGGGCCGACAACCATCCTGGAGCGTCACGGCGCGGGACTCGGCGCGGGCACCGACATCGCGAGCGCGCTTGAGCTCGCGTACGGTCTCTACCCGACCGGGTACTTGCGCCGTGCCGTGATCCTCTCGGACGGCGTTCAGACTGACGGCGATCTACTTGCCGAGATGAATCGCGCGGTGAATTTTGGGGTCAAGGTCTTTGCGGTTCCATCGAGGAGTTCGGTGCCAGGCGAAGTCGCTGTGCGCGAGCTTCGCGTTCCCGACAAGGTCAGGGAGCAGGAGCCGTTCGACTTGCACGCGCAGGTGTTCTCGAGCGTTGCGCAGAGAGTCAGGATTTCTCTCAAGCAAGGAGACGTCATCAACGGCCTCGAGGGATTGAAGGTGGTGGACCTTCAAGCGGGCGACAACGACATTACGTTCAAGAGCAAGGCGGCCGTTCCAGGGGACGTCACCTATTCGCTCGATGTCAGCGAGGCCGCCCATGACCAGTTTGCCGAGAACAATCGCGGCACCGCGGTCGTGGCAGTTCTGGGCATGCCCACGGTCCTCTACGTCGACGGCAACCCGGCGCGAGCGTCGTACCTGGCCTCCGGCCTCAGTGCGCAGCAGCTCAACGTGGACACGGTCGATCCGTTGCCGACGACGCTCTCCGAGGCCGAGAAATACGATTTCATCATTCTGAGCGACACCCCGGCCGAAAAAGTGTCGCTCGGCCAACAAGAGACGATCGAGCAATACGTACGCGATCTCGGAGGCGGATTTCTCTTCGCGGGCGGCGAAAACGGTTACGGCCTCGGCGGCTGGAATCACACGGCGATCGAGCGAATCTTGCCCGTTCGCATGGACGCACAAAAGCGCCGCGACGAGCCCGAAGTGGCGATGGCCCTCGTCATCGACCGCTCTGGGTCGATGACCGGCTTGCCCCTCGAAATGGCAAAGCAAGCGGCCAAGGCGACGGCCGACACGCTCGCGGCCGACGACCTGCTCGAAGTCATCGCTTTCGACTCTCAGCCGACGCGCATCGTGCACATGACGGCGGCTAAGCACAGCGCCCGAATTCAAACCGACATCGCACGAATCCAAGCCGGGGGCGGGACCGAAATCTTTCCCGCTCTCGATGCTGCCTACCAAGTGCTTTCGTCAACGCGCGCCAAGCGCAAACACGTCGTCCTGCTCACCGACGGCCAGGCGCCGGTTCAAGGGATTCGCGAGCTCGTACAAGCGATGGGCGCCGAGGAGATTACGGTGACGTCGGTTGGACTCGGCGCAGGCGCCGACGAGGGTCTGCTCCGAATGGTCGCCGAGGTGGGCGGGGGGCGGTTTTACAAAGTGGCCGATCCCCAATCGCTGCCCCGCGTCTTTACTCGCGAGACAGAAATGATCAGCCGATCGGCCGCGGTCGAAGAATACTTTCAACCGCACGTCGTCTCGCCCGCCGATTTCCTTCGCGGGATCGACATCGGCAGCGCGCCGTTTCTGCACGGGTACGTCGCAACGAAGCTCAAGCCCCGGCCTGCACAGGAGATCCTCGAGAGCGAGCTCGGCGAGCCGATTCTTGCGCGCTGGCACGTGGGCCTCGGGTGGACGATGGCGTGGACGAGCGACGTGAAGAACCTCTGGGCTGTCGAGTGGCTCCGGTGGCCCGAATGGAGCCAATTCTGGGGGCAGCTTGTGCGCGAGCACATGCGCCCAAAGAAGCGACAAGTGTTCGACATGCGCGCGGAGCTCGACCCCGCAACGGGTCATGTACATGCCGCAATCGACGCGATCGGTGGAGACGACCGCTTCCAAAACGGTCTAGACGCGGCGCTTACAGTCTCAGGGCCGCAGCCCAACGGGCCGACACGCAAGCTTCCGATGCCCCAGACGGCGCCGGGGCGCTACGAGGCCGACTTTCCGCTCGACCGCTACGGGTCGTTCTTGCTTCATGCCGCGCTCCAAAGGCCGGTCGACGACAGCCGATCGAAAATGACCACCGTGGCCGAGAGCTTCGGTCACGTCACCAATGCCTATCCACGCGAATACCTCGCGCTGGCCCCAGACGTGGCGACCCTTGCGCATGCGGCCGCCGTTGCGGGCGGATCGGTCGACCCGAGCCCTGCCAGTCTGTTCGACCCGGCGGGCGAGGCGATCCGATATCACGAGGATCTGTGGCCTCGGTTTGTTGGGGCTGCCATTGTCCTCTTTCTGCTTGATTTGCTGGTGCGCCGCGTACGCTTCTTGGATAGGAAACGGACCGCGGCCTCCGCCTCGACGGCGAAGAACGCAAAGCGCGTGCCGGTGGGGGTTTGAGAAAATAACGTTTCTCGCGCGACGCGGGGTGAGCTATTGCCCTGACAACCGCGCTGCGTACCACGGCATCCAACGTGAACGCCGCGCCGATGCAAGCCGCCGCCGTGACGACGACCGAGCCCAGCGATCTCGAGCCGATCCGCCGACGCGACGATCTCCTCGTCCCGTTCGTCGAGGCCTGCAAGCCGTCAAAAGAGTGGCGCATTGGCCCCGAGATGGAAAAGTTCGGCCTACTCGAGGACGTGCGCAGGCCATTGCCCTACGTGGGGGATCGCAGCGTCGTCCGCGTGCTCGAAGAGCTTGCTGTGAAGCACGGGTGGGAGCCCGAGCGCGAGCACGAGGGGGGTCCCGTCGTCGCGCTCGCGCGCCATGGCGCCTCAGTCACGCTCGAACCCGGGGGTCAGTTGGAGTTGTCCGGGGCGAAAAGCGAAACGATTCACGGCGTGTGTTCGGAGCTGCGCGCCCACATGCGCGAATTGGGCCCCCTGTCTCGGGCGATGGGCATTCGATGGCTGGGCGTGGGGTTTCATCCGCTCGCGGAGCGCGGCGATTTCACGTGGGTTCCAAAGCAGCGCTACGGCATCATGCGCGAATACCTGCCTACGCGGGGCGGTCACGCGCTCGACATGATGCTGCGCACGTGCACCGTGCAAGTGAACCTCGACTATTCAAGCGAGGCGGACGCGATGCGCAAGATGCACGTGGCGCTCGCATTTGCTCCCGTGACGACGGCGATGTTTGCCAACAGCCCGTGGAAAGAGGGCAGACCGCACGGGGGGGTGACCTATCGCGGTCGCGTTTGGCTTGACGTGGACCCGGATCGCACCGGCCTTTTGCCGGCTTTGTGGAAAGGGGGGGCGCGCTTCGACGACTACGTGGAATGGGCGCTCGATATCCCGATGTTTCTCTTCAAACGCGATGGCCACGCCATCGCGAATACAGGGCAGACTTTCCGCGGCTTCTGGAAAAGTGGGTTCCAGGGACACTCGGCGACCCTAGAGGACTGGAAGCTGCACTTGAATACGCTCTTTCCGGAGGTGCGCCTCAAGAAGACAATCGAGCTTCGCGGCGCGGACATGCAGGCGACCGACATGGCCTGCGCGCTTCCTGCTCTCTGGACGGGCATTCTCTACGACGAGCGTGCGCTGGCCGAAGCTGGAGCCCTGGCCGACGGATGGGCGTACGACGAGGTGGCGGAGCTTCGATCGCGAGTATGGAAGGACGGGTTGCGAACGCCATTCCGCGGTCGCCCGCTGGCAGAGGCGGCGCAGCGTCTTCTGGCCATCGCGGAAGGCGGGCTACTGCGGCGTGGCCGCATCGATCGAACGAGCGGGAAGGACGAGCGGGTGCATCTGGCTCGTTTGCGAAAGCTCGTCGAGTCGGGTCGCACCCCCGCCGACGCGCTGCTCGACGGCATGGCGAGCGAAAAGGATCCCGCGCGCGCAATGATCGAGCGATCCGCGCTGACTTGGAAGTGAGTCTCGGCGAGCGTCCGCCGCCCGATGGCAGCGATGGGACGGAGAGAACCGCCAGGACGCCAGGGACGCCACGAGATTGAAAGAGCCGGCCTGCGAATCGACGCAGCGCGGTGCGTGTCTGTGACCTCGATCTTCTCTGACCTCCTGGCGTCCTTGGCGTCCTGGCGGTGTTTCTTCCCATCGCGCGGGACTCTGATTGAGCGTGGCCCGATCCGCTTGACGTTCGGAGCGAGCTATCTTATAGATATATCTGTAAGACGCATCACGTCGATGCGTCGGCAAAGACAGCGAACGAGCCAGCCCGCGAGACAAATCGATGCACCGAGCATTTTGGGAAGCACACTTCGCAGGCCGTGGAGGTCCACAGGGCCGCTATCGCGCCGGACGTCCGGATTTTTCGGACATCTTTGGGGGTCCGCCTCCGCGCGCCGACCGTGGCGTGGTCCGATACCTGATTCTCGATGCCATCGGGCAACAACCGAGGCACGGCTACGAGATCATACAGGCCATCGAAGAACGCAGCGCGGGCACCTACCGCCCGAGTCCTGGCGTCATCTATCCCACGCTCCAGCTCCTCGAAGAGCTTGGACACGCGCGCGTCGAGGAGCGCGACGAGCGGAAAGTCTATGCGATCACGGCCGAAGGAAAGCGCGACCTGGCGGAGCACGTCGAGGACGTCGAAGACTTCTACGACCATGCGGGCGAGGGCTCCTGGGAGGATTTCGCCGACGAGCTCCGCGATTTGACCCGCCGCGTCGCTCGAATGTTCAAGGCCATTGGGCGGTCTGCGCGGCGCGGTCGTCTGACGCCGTACACAATGAAAAAGCTGCGCGTCGTTCTCGACGACGCCATCGAAAAGATCGAAGCCATCGTCGAACCAAGGGGGCGGGGCTGAAGTGGGGGGCCGTCAATGAATTGCGAGGCTGTCGCGACGTGGCGAGCCATGAAAACGTTGACGTCGCCGGCCCGATGCAGCCACTGCGGCCGAACGTTCGAAGCGGATTCGTGGCGCGCGCTCGAACTCGTCGAACGGATCGCGGACGAACGGGTGCGCGATTTTGTCACGACTTGGCGAGAGGGGGTGACAATCGAAGCGCGCCGGTGCACGTGCGGCCGCGTTATCGCGCGCAAAGTGCGGTAGGCAGGCGAGACGACGACGAGAGTCGAGTTCGGATTCAGCGGGTCGCACTCAGAAACCTGAGCAGAAAAAGGAAGTAGCAGTGACTTAGGACGAAGACGGTATGGTGGTGACCCCGCGAGCGAAACCGGTCGGGCCGTTGGCAAGCAGGGCTCCCACGCCTCCGCCATCCGGTGTTGTCCGCGCCCTTCGCTTCGACGGGGACGATCGTCGGGTCAGACGGAAATGGCGCGAGCGGTCACTCACCGCGATAAGCCCGGAGGTGCAGAGCTCGAGGGAGAAAGGAGCCGCGCGAAAGGGCTGTGTGGCGGTCACGTTTCAGAACGTGTACCAGGCGCACTTTCGCCTTGTCTGGCGAGCGCTGCGCACCGAATCGACCTTGGGCGGGGTCGCTCGTGAGTTGACGTCGACAACGGAAAGCTCATCGCCCAGCGCTACCGGATCGTCGGCGACGTTACTTGCAGCTATCTCCGTTGCCGCTCTCGTAGAAGAAATAGTCCGCGGCGTAGGGTATCTTGACGATCTGTCCGACGGTGCACGCGCCAGCCGGCGGATTGCCGCCGTGTGTGTTCAATCTCTGCACGAACGTGATGTTGCTGAAGAGCCCAGGGCTGCCGTTCTCCGCGTTAGCCACGGCAGTTGTCCTAAGCAGCAGCCAGGCGACCGAGCCGGCCGCGGGTGCCGGAGCGGCTGCGATCTTGTCCAGGTCGACTTCGCTCGAATCTCGATCGGACACGAAGACCGGCGAACCGGGGGCGCCAAAGAAATGGAGTGCGTCGTCTCTCTCTCGGCCATTCTTGAGGATGGCCTCCGGGTTCTGCAGGGCGAGGGCCCCGTTGACACATGCGTAGTCTTGGGTCCCCTTTACGACGTGAAGAGAGAGCTTGAGCTTGTTTCCTTTGGGTGGGGCGATGTTTGCGGGCACTGTGCTCGGACAATCGATGTCGAATCCGCGGTGTCCCTTGGTCGACTCCGCCCCTTGAGTTGCCTGGGTCTGCTCATTGCTCGAGCCAGCGCTGGCGCATCCCGAAGCGATGGGCAAGGTCGCAGCGATAGCCGTCACGCAATACGCGCACTGAATCGATCGCAACGCCGGCCAATCAGACGAAATGGAATTCATGGGTACCTTACCTTTCGAGCATGCGGAGAGTGCGAGCGAGAGACGCAATCGGCGCACGGCAAGAGCAGCCACGCGACAGAATGCGTGACACAGCCAAACTAACGCGTGGGAACGCGTCGGGTGTCGCGCCAACGACCGCGATCAAGCCGCTTTCGGGATCAGACCTCCGTCAGAAGTCGATGAGCGCCCTAGCTCACGCGCGAAATGGCGGAGCGTGCGGCGTGGGTCAGTCGACCCCTCTTTCCCGTTCGTCAGGCTCGCTCAACGCAGCGCGCAGGGCCAGGTGCGTTCGGTGTGTTCGAAGCTTCACTGCGTTCGCGCTCGTGCCGAGTCTCTGCGCCACTTCGCGCACTGACAGCCCTTCGATTCGAATGAGGTGGAAGGCGGCCCGTTGCGCTTCCGACAGGCGAGCCAGCAGCGCCCCCGCCCGGCGGGCGAGTTGCACCGCCTGGAGCTCATCTTCCGCCGTCGGACCGGTAACTGGCTCGTCGTTGCTTTCGTGGGACGATTGGCGTTCTGGAGGGACGCTTCTTCGTGTCCGGCGCGCTTCGTCGATCGCCACGCGCCGGGCGATGGCGAATGCCCACGGGATCACGTTTGCGCCCCGCAAGAAGCGTGCGCGGGTGAGATGCAGCTGAAGCATCGTCTGCTGCAACAGATCCGAGGCTGCTGCCGGGTCGCCTGCGCAGCGCCGCACGTAAGGCAGCAAGCGTGGCGCGAGAGCGGCGTAGAGTTCTGCAAACGCGCGGTCGTCACCGTCTGCATAGCGATCCATCGCCGCGTTTGCCGCTCCCCACGCCTGGTCTTCCGAGACGGACGGCGACCGACCTCTGTCGGGTCGGCCGGTCTGCAGTGGATGGACCCCGTGCCCGGAGCGAGTCAGGTTTCGCGATTGGGTGGTCGCGGGCCTCGGCTGCATGGTGACGGGGACCCGCGCAATTGCAGGCGAGCTTGCCCCTACGGCGTCCGACGCCGCGCGCCGAACCGGAGCGCTCGGGTGGCGAGGCCTCGGTTCGTCGAAGGGGTCGGCAGGGGCCGATGCAAAGGCAACGGCCTCGAAAAGCGCAGAGTCGTCTTGAGCTATGGCACTTTGACTGAGAGGCGACATGTCATCGGCCGATGCACGGGGCAGTCCATTTGGCCCGGCCGGGGGCCGAGACGGCCGCGAAGCTGTAAGCCTTCCCTGCGCGGGATGCCTCGACTGCGCCAGACGGATAAGGCCACCGCGGAGGCGGGCGTGCAATCGTTGCCCGTTCTTGGCAAGTCTTTGCCGGGTCAACGGCAATTTGCCAACGTCGCGGGCCGGTCGAAACACCTACCAGTTCTTCATCGGCATTCCGTTCGGCGTCCTCGTTTTGGACGCGAGAGGCCTACCATCGCAGTGATGGCCCACCCAATGGTCCGTCACTTGCAGTCCATCGACGCAACCGCCTGGTTGCCGATGGTGTCGCACAGGCCATCGCCATTGGCGTTCGATTGGCACGCGTCGATCAGAAAGGGCCTGCCGCACGATTGCGCATCGGTGTTGAAAAAGCCGCCCGTGCTCTCGCAATACGAATTTAGCCATCCGCAGCTCGATGACTCTTGGTTACAGGCCGATGCGTAGTTGCCCGCGCACATGTAGCCCCTAATGGTGCCGTGAGACAGGGCGAAGAGCGTTTCGTCGGTTCCGTCGCAGTTCCAAGGTCCACCGGAAATGCCGGTCAGGCCTTTCAGACCCTCACGATGATGCGACAGATGAAGGAGACGGGAGGCGGGCGCTACTGCACGTTGAGGACGTGTTTGCACACGGGCCACCACCCGTTCTGCGGGTTATCGTTGCAGAAGACGGTGTGGCCGCCGGGTGTCGTGCCGCCGTTGCCACCGACCATTTCGAAGAGGTGATTCGCGTCGGAGTATGGGCCCGGGCTCGTCGGGTTGACCATCGCGATCATTCCGGGCCACCCCGCCTTTTGAACGTTTGGGAAGATCACTGACGCCTGGCCGTCGCTCACGAGCGCGTACTTGCAGTTGACGGGCGTAGCCGACGGGTCGGTCATCCAGGTCCCGTTGGGGAAGCCTTCGTTGACGGGGCCCGACGCCGCGATGACGCGCCCGAAGCGCACGTAGGTGGAGATCATCGACCAGGTCTGCGCGCCCCACGAGTAGACGACCACCCACACGTCCGTCGTGC
>WNFJ01578309.1_pt2 | contig 12850 bp, 13 predicted proteins | sample 5400461 | NCBI WGS metagenome assembly WNFJ01 (sample SAMN13153349, study PRJNA577476) | soil metagenome | isolation source: 115 cm saprolite on Douglas fir-dominated hillslope | place: USA:California | collected 2013-09-17 | reverse complement strand
AAGAAAAAAGAGAAAGTGCTGCTGCCGGACTTTGTCTTGAAGGCGGAGACGGTCGTGGTACTGATCTTGCCCGATACGGGCGAGCCCATGAATGATCCCTTTGCCAACCGCAAAGCGCAAGAAGAAGTCGAGAAAGCTCTGATGAAATGGGGCCGCTATCGGCTTTCGCAGGACACCAGCACTGCGGACCTGGTGATTGCCGTCAAGAAGGGCAGCAGCAAAATCGCCAATCCCACCATCAACGGTGGGCCAGTGGACACGCGTCCGGGCACGATTGAAACCACCGACAACCAGATACGAATTGGAGTGAAGCAGGGGACTCCTCCCAATGGGCCCGGATCGGGAGACGCCGCCAGTTCGGACGGAAGGGCCAGTCCGGGCATGGAAGTGGGTTCTTCAGACGATCGGTTCGAAGTATTTCGCGCTGATATATACACTGGGCATGACGCGCCGGTGTGGCAGTACATTGCGAAGGACGGATTGAAGCCCCCAGCGGCAGAAACAAAAGCAGCAGCAACAACCGGGGCAAAAGAAGAATCCGTGAGGTCGGGCCGCGCAATTGCCAACTTGATCTTGATGGTGGCGTTGCTGGCGCTGCCATCGAGTGCCCAATTCCGAGCGGACACAATCCTCTCCGTGCTGCGCATCAACGATGTTGTGTTTGCCTCCACACGCACCGGCTTGCTTCAAAGCACCGTTTCCCAACGAAAATGGCTCCCGGTGAAATTGCCGAAAGGGGTTCTCCCGGGCGGATGCCTGAATTCCAGCGACGCGGGCATCACCAAGATCTACTATTCACCGCCCGCCACAGCCCTGACAGATCGCAGCGATCGCTGTGCGGTTGGCTTTGGCTTGTGGGTGTCCGCGGATTCCGGCAAGACCTGGAAGAAAGTCGACGCGACGCACTGGTTCAAGAGCGTCCTCGCAAGGAAGGACGGAGTGCTGTACGCCTCGGCGCGAGTCCCCACGGATAAGTCGAATGTGGTGGCGGAACTCGAAGTCTATGGCGGCCTCGCGCTGGTCTCGGCAGATGGAGGCAAAACTTGGCTGGACATCAGCGGAACGGAGCCCATTCCCCCGGTTTCATTTTTCTCCACCTGCAGCAAAAATCCGGCCCACGTCTGTGCCGGCGGAATGGGCACGCGCGGGTACAACATGGAATACGCGCCGGAATCGAAGAACTGGACCGTTACGCCATCGCTTGTGGCCGCAACGGACCCCAAGGATCCCACCGCCGAAGAATATCTCGCCTCGGCTGGCATGGGTCCGAGTACGTCCGGGTGCTGTTACATGCAGCAAGCCACTCTGGAGAATTATTATTCCCTGGAGTTTGGAGATGTGCTGCAACGATTAGGCGTGACGTTGCAGGCCGAAAAGAAACGCTACGAGTTCAACGCCGGTGCCGGTCCGAAAATTGTGGATGTATCCCTAAACTTGTTGCCGGGCATCCAGGGAACCAGCGCGCTGGCAGTCCTGGATCTGGATGAAACGGAAATTTGTTGGGGCTTACGGTACGTCGATCCGGCCGGTGGAAAGCGCGAAGCCGCGCCTTTGATCACGCGGCTCCATAGCCCAGCGTTGGGACGCGCGCATTTGCTGGAAGTGGGCAAGCCTTACAGCAGACAAATCGATCTTGAAGGGCTGCAAGGATTGCGAAAGCCGGGGCTCTACCGCGTGGTTTTGATCTTTGATAATGGAAAATTGAAGAAAAAAGACGAAAATGTGTGGACCGGCAGAATCGTGGGAACCACGGTGTTCGAAGTCGAGATCAAGTAAGGATTGTGGAACGGGGAGCAGCATCGTCGCGTCATACCCGCAGTCTGCAATGCAATATTCGCCGTCACAGGGAAGCGCGTGCGCTCATTGCCCCTAGCCAAGCATGGCTACCGCTGCGCGCAGGCAACAGAATTTGCCTTTGCCTGGTTCTTGTAGGGACGGCCTTCCGAGGCCGTCCGCCAATGTAGATGCTTGGCTCAGTCCTGAATCTCCGCTCCTCCATCTTTTTCTTTGCTTTTGCGGGAAGCCCCTACGATCCCCAACCCGTTTATGGTGCGTTTAGGTTGGAAATGACAGAGTATCTCGGGCCTTAGCGTAGTCTGGATTATGTACATAGTGACTAACCTGTGGAGGTGTGTTGTGGGATTGACGAAAAAGAGTGTTGTAGGAATGCTGGCGATCGGCATCGTTGCAGCAGGAATGATTGTCTCGCGGCATGCCGTCGCAGCGCCGCAAGCGGCTGGCGCTTCCGGCTATCACCTGATCAAAAAAGTGAAATTGGGCGGCACCGGCGCTTGGGACTACCTCACGGTGGATCAAGCCACGCATCGTGTATTCATCTCGCGTGCCACGAAAGTGATTGTGGTCGATCCAACGACCGAAAAGATTTTGGGAGAGATACCGGATACGCCCGGCGTGCACGGCATCGCGTTGGCAGCCGAGTTTAACCGCGGTTATACCACCAACGGCCGCACCTCGAACTCAACGATTTTCGATATGACTACGCTGAAAAAGCTTGGCGAAGCCAAGACCGACAAAGATCCCGATGCCGTGATTTACGACCCCTTCTCCAAAGGAGTGTTTACGTTTAACGGTGACGCCTCCTCCTCCACCGCCATCGATGCTGCCACCGGCAATGTTGCGGGAAGCGTGGCCTTGGGCGGCGGGCCAGAATTCGCGGCCAGCGACGGAAAAGGCAAAATATTCGTCAACCTGGAGGACAAGAGCCAGCTCGTAAAATTCGATGCCAAAACTCTCAAGGTGGACAACACTTGGCCCCTGGCTCCCTGCGAATCGCCCAGCGGACTCGCCATCGATGCGGAACACGAAGTGCTCGTCGTCGGCTGCCACAACAAGATGATGGCCTTCGTCGATGGAAATTCCGGAAAAGTTCTGGGAACTGTGCCTATCGGCCAGGGCGTCGATGCCAACCGCTTCGATCCCGCAACCGGCTATGCCTTCGCTTCCTGCGGCGACGGCACTTTGACGATTGCTCATGAAGATTCGCCCGCCAAATTCTCCCTCGTGGAGACGATTCCAACGCAGCGCGGCGCACGCACCATGGCCCTCGATAAATCCAACCACAACGTCTATCTGGTGACGGCGGACTTTGGCCCGGCGCCCGCGGCCACAGCCGACAATCCGCGCCCGCGACCAGCGATTTTGCCGGATACGTTTGTGCTGCTGGTCTACGGAAAGTAGCCACAGCCTCCGGCTACCAGTTACCGGCTTAAGCAAAGTGAATCCAAGCGCCCACCTTCGGTCAGTGATCGAGGTGGGACCCTTGGGGAATCAGGTCACAGAAAAGGAGGGCATCATGACGCGGAAATCAGCCATCGTGATCGTTGGTGCCGGAGTACTTTGTGTGCTGGCGACTGTTAGCGCGCAAGAGAAGCAAATCAAGCGCTCAGACTTGCCGCCGGCCGTGGAAAAAATGGTTTGCGCACAGAGCGCAGGTGCGGAAGTTCGTGGCTTCTCCAAAGAGAAAGAGCACGGACAGACATTCTATGAAGCACAAATGACGGTCAACGGGCACAGCAAGGACATCCTGATCGATGAGAAGGGCAACGTGGTCGAAGTCGAGGAAGAAGTCGCGATGGATGCGCTCCCTGCCGCCGTCAAGTCAGGACTCACCACCAAGGCAGGCAAAGGGAAGATCACCAAGGTAGAGTCGATCTCCAAGAACGACAAGCTGGTGGCCTACGAAGCAAAGGTAGCCACCAACGGGAAAAAAAGCGAAGTGCAGGTAGGACCAGAGGGTAATCCACTCGACCACGAGGAATAAAGAAAACCCTACGAGGCTGAAGGCGTGCGGTGTCGGGCCAGTTGTCGAAACGCTAACGCGGCAGCAATTCCGAGCAGCAACGCCCCGCCGCAGTCGAACCAAAACACTTTATCCGCGCCGCTTTCCCACAGCAGAGGTGTCGGCGCGCTCACCGGAAACTTCCATGCCGCGAGGAATTCGATGGCATCGGCGCTGCTGTGCAGGATGATCGCCGGCAGGATGGAACCGCTCAGGTACGTTAGCAGTCCATAGATCGCACCCCAGCCAATATCGAAAAGGATCGCCGGCAAGAATGCGCCGTGGCTTAGGTGCGCCAGTCCGAACACAACGCTGGCGCCTGCGATGGCTGCCGCGGGGCCATAGCGGCGCTCCAACGGTCCCTGCAGATAGCCGCGGAAGCCTGCTTCTTCGCTGATACCCGCGACCATGGCGCTCACCAGTAGTGTCGGCAACAAGGTGGTAGTAGGAATGTGGGAGAGATCGAGACGAGGAGGTTGCGGCCATCGGATCAACCTGTGTGACAAGATGAACAAGGCGATCGACGACGCTAGCGCGAGTCCTCCCGCCAGCAGCGAGCATCGCCACACAGACGACGTCAGCCGCTCCGCTCGCAAACCTGTGCGTCGCGCGGCGGCCGTGGACTTTGGCCAACCCCATCCGCTCAGAAATTTCCAGTAGAAAATCAGAAATGCCGCCATGACAACCGCCGCCCAAGGCAGCTTCGGTGAGAATTGCAAGTTCGATTGCACGAGAACTCCCCACACCACTGTGGCTGTGCCGGTCACTGCCATGGCCGACAGCAGCGCACGCAACAGCAAGGGCATACGCTTCCACATCGACACACTCTCCTGTGCGCCTTCGACGGAAAGGATATTAGCCCATCCCCAACAGCAAAACGAGACATGGTGGCTGAGAAGGGAAGTGTCAGGACTGGCCCGCGGCGGAAGCGTTGGCTCCCGGGTGCAGTTTCTCCACGGCTTTTCGCAGGAATTCGTAAGGGTGTGCCCCGGAGATCAGATACTTGTGCGCGAACAGCAGCGCGGGGACACCTTGCAGTCCACGGCGATGTGCCTCCTGACGATCATCGTCAACCACATCGGCGAACTTGGGATTCTCCAGCGCGGACGTGACTCCGAGTGGATCCAGACCGCCTAGCTCGGCGAGCCGGTGAATATCCCGAGGCGATTCGATGGAACATCCGTCGAGCCAATAGTGATTCATTACCAGAAGATGGAACGAATCCCCGCGACCAATCGAGGATGCGTAAGCGGTCGCGATGTGCGCAAGGCGCGTGTCAATCACCGTCGGGCCAGGTTTGAGGTTCAGTCCAAATTCCGAAAGCACACGGCTCGCCACGTGCGCGTGTTCGCCTGCGATCGTGGCACTAGAGCGTGGCACGGGCGAAGCCCCCGGAGGTCGAAGCTGGAAAGAGCGCCAGTGGATGTCGAGTTCGTAGTGATCGTTGAGTTTCTCCACGGCAAGTGTCGCCAGAAAACAGTAGGGGCACGCGAAATCAGTCCAGGCATGGAGGAGGAGAGCCATGTACCCAGTTCCTTCCTTCCGTCTAGCAGGAAAGACTGTAGCCCGGGATAGCAACAAAAGGCAAAGGAAGAATAGTACTAGAGGAGTGAATTAAAGGCCTTGCAAAAGTGGGAACCGCACCGCCGGGCAATCCTGCGAAGTCCGAAACATCTCCGCCCAAGAGATTTCAGAAGCACCCCGCCCCGTTGCAAGCAACGAATCGTTTTGCGTCTTCGCAGGATTGCTCGAAAGTGCGCGAGAACAATACCTACATCGACAAAGAGCCAACCAACAAGACGTACTGGACTCGGAGACAGCTTGTAACGGGGAGAGTATGAAAGCGGAAAAGGCTGTTGTCACCTGTCAGAAGTACCAGTTCTTGGAAATAAGAAAAACCACTTTATTTAAGCCAAAAAACGCCTCTCCGCGGCCGGCGCCTGGGGCACGTCGAGCTCGAGTGAGAAAACGTCATGATCTCCTCGCGTCAGCCGCAGGACCACCGACCCGTCGGGCATCACCGCTTCGAACCCGCAGCGTGGTACACCGCCTTCCAGCAGCGCGTGACAATCGACCATCCGTTCGGAGGAACCTGTCATGATGTTGAAACGCCGCACCGGCTCATCCTCTTCCAGAATGTCCTGCTAGAACACAAAACGCGAATCGTTGGACCACGGCACAGGGCTCAGCACATTTCCGTGTACGATCACGGTCCCTTCTGCGACGCCCAGTCGAAAACGCCAATCGTTTTATTGTTGGACGCCACGCTCACCAGGTATTTTCCATGCGGCGACCATCGCGACTTCTAATACCCCTTCGGACCCGGGGATCTTTTGTGCCTCGTGAGTGTTCATGTGCAAAACATACAGCCCGACGGAGGTGTCGGGCTGCGGATTCATCGAAAATATAGGTTTTAATCCATCGGGAGAGCACGCCGGAGCATCCACAGAAACCGGTTCCTTCAGCAGAACAGCGGGCTCGCCGCCATCAATCGACACAGTGCAGACCTGCGAATTCGCCGAGCCAGACGGGTAGCCGCGAAAAGCGATCGTCTTACCGTTGGGGTGCACCACAGCTAACGCCAGCTGTCAGAAAACGAAGAAGTTGATGAGGGGCCAGCGATCAAAATCATGGCTGATTGTCTCCTTGAACATACAATGAGCGTACAAAGGGAAAACAGTTGATTTGTTGGGGACCTGAAATTTTAAAACAGACCACTCGCATTGAAAGACGTACCGCACCCGGCACCTGGGTACACAGCCTCCGGCCACCGTGCAACCCGCAGGGAACTTTTTGCCTTCCCAGCACATTACCAGTAGTGAAAGACTGAGGCAGGCTCACATGCAAGATGCGCTGCCGGCGTTCGTTCTACGGCCGGAGGTCGTTTCGCGAAACGCCATGAACGAATCGCCGTCCACTTCGCCACACGAAACCGTGCCGGGGCCACTAACCGACGAGCAGCTTATGCTGGAGTTTTCCAAAGGCTCCGCGGCGGCCTTCGCTGAGCTTTTCTCGCGTTACAAGCGCCCATGTTTGGGTTCTTCCGCCGCCGATTGGCCGATCCCGCGCACGCCGAAGAACTCACGCAGGAAAGCTTTCTGGCCATTCTTCGCGCTTCTTCTCGATACGTGCCGCGTGCGCTCTTCCGTACCTATCTCTACGCCATCGCTTTCAAGATTTTGCGCGCCCATCGTCGCAAAGCCGCCTTCCGCGCAACGTTTCTTGGCAACGCACCGACCCATCGCGATCCAGCCGCCCGCGACTCGGCTGACATTGCATTCCTGATCCGCCACGCGGTAGCGAAGCTTGACGCCACCGACCGCGAGGTGCTGCTGTTGCGCAAATTCGAACAGTTAAGCTATGCCGAAATAGCGGAAGTGCTGCGGCTGCCGGTGAACACCGTTCGCTCGCGCCTGTTTCGCGCGCGCACGGCCCTGCATGACCTGCTCGCTGCACCCGCCAGAAAGCGAACAGCCATCGCGCTCGCGGAATCTGAGGAACACGTATGAGCACCAGCACTCACCCCATCGCCCCCGAAGAACTAATGGCCTTTCTCGACGGCGAACTTTCCGACGTTGCCGCGCGGGCGATTTCCAGTCACCTCAAGCAGTGCGCCGAGTGCCATGCAATCGCGGACAAGTTCCGCGACACCTCGCACTCCCTCACGCAGTGGAGCGTACCCGCAGCGCCGAAGACTCTGGAGGAGTCCGTCAAGGGGTTGGCTGACAAGAGATTCTCAGGCGAGAAGATCGGCGAGGCTGGCTTTTTTGTTCGCCCCACTTTTTGGACCTGGAAACAATGGACGGTTGGGATTGGTGCGATGGTCACCGTGCTCCTTTTCATTGTGACCATGGCTCCCAATCGCATGACGTACTCTGGATCCCCGCAGGTTGCTGCCAAGGCAAGACTCGCCGAGCAGGCGGTCGGGACCGGCTCTGGAAATGGAAGAGCCGTCCGCGAACTCGACGTCCAGCCTACGGATCGAGTATCAAGCGTATTTTCCAGCCACGCCGAGCCACAAACGACGACGGGTTCGGATTCTGCGGCAGATTCCAACGGCCTGATGCAGAGTTCGACTGGATTTGCGGTATCCGGTTCGCAGACATCCCCGAGTGATTCCTCTGTAGATGGCCGGGAGATCGGCTCACTCCTTCCGCTGCAGCAGCCAATGATTGCGCGTACAGTCTCTCTCTCGATCGTCACAAAAGATTTCGCCGCCTCGCGCGCCTCCCTAGATGCGATCCTGGCACGCCGTCATGGCTACGCCGCTGAGCTAAGCGCGAACACCGCGGAAAACGCTCCGCGCTCGTTGCAAGCGGCCCTTCGCATTCCCGCAGCAGAGCTGTCGTCGGCTGTCGCCGATCTGAAATCGCTGGGCCGTGTCGAAAACGAGTCGCAATCGGGTGAAGAAGTTACCCAGCAGCATGTTGACCTGTTTGTGCGCCTGAAGAATTCGCGCGAGACCGAACAGCGCCTGCAAGCGATCCTGGCTCAGCGTACCGGGGAAATTAAGGATGTCCTCGAAGTGGAACGCGAGATCGCGCGCGTTAGGGGCGAAATCGAAGCCGTGGAGGCGGAGCAGAAAAACCTGGAGCATCGCGTAAAATTTGCCAGCGTGAACCTGCAACTCACCGAAGAATACAAAGCCAGGCTGAATGCCCCGGCCGCCTCCATCGCGACACGCATCCACAACGCAATGGTCGACGGATTCAAGAGCCTCGCCGAAACTATCCTGGGAATCTTGCTGTTCTTTCTCGCAACCGGCCCAACAATGCTCGTAGCCGCCCTGATTTTCCTCGCGCCCGCATGGCTGTTGTGGCGCCGCTACCGCAGAGCCGCTGCCAGCGTCAGCGCCTAAGTTTAAGATCTCAGGTTTTGCGGGGATCCTTCGCATCTGGGCTGCACCGTCGGCTCTCAAGTTTGTCTTGGGTTGCTGTCGTAGGGACAACCTTCCGAGGCCGTTCGCCAACACAAATGCTTGTCTATCTTCAATCGCCTGTTTTTGTCTTCGCTGTAGCGCTGGCTTTTATGCCAGCCGTCGAGGAATCCTCTCACTCTTCCTCTGTGCCCACTGTGGTGAACGTTCTTTCCGATCTGCCCGCCCGCTAGGCAGAACTCGCCTCCATGAGCCAAGCATCCCGAAGAACCCCCTCGTGCAGTTCGTGTGCCGCTAAGACCTTCACCTTCCGGAAGCCGCACTTCTCATAGCACCGAATGGCGCGCAGATTCGTCACGTGAGGATCGAGAATAACCTTGCGCGCGCCCCTGGCCTGAAACAAGTACTTCAGCAGCAGCGAAATCGATCCCGTGCCCAAGCCACGATTCCAGCACGAAACCTCGCCAATGAACTGGTCGATTCCGTACACCGCCTCCAGGCATTCATCTGCCGCAAGGCCGTACGAGTTGCGCGATTCCTCGCCAACGAGATAGAACTGCATGTAGCCGATCGGTGCGGATTGCAGCATGATCACGCAGGGGGTAACGTCTTCTTCGCCGCGAATGTACGGCGTGTACTCAGCCTGGATTTGCTGGAGCGTCATCGGGTGGTCGCGCCCCTCGTAAAATTCCAGCACGCGAGGATCGCTAAGCCACCTGGACATCAACTCGTAGTCACCAAGCTCGTCGCGCATCAACCGTATGCATACGTCGCCGCCGCTGATGAGCAGAGACATGGTGGTAAAAAAGATAACAGAGAACGGGGATCAGCCGAAGAAACTGCGGGAAGGGGAAGCCGGCGTGAATCAGTTGATGGAAAATCTGAGAGTGGTGCTCGTGGCGACGCGCAATCCCCTGAATATGGGCGCGGCCGCGCGAGCCATGAGCAACTTTGGCGCTCTCCATCTGCGCGTGGTGAAGCCATACGAGAAAGCCTATCGCGAAGCGGTCTCGGCGGTAGGGGCATCCGCTGTGATGAAAACCGCGGAGGAGTTCGCGACCGTCTCGGAAGCCATAGCAGATTGCGTGCTGGTCGTGGGCACCACCGCGGTAGGGAATCGCGATGTGCGGCAACCTCTGCTCAGCTTGCCGGAGGCGGCGCGTGAGATTCGACAGCGCATGGAGAAGAGTCGCGTGGCCATGCTCTTCGGGTCAGAAAAGCGCGGCCTGTCGAACGACGATATGAGCTATTGCCACTGGCTATTGCAGATCCCGACGAGGGAAGAACACCGTTCCATGAATCTGGGACAGGCCGCCGCAGTGTGCTTGTATGAACTCTCGCAAGGCGAAATTGGCAAATCAAAATTGGAAAATGGAAATCCCGGCACCACGGAAGGGATGCAGTTTGCCAAAATGGAGACGGTCGAACGCATTGCCGAGACTTGGCTCGAGGCACTACAACGCAGCGGATATGTTGGCGCGCGCGCCAAGGCCACCTCGCAAGCGAAGCTGCGCAGAATGTTGCGTCGGTTTACGTGGAAGGAATCGGACGCCGAAGTCGTCCTGGGAATGATGAAGAAAATCGTAGCGAAGTTGAAGAAGGAGTAGCACAACGATCCAAAGCGCGCGCTATCCATCCCGAATCAACTCAGGGGCACACCATGCATCGCGTGGGCGGAAGGGGCAACGGATCAGTGAATCTAAGCCTAAACCGCCCGCAATCTGCGGATTCTAGGCACACACAGTACTATCGGAAACAACCCAAGCGCCAGAAGCCCCAAGCTCGCGGGTTCCGGCGTGGCTGCCGGTAGTATCTGGCCACGAATTTCTCCGCCTGGAAACTCATCGTCGTGCACGTTGAAATACATCAGCCCGGCTTCGAGTTCCGAAACCTCAAGAGGAGTAATCGCAAACGTCTGCGTGGGAATGGCCCCCGTCACCGCGTTCGGTACACCGGCGAAGGGGAACAAAACTCCAGCGTTGGAGCCTGGAGGCGCGCAGCAATGGATGTGCGTAGCGGTTGCCGGTCCGCCGACGAGATCTCTCCAACTTTCGTTCACGGTGATCATCGTCTGTGCGGTATTCAGAATCACCGAGCCGAAACCAGTGGCGGTGCTCGCCGTACCTTCTTGCGCTCCATTCAGAGTCGCGATGAAGATGCTGTCGGCACGCACCGTTTGGGCGAAGAACAAAGCGCCAAAAACAAGTACGCCAACAAGAACACGTCTCATGAATCACCTCCGCGCGGAGGCAGGTATCGTATGCCAGATTTAATGAATGTAAAGTGAAATCTAGGCGCCGATATCGGATCCTCGCAGGGTGCCCCAGGTTCCGGTTTTGCACCGGTGTCCTGGCACTGTCAGCACACTCGCGATTAGCCGCCCGCGATCGCGCCAACGATAAGCAGCGGCTCCTTGCCGGAAGTAACCTCTTCCGGCAGCGCTGCGTCCGGTGATTCGTGCGACAGGTCTTCCGCGCACGCAAAGAATCGCAAAAACGCTCGACGCTGTTGTGTAACATGGTCGCGAATCGTCCCGCGCAGCATCGGATATTGCGCCTCAAGCTCGTCCAGCACAGCTCGCAGCGTCACTGGCGCAGCAACCTCCAGCTGTACTTCACCGCGAACATGCGCCAGCGACCGCAGATGCGGAGGCAGTTCCACGCGGATCATGGCAATGTTTGCACCTCGACCGAGTAAACCGCCGGCAGATCGCGCACGATCGGAGACCACGTGTCACCGGCATCCGGCGAGCAGTATACCTGGCCTCCCGAGGTGCCGAAGTAGATTCCACACTTATCCAGCGAGTCGACCGCCATTGCATCGCGCAGCACATTCACGTAACAATCCTTCTGCGGCAAGCCTTTCGACAGTTCTTCCCATTCGTTTCCCCCAGACCGGCTGCGATACACCCTCAATTTCGCATCCGGCACAAAGTGTTCGCCGTCGCTCTTGATCGGCACAACATAAATGGTCTCCGGTTCATGGGCGTGCACGTCGATCACGAATCCGAAGTCGGTTGGCAGATTGCCGCTGACTTCGTGCCATGAGTCGCCAGCATCATCGGAGCGCATCACGTCCCAGTGCTTTTGCATAAAAAGCGTACCCGGCCGTTTGGCATTCATCGCCATGTGGTGCACGCAGTGCCCGACCTCGCCGTTCGGGTCGGGAATATATTGTGAGCGCAAGCCTTTGTTGATCGGCTTCCACGTTTTGCCTCCGTCGTCGGTGCGAAACGCTCCAGCCGCGGAGATGGCGATGTAGATGCGCCCGGGATTTTTCGGATCAAGGATGACCGTGTGCAGGCACATCCCGCCTGCGCCCGGTTGCCATCGCGGACCGCTGCCGTGGCCGCGCAGTCCGGAAAATTCATGCCAGTTCTTGCCACCGTCCGTCGAACGAAACAGCGCAGCATCTTCCACGCCCGCGTACACCGCGTCGGGGTCGGTCAGCGACGGCTCGAGATGCCACACGCGTTTGAACTCCCACGGATGCTGCGTTCCGTCATACCACTGGTGCGTGGTCAGCGGTGCGCCAGATTCGGCAGACGTGTCGTAGACAAATTTATTGCTTTCACCCTTGGGCATCCCGCCGGGGCCGGTGGTTTCTCCGGGTGGCGTCCCCGGCTGAAACCACGTCTTGCCTCCATCGTCCGAGCGCTGGATCACTTGCCCAAACCAGCCGCTTGTCTGCGACGCATAGATGCGATTCGGGTCGGCGGGTGAACCTTTCAGGTGATACATTTCCCATCCGGAGAAGTGCGGGCCGCTAACATCCCACCGTTCGCGTTTGCCGTCAGATGAAAGAATGAATGCGCCCTTTTTCGTCCCTACCAACACTCGAACGTCGCTCATCGTGCCTTCTCCTCGCGGTGAGATTTAGTCTTTCACAAACTTGTAGCGGCCGCCTTCTGAGGCGGGCGATTTGAGTTCCTGAAAAACGCGGCGCAAAGGGTACCGCGCCCTGCGAACCGCAACAATTCCTTCGATGGTCCAAGTCCGTCATCGTTCCCCGGCTGAGCAATATCAATATCCTTTCACCCCTGTCCAACGCTAGTCCCGCAACAAGCGGGTTACAAGAAGAACGCCCCGTCATCCCTTGATGGGCGTCCAGATTTCAATGTCCCCGCTGCCGGTTTGCGGATCAAATCCCTCTCCATAGCGCTCCAGCATCACAGG
>WNFJ01006582.1_pt1 | contig 12850 bp, 6 predicted proteins | sample 5400461 | NCBI WGS metagenome assembly WNFJ01 (sample SAMN13153349, study PRJNA577476) | soil metagenome | isolation source: 115 cm saprolite on Douglas fir-dominated hillslope | place: USA:California | collected 2013-09-17 | reverse complement strand
TTGAGATTGTGGAAGTGCCTGTAAACGCGAGGGTTTCCACTAACCCCTTCCAAACAAAGTGGGGACGTAGTTCAGTTGGTTAGAACGCTGCCCTGTCACGGCAGAGGTCGCGAGTTCGAGTCTCGTCGTCCCCGCCATATTTTTCATGCACTCACAAATTGGCGATTGATAATCCAGGTAGGTTCTGTTTCCTCTTCTGCACTATAATCCCTGCTTGCTTGACAGCAAGTGAGGCGCCGATGCTGCTGCGATTGCCCATCTATCTGCTTGTGCTGTTCGCGGTGATTCCCATGAACCTTTATTCCCAAGACCGCTCCTACGGCCGCTCGGTTGTGATTACTGATCTCGGCATCGTTAGCACCAGCCATTACCTTGCGTCCCAGGCAGGTGCGCAGGTCCTGGCCAAAGGTGGCTCTGCCATTGACGGCGCTATTGCTGCCAATGCCGTGCTGGGCGTCACCGAGCCCATGATGAACGGAATCGGCGGCGACCTCTTCCTCATATATTGGGACGCCAAGTCGGGAAAACTCTACGGCTTGAATTCCAGTGGATGGGCGCCGCGGAAGCTCACCATTGAGTTCCTGGCCAAACAAGGAATTACTGCGATGCCCCGCGAGGGCATTCACAGCGTGACCGTTCCCGGGGCCGTTGATGGATGGAGTCAGGCCCATGTGCGCTTTGGGCGCTTGCCGTGGAAAGATCTGTTTGGGCCTGCCATTTATTACGCGGAACATGGCTACGCGGTTCCTGAGTTGATTCATGACTTCTGGGCCGAAGAAGAAGGCAAAATGCAAAAGACCGCTGAGGCCCGCCGCGTCTTTCTTCCTGCCGGCAAGGTTCCGGAGATAGGAGCAAAATTCACGAACCCCGATTTGGCTAAAGCTTTGCGGCTGGTTGCGGAGCAAGGACGTGATGCGTTTTACAAAGGTCCAATCGCGCAAGCTATTGTCAGTACATCGTCTGCACTAGGCGGGACCATGCAGGCGGAAGACCTCGCTGATTTTTCCGCCGAATGGGTTGAGCCTATCTCGACTGACTATCGCGGTTGGAAGGTTTACGAGTTGCCGCCCAATGTTCAGGGCATGGCAGCGCTGGAGATGCTCAACATCATGGGCACATTCCAACCCGACAAAGACGGACCGCAAGGCACGGTGGAGTTGCACAAGAAGATTGAGGCCATGAAGCTGGCCTATGCAGATCTCTACCGCTACAATGCCGATCCACGTTTTGCCAATGTGCCGGTCGAGGCACTGTTGTCGAAGAGCTATGCAGCGCAGCGGGCGGCGTTGATCAACATGGAGAAGGCGAACTGCAATCCCGGACCGGGTAGCCCTTCGATGAGTGATACCACCTATCTTTCGGTGGTGGATAAAGAAGGCAACATAGCGTCCCTCATCCAGAGTAACTACCAGGGATTCGGCTCGGGCGTGGTTGTCCAAGGAATGGGCTTCGCGCTACAGGATCGCGGGGCTTTGTTCACGCTCGATGCACAGCACCCGAATGCATTGTCGCCACGCAAGCGGCCCTTTCATACCATCATTCCCGCCTTCATGGAGCGAGGAGAGTTGCACATCGGCTTCGGAATCATGGGCGGCGCCAACCAGCCGCTCGCTCATGCCCAATTTGTCTCCAATTTTGTGGATTACGGCATGAACCTGCAGGCTGCGCTCGAGGCGCCGCGGTTTACTGTTGCCGGCGGCAAACTGAGCTGTGACATTGTGATTGAATCGCGCGTCAAACCTGAAGTCTTGCAGGCGTTGCGCAGCAAGGGCCATAACTTAATTGTCCGCAAAGAGTACACATCGCTCATGGGACGGGGGCAGGCAGTCATGCATAACTCGAAAACGGGGATGAACTACGCCGGCTCTGATCCCCGCGCCGACGGTGCAGCCGCGCCGGAGCCGTTGCTGCTGCCATAGTGCCGGCCTCCGAATACGCTCTGAGTGTTCTACCTTAGGGCAAACATGCGAAAATAGCTCAAGAAGAAGTACATGACTCGATTCTTCCAATAGTACATGTACCATCGATTATTATCCTAATTATTCAATGGTTTACATGCATGATTATGAATTGCCCTAAAGTAACCTTGACCCTGTCTAAGGTTTCCAGCTCTGGCCAGCTTGCGCTAAGATGGCCTTAAGATGAACCATAAGAGTAATACCCTATACCCCACCAACGGGCATGCAATTCCGAGCCATGCAAATAATGATTCCGAGAAACAACCTGACATAGCCCCGAGTTCCACCGAACTTCGAGCAGGAGTTGCGCGCGACAAAATCACCCGGGTCTTCCGCTATCTGGAGGCGCTCAACCAACATCGCAACCCGGTTCAGAGACACCTTGGCTCTCAGCTTTGGACCCTGTGGCTGCACGACCTGCCCTGCCATTCCTCTACAAAGCGAGGCATATCCCGCTCAGAATCGGAAACACTCAACACCCAAGAGGCCAAGGTCCAGAGCATCGACATGCCCAGAGAAAACTTCGTTCTCCGGGTGCAAAGGCCAAGACTAACCCGGCCGCCGGAACCTCCAAGAGAGATCGTCTGCTGGCTCAAAGACGGCTGGGATGATCCGGCAAGAGAAGTCGCTTTCCAGGAAACGCGAAGAGAGCCGGGACACCAGCGAGAAACCAGGGTCGAAAAGTTCGTCGATGATCCCACCAGACTCGCGGTCTCTCGACGTTGGCAGTTGCAGCGTGACGAATGGTCGGCAACAGAAAAACCTGCCCGTCTCGCCATGAAGATCTTTGAAGATTTGTATGAACTGCATGGGCGATTGGAGCGCGAAGCTGAACGCGTGGAACTGGTGCTGGGAGATGGCATTCTGAGTTGGCGCCGGCCGGAAGGAGACATCTATCATCCTGTTCTGCTCCAGCGTTTGCAGTTGCAATTCAACGCGGCTGTCCCGGAGTTCACTCTGTCGGAAGCCGAGCATCCCGTGGAATTGTATTCAGCGCTTTTCCAGACCCTGAGTGACGTAGACGGGCGCGCCATAGGCCGTTGCCGCGAAGAGCTGGAGCACGGGGGCCACCATCCGTTGGGAGACGAGGCTACCACCCGCTTTTTGAAACGCCTGGTGGTGCAACTTTCGCCGCGAGGCGAACTTGCCGAGGACGGAGCGCCTGCAGGTGAACAGCACGAGCCTCGTATCTGTCGTGATCCCGTGGTCTTTCTGCGCTCGCGCACGCTTGGTTTTGCAGCGGCAATCGAGGGTGTGCTCCAGGATTTGCGCACCCGCCGCGATCTGCCCTGGTCTTTGTTGAACATTGTCGGTGAGGAGTCGCCGATTTTCACCGATGAGGCACTTATGGATGGGCAGCCAGAATCCGTGCAGCGCGCCCTTCATCAGGCCGAGGCCGAGGTGCTTCTAAGCAAGCCGGCAAATCCTGAGCAAATCAGAATTGCCCAACAATTGGAAAAGCACGGCGGGGTTCTGGTTCAAGGTCCGCCGGGCACAGGCAAGACGCATACGATTGGCAACTTAATCGGGCATCTCCTGGCGCAGGGCAAGAGCGTGCTGGTCACAAGTCACACGACCAAGGCCCTGCGCATGGTCCGTCATCAAATTGTTCCCGGGCTGCGCCCGTTGTGTGTGAGCGTGCTGGAAAGCGACCTCGACAGCCGGCGACAGTTGGAAAGCGCTGTCGCTGCAATTGCCGAAAGATTGGGGAGCGTCGAGCCCGGCTTTCTTGAACAAGAGGCCGGCAGGCTGGCGGCAGAACGGCACGCACTGATGGAGAAGTTAGAGCGCGTCATCGAAGAGATGGTGGAAGCGCGAGCCGACGAGTATCGCGAAATTATTATGGATGGCAAGGCATGGACTCCTGCCGATGCGGCGCGAGCCGTTGCACAAGACCAGTCCAGCCACGGTTGGATTCCTGGCCCGGTGCAGACGCAGTCATCGTTGCCGCTTTCTTGCAGTGAGTTGTCAGAGCTCTATCGCACCAATATTTCCCTATCTCTCGAAGATGAACATGAGCTCTCGGGCAGTCTTCCAGAGCTTACCGATCTTCCCAATCCCGATGATTTTGAAGCCATGCTTCAGCAAAGGAACCAGATTCAGAGTGAAAACCTTGAGCTTAGCTCCGATCTGTGGCAGCCCGGCCCAGCGCTAGGATCGGAGGAGCAGATCGAAAGCCTGGCAGCCAGATTGATGCAAGCGGTAGAGCCGTTATCCGGAAAAGAGGAATGGAAACTGGCGGCGGTTTATGCCGGCAGATATGGCGAGGCTCGCCGGCAGCCATGGGAACAACTGATTGCTTTAGTGCAGCTTGTTCATCGCGAGGCCGCTGCTGCTCAGGAGTCGCTGCTCGAGTATGGGCCCGCGCTTTCTGAGGGCGTGGCGCTCGAGGAGCAGGAGAAAATTGCCACAAAGGTCCTTGCTCATATCGAGCAAGGAGGCAAACTCGGTCGCTTCACTTTGTGGAAACATAAGTCTTGGGGAGCGTTCATCGCGACGGCACGCGTCAATGATGGACGGCCGCACCTGGCCGAACATTTCAAGATATTGCGGCAGTTGTGCCGGCTGAAAATCCTGCGGCGGAATCTCGCTGTTCGCTGGGATAGGCAGATTGCCTCTCTTGGCGCGGCTCCCTCCAGCCAGATGGGAGAAGCGATTGAGAACACACTTATACAGTTCTGCTCTCCCCTCGAGGATTGCCTGGGTTGGCATGAAAATATCTGGGTTCCACTGCAACAAGAGCTGGAGAGCCTCGGTTTTTGCTGGGAGAGAGTCATGTCCCAGCAGCCTGTGTGCGTCGGCGCCTATGGAGAGCTGGTTCGCCTTGAGCAAGCTGCCGCTGCTCTTATGCCCATTCTGAGCGTACGCCTGGAGCAACTCAAGTTGCTGCGTTTCAACAACGAGTTGCAGGCCCTCGGGGAGAAGCTTGAACTTGCCAGACAGGGGTTCGATTCCTCGAGAGTGATCGCTCAACTCGCATACGCGGTCAATTGCATGGATCCAACCGCCTATGCCGAAGCCTATGTGCGTCTCGCTGAGGTTACAGGCCGGCGGCCAGATCTGGGCTTGCGTTATTCCCTTCTCGACCGGCTTGAAGGCGCGGCGACTGCTTGGGCTTCTTGCATTCGCAATCGCCATGGCATTCATGGTGGCGGAGAGCTTCCCGGTGATCCCACGCGTGCCTGGAACTGGAGGCGGCTGAACGACGAATTGGAGCGCAGAGATCGCGTCTCTCTGGAGTCTCTGCAGAATCAGAGTGAAAAACTGCGGGAGCAGCTTCGCCGAGTCACCGTTGATCTTATTGATCGGCGAGCGTGGGCGCACCAGGCCCGCCGAACGTCCCCGCACCAGCGGCAGGCGCTTATCGGCTGGCTGGATACAATCCGGCGGATCGGCAAAGGCACCGGCATCCGTGTTCCCTTGCTGCGAGCGGAAGCCGCCCGCAAGATGAGCAAATGCCGCAGCGCCGTTCCGGTTTGGGTCATGCCGCTTTCGCGGGTGGTGGAAAACTTTGATCCGCGAGTGACCCGGTTTGATGTCGTAATTATTGATGAAGCCAGCCAAAGCGACGTTATGGCGCTGCTCGCCTTGTATCTGGGCAAGACAGTCCTGGTGGTCGGCGACCATGAGCAGGTAAGCCCTTCGGCTGTAGGCCAGGACTTGGCCATTGTGGGAAACCTGATCTCCCAATACTTGCACGGAATTCCGAACTCTCACTTGTACGATGGGCAGATATCCATCTACGACCTCGCGCGCCAATCCTTTGGCGGCACTACCTGCCTGGTCGAGCATTTCCGCTCTGTTCCTGAAATTATCCAGTTCAGCAACACGGTCTCCTATGACCGGCGCGTAAAACCGCTCCGTGATGGGAGCCGGGTTCGGCTTCGTCCGCCCATGGTCTCTTACCGGGTCTCTGGATCCAGCCGCGATGAAAAGGTCAATCGCTCCGAGGCGCTCGTTATTACGTCATTGATTACCGCTGCCATGGAACAGCCGGAGTATCAAAGCAACGAGGTGGGCGACCCCGTGAGTTTTGGAGTGGTCTCTCTTCTCGGAGATGAGCAAGCGGTTGAGATTGACCGGTTGCTGCGAACCCATTTATCTCCGGATCGCTACGAGATGCATCGCGTACTCTGCGGAAATGCGGCCCAGTTTCAAGGAGACGAGCGCGACGTAATCTTTATTTCTATGGTGGATACTGGCGAGCGGGGTCCGCTGCGCCTGCGCGATCAGCAGATCTTTAAGCAGCGCTTCAACGTAGCGGCGAGCCGGGGACGCGACCAGATGTGGATCGTCCATTCCCTCGATCCCGAGCGGGATCTCAAGGATGGCGATCTGCGCCGGCAACTCTTCGAACACGCCTGCGACTCCAGCCATCTCATGCGCGCTTTGGAAGAAACAGAGAAAAAAGCTCCGTCACCATTTGCGCGCCAGGTCATGAAGCAGCTTGAGGCCCGCGGCTTCCAGGTGACACCGCAGTGGCGGGTGGGCGCTTATCGAATTGACCTGGTGGTTGAAGGCGATGGAAGGCGCCTCGCCATCGAATGCGACGGCGACCCGCGTTTTCCTGTGGAGATCGGCAAGCTCTCCGAGGACCTGGAAAGGCAAACCATCCTCGAGCGCCTGGGATGGATTTTCACCCGGGTTCGCGCCACGGAGTTTTTCCGGGACGCTGAACGGGCCATGGGGCCGATTTTTGAAAAGCTCCAGATGCTGGAAATTCCCGCTGAGCGGAACTCTGCTGAGCCGGTGGGCTTAGCCGGTATGACACCTGAAACGGAAAGGACGGAAACAACCGAACTGCTTGTATCAGGTGAAGGAACTTCAGGACCGCAGCTCATTGCGCCTGATGACCTGGTTCGACGGGTAATCCACCGCGCTGACCAACTGCGCCAGGAGTGGGTGTTGTCCTAGAGCATCGATGCGAGCAGTGGCGCGCTGACTAATGTGAAAGGCTCACCGTTCCCGGTTGCGGCAAAACCCATTGGCGGCGGCAGCCCATCAAATTTGGCGTTCACGCACTGATTCCAACAGCCTGAAAGGGGCCGATGTCGTGTAATCTGCGATGTCATGCGCCTTCATTTATGGTAAGGTTTTTAGCCGAATTGGAGGACGCCATGTGTATTACTTGTGTACACATGCTTTATGAGGAGCACCGCAGCGCTGAAGCCGGGCCGTTCGATCCGTGCCCGCAGTGTCACAAATTCCCCAGCAACGAAGGCCAGCCTTGCTATCACTGCTTCAGCATCGCTTCAGCATCGGGAACACCATTGATGAGTGCGCCGAGTGCCTGGGCAAAACCGTGGAGCGAGGAGTTTCTCGCCGCCAAGGCGGAAATCGAGAACGATTCCTCGAACTCGATTTTTTAAGGCTGGCCACCCGGTAAATTCGTTGCTGCTTTCACCGCGCCGCGCAGTATGGTGATCGACGCTTTGGGCAGTGTGAAGGCGGCTTCGGGGCTTCCCTGAATCTTAGTTGCCCGGGGAGGCCCATCGGGATCAGCGTGGCTATTCTGCCCATCGTTCTTCCACACATACTGCTCGCTGCCAAAGGTCACCAGCGTGACCGGCCCGGCAAAAAAGGCTTTGCCCTCGTGTTTGTCGCTGGAGTTTTCAAAAACCACGCGGATGGTGTGCGCGCTGTTTTCGTCGCGATTGACCAGCATCAGGAACCACTTTCCATCAGGCCGATGCACCGCGTAAGAAGTTACCAGCATATTGCCGTCGCTGTCTTTGACGCCGGTTGAGGAAGGAAACATGCGATGTTCTCCGGCGCGGTGCTCGACCCACTCCAGGTTGATCATGCGGGCAGCGAAGTAGAGCGATGTATATCCGGTGATGTTGTAATCGTTATCGGTTACGAAATTTGACCACGTGGCCCAGCCCAGGCAGGTCTTCCCCACCGTTTGGATGGAACATTGCGCCTCCGCCTTCGAAGAACGACCCAACGTTGTCGGCGAGCCATAGGCCCCCGAAGATCGTGCTCATGGGCCCGGTGAGGTTCGCGGCGAGGTGGCTCTCGGTCACCATCAGCGGCACCTCTTTGGGCACGCCGTCATCTCTCCACACCTGGAGAATGTGCTTCATCAGTTGCGGTTCCTGATACAGACTCTTCCAGGTAATGTCGCAGGGCTCAAAGGGATAGTGCTCGAACGATACGAAGGCCAGGTCAGAGAGATGGCCGTGTGATTTCAGATAAGAAACAAAGCGCCCCATCCATGAGGTGCGCCCCTGGGCGTCGGGCCACACGCGAATATCTTCGTTGACTCCCTCGAAAACCGGTCCGCCTAGTTTCAACTTGGCATCGACCTTGTGAATTGCCTTGGCCCACTGGATGTAGAGAGCGGCGTAGTCCTCAGGGAGCATGTGCTTGCCGTCGGGCTCTTCGCCCATCTCGATCCAACTGATGGGATAGCCACGCTTTTCAATGTAAGCAATCTGCGCCGCCGAATCTTCCGGGGTGCCGTAGAGCAGGGTCACCGGAATCATCGCCGGTAAGTTGTTGGGGAGGCCGCTGGTGAAGAAAAGGTCGAAGCCGGTGTGCTGGCCTCCGCCGCTGGTATTGGCATCGCCGGCCGAATGCCAGGGATCAATGGAAGAAGCGGTGTAAGAGGGTTGGTTCTTGCTCGTGATGTCTGTCACGGTGTCGGTGAAGACGCCGGCGGCATCGATGACGCCGGGGTGCATTTCCTGGATTGCGTATCCGACACAGTTGCGGATGTCGCTTGGCCCATGCACGTCGCAGGTGTTGGATGATTCGGTCATCCAGATGCGCAGATACTGGGTGGAAACAGGCACTTCCGTCAGCTTTAAGGTTGCGGCGCCGCCCTGGCCGTTTGTCACTTTGCCTGTGGGAAATGTTTTCCATTCGCCTTGCGGGCCTGCGTCGAAGTCGAGCGCATTTTTGCCGGCCCAGTACTCCACCCGATAGGTCGTGGCGTAGGGGCTGGCCCAGGCGATCCGCACCGCGTTGACCGGCCTAGGAGCGCGCAGGTTTACCACCACCCATTGCGGATGCAGTGAATCACTTTCACCGGTGAACCTGCTGGTGAGGTAGGGATTGCTCTTCCAATAGATGAGGTTCGGGCCTTGCACCGGGCGATCACCGCTGGTGGAGAATCCGCGATGGGGTAGCGCATAGGCGAGGATGTAGCGGAGCGGTTCTTTCAACTCGGTGCTGCCGGTAAAGTATCCACTCTTGTTGGCGGGATCGCTCCAGCTCCCGTTCTCAGTCCAGTGCCACGCGGCCATGCGCAGCTCGGTGTTGTTGCGATAGCTGATCGGTCCCCAGCCCGCTGACAATGCCTCCTGGATGATGTGCGGAGTATAGACCTTATCGATCCCATTACGGGAAAGCACATCGATGGAGCTTCCCAGCGCGGTGTCTGGATCGAAGGTGTTGAGAAGGTGAGTGGGTGTTGTATCCACACGCACCACATCGGGCCGCAGGATTGATGCCTTTGTCCCGTGCGCGTGAGCAACCGCGCTTTGCTCCGACTCCCGGCCTGGACTCGACGAAGCGGAAGGCTCAGCAGCCTGAACAACATAACCGCAGCCACGATTGCGTAACCCAGCATCTTCTTCATGAACCTTCCCAGTATCTTCCCTCGAACTTATTTCTTAAGCGCTCGATTATAGAGGAGCGGTGATTCGTGTAAAGCGCAATTAAAATGAATTTTCAAAGAGTCCAAAACCCGGCATTCTTGAATGCCGTCCGCCGGAAAACATACGCCTGGCCCAATGATGGCCTAAAAAACGGCTGCCATGAAAAGTGATATCAAAATGCCAGTTCCCCGCCAGTTTCATGCCATCATTGTGCCAAGGCGTGTGTTTGTGCCGATAGCAATCCCAGAATGCTGGGGCCTTGGAACAAAGCCCCCTGTGGTCTTTGAAAAATCATCACCTGGCAGGATTCCGCGCCCAGACCCTTGGAGTTCGGAGCTGGCATATTTGCCACCCGGCTAGTGTGCACCCTGACATCGATTTCCCCCGCTATTTATGCGGGTCAAACGCTGTTTTCAGGGCTTTCCCCACCAGCCTGCGGGTACCCCCCTCCCCCCGGCTCCAAAAGCTGCCTCGGCGGTGGGATTTCACTTGAAGTTCTTCACGTGCTGATCGAGGAAGTCCGCAATGGCGAAGGCTCCGGTACCCCCGCTCTTCGTTCGCGAAGAGCGGGAGTACCGCCAAATTCACGGAGGCCGACTATTGCACCGTGAAGTTGCACACCCGGAGCGTGTTGGTCGTGGTGGCAGCCAGGAACAGCCCGTAGTTATTGAGGCTGGTCACCGTGTTCTGCTCCAGGCGGAAGGCAAAGTTGCTGCCAATGGTCACTTCCGATCCTCCTGGCGGAGTTACAAAGATGGAGTAGTGATGCGTTGGTATGTCGATCGCCATGCGGACGTGATAGGTCGCGCCCGCCGTGTAGTGGAGGGTTGTGGTGGCTGCATAGCCGCCTCCATTCCGCGCATCGATGGTACCCGTGGTATTGAACCTCACGATGTTGGCAAAGCCGGTGTAAGCGGTTTGCGCGCCGTGCGAGATTCCCACATGGCCACCGATCGTGGCGCTCGACGGCGTGACATCGAATTGGGCGGTAAACGTACCTGTCTGCGACGCAAATGAGGTGTTCACCCATCCGCCGCCGTTTCTCGCCGTCACGCAAGGTGCATTCACTACCAGGGTTACCGTGGTGCAATGCGAAAGCGTGCCATCAGTTCCACACACGGTAATCGAATCGTTGCCGGTTGGAGTTGAGCTGCTGGTTGTGACCGACAGCGTAGAGGAGCCCGAGCCGCCACTGATGGAAGTCGGATTCAACGTCGCGCTAACGCCTGTCGGCAATCCGCTTGCGCTCAACATGACCGTCGCCGAATAACCGTTGAGCGAAGTCACGGTCACTGTACATGTCGTGCTGCCTCCGGCGGTAACCGCGGTCGGACATGACCCGGCCAATCTGAAATCGGGCGAACCGGTCACCACCAGTGTCACCTGTGTGCTGTGGTTAAGGCTTGGAGTGCTGCTGCTTCCCGTAATATCGAGCGTGTAAGTTCCAGAAAGCGTTGTGCTCGAAGTTGTGATCGTGAGTGTAGAAGAACCCGCGCCGCCGGCAATCGGATTTGTGCTGAAGCTGGGCGTTGCCCCCGCGGGCAATCCACTGACTCCCAGGTTCACGGATCCGCTGAAACCATTAACGGCGTCCACCGTGACGTTGTAGCTTGTGGTGCCGCCGGGGCTAACGCTCTGCGAAGGTGGAGTTTCACTGATGGAAAAGTCAGGGCCGGCAGGCACTCGCCATGCTCTTAAGTGGCCGCCAGGACCGGTGAAACCGCCGCCGGCATTCCCGTCTGCCATGTAGACGGTGCCGTTGACGACGATTGGGCTCTCCCAATGGAACAGGTCAATGTGGCCTGTCCACAACATCGCCCCCGTTGTTGGGTTGATGGCCTGCACCTGGTGGACGGTTCCCGTTCCGGTATGTTCGCCGCCGTCGGCCGAGGTAAACAGAACTCCATTGGCAACAACCGCAGAGGTCGTCCAGCCGTTCTGGATGTTCCACCGATTATTCAGGCTGGGATTTCCCGCTGCGTCTACATCCACTGTAAAACCGTGGGTTCCGGAGTTGCCCACGATAAAGATCCAAACCTGGCCATTGGCGGGATTGGTCCACACCGCGCTCTGCGCGCGCATGAGGCTGCCCATCGGGTAGGCGAGTTGCACAATCGAGCCGCCTTGGTGGCCAGGGCCGCCCTGTCCGCTGAGGTTGTCAAGGTTCAAGATACGAATTCTCGCGTCTTTGCCTGGGTTGACTCCCAAATGGGGAAACTTGCTGCTCAGGCCTTCTGGAAGCGGAGTTAGTCCGCCGGCGCCAATATCCTGATCGCGGGAGACGGTCGTCACCACGTCGGTGCCTGTCCAGCTATCGGCGGGGAAGCCGCAGCCACCGGACATGTGAGTGCTTCCGTCGGCGGGAAGAGCCAGCCAGCTCTCTTTCCACATGTTGCACCCGTTCCAGGGATTGCGTTACCGTTATTGTTGCCCGTGCTGAAGAAAAACTTGTCGAGGACAGGGATGAACGGATTTCCGCGGGCCCACGGACGCGCCCCGGTGCTGGTGCAGCCGCCGGGGTTCTGGACGTCGGGAAATTGCGAGCAAGAGGCGTTGAAAACGTGCTGGGTGCCGGTGGTGACATCGATGGTGGTGATATGACCGTTGCCTTGATTGGCGGCATAGAGATAGGTGTGTCCGTTCTTTGCCGTGGCAATCGTGAGCTGTGAACCACCCTTGCCGCCGCCGTGATTTTCTGGCCATCCGCCGCCGGTCACCTCGCTGCCGTCGCCAACATTCAGCTTGTGCACAAATCCATCGTTCGTATCCAGATAGATGAACATCCGGTTAGGATCAATCGCCGGAGCGCTGTCGTTGACGCCGCCGGTGCCGAAGACTTTCGACCAGATGACCGCGCCGTTGTTGGCGTCAAATGCCGTGATGTGTCCGTGCTCGCCCTGCACGAAGACGAGATCTCTCACCCCGCTGGGGGTACTGACGTCCGACAACAGCACGGGAGCGCCATCTGGATTGTCGGCCGCGGGAAGCGCGGTACTGAAGAGAAGCTGCAGATGGGAAACATTCCCGATGTTGATCGTGGTCTCCGCTGTATTGTTGGCGGTTTTATCGGGCGTCAATGCGAATTGTGGCCAATCCACTTTGGCCGGCGCGGCCGCTGCGGCAGCATCCTGATAAGCGCGAACGTGCAGAGGAAACTGCGCGACCAATACGAGTGTGAATACAACCATTACGGGGAGCCAGCATTTGCGCCTGATCATTACCTTTACTTCCTCCTTGGAGTGCCCGGTTTGAGCACTAATCTTCCAACTAGGCCTCGTGTGTATCCAA
>WNFJ01316811.1_pt1 | contig 12852 bp, 11 predicted proteins | sample 5400461 | NCBI WGS metagenome assembly WNFJ01 (sample SAMN13153349, study PRJNA577476) | soil metagenome | isolation source: 115 cm saprolite on Douglas fir-dominated hillslope | place: USA:California | collected 2013-09-17 | reverse complement strand
AGAGTCTGACTCAAAATGGTAGCCATGTTTTCAGGCTCTTGCGAGACGGCGGGAAAGGAGGGTGACGTGGGCGATCAGGACCCAGGCTTCGGCACTGGCGATGGTTGCCTCGAAGTCCTTGGCGAGCCGGCGGTTGCGTCCGAGCCAGGCGAAGGTGCGTTCGATCACCCAACGTTTAGGCTCCGGCTTGAATCTTCCGATCTGCTCGGATCGGGTAACGATCTCGATCGTCCACCTGCCGAATTCGGCGATCGCGTTGCGCAGCTTATCCCCGCGATAGACGCGGTCGGCGAAGATGTGCCGCAGCTTGGGGAAGGCTCGTCGCAGCGCGGCGAGCAGCGGCACCGCACCGTGATTGTCCTGGATGTTGGCCGCGTGCACCAAAAGCGCAAGCAGAAAGCCCTGCGTGTCGGTGACCATGTGGCGCTTGCGGCCTTTGACCCGCTTGGCGGCGTCAAACCCGCGCGGGCCGCCGCTTTCCGTGGTCTTGGCGCTCTGGCTGTCGATGATGGCGGCCGAGGGAACGGCATTGCGTCCGGCGGCCTGGCGGGCGCGCCGCACCAGCGCGAGATTGATCCGCCGCCAGATCCGTCGGTCGCGCCAGTCGTAGAAGTAGTACTGGACCGTCGAGCGCGGCGGAAAGTCCCTGGGCAGCGCACGCCATTGGCAGCCGGTCGCCAGCATATAGAGGATCGCGTTCATCACTTCCCGCAGATCGACTTCACGCGGCCGTCCAACACGGCATGGCCTAGGCAGGAAAAAAGACAGCATGAGCCATTCCGCATCCGTCGTGTCGCTTGCATATCGAAGGTGATCGCGCCGATATTGTTCGCGGGTGATTTCAGTCCAAGACATCGTGTCCTCCATCGAATCTCGCAAATCCGACGGAATCACAAAGGACTGAAATCACTCAATTCTTTTTCGGCCAGGCTCTGAGGAGCCGTGCGGAGCACGGCGTCTCGAAGGATGGATGCATAGCCCGCGAAGACGGGCGTCACGCCCGTAAGGCACGGACTCGCCGCCATCCTTCGAGACGCGCGCAAGAGCGCGCTCCTCAGGATGAGGTCTCTGGGCGCCTGCGCGAGTGGGCCCGCATTGCGCCCACATTGAAGACAGGGCACCCTGCAATGAGGATCGCCGATGAAGGCAACCGCTGATGCAAACGCGTAATGGAATTGTCGAGGCCATCGGCAACACGCCGTTGATCAAGCTCGCGCGTGCTTCCGCGGCGACCGGCTGCACCATCCTGGGCAAGGCCGAGTTCATGAATCCCGGCCAGTCGGTCAAGGACCGCCCGGCGCTGCAAATCATCCTGGAGGCCGAGCAGCGCGGCGAGATCAAGCCCGGCGGGCTGGTGGTCGAGAGCACGGCGGGCAACACCGGCATCGGGCTTGCCCTGGTCGCCAATGCCCGCGGTTATCGAACGCTGATCGTGATCCCCGAGAGCCAGAGCCAGGAAAAGAAGGACATGCTGCGGCTGTGCGGCGCCGAGCTGGTGGAAGTGCCTGCGGTTCCTTACAGCGACCGCAATAATTATCAGCATATCGGCGCCCGCATGGCGAACGAGCTGCGCCCGAGCGAGCCCCACGGCGTCGTCTTCGCCGATCAATGGAACAACCTGGACAACAGCAAGGCGCACTTCGTCTCGACCGGACCGGAAATCTGGGAACAAACAGACGGCAAGGTGGACGGATTCATCTGCGCCATCGGCACCGGCGGCACGCTGGCCGGCGTGTCCGCCTATCTGCAGCAGAAAAAGCCGGGCATCGTGGTCGGCGTGGCCGATCCGAAGGGCGCGGCCATGTACAACCTGTTCGCCCATGGACAGGCCAAAGTGTCGGAAGGCGACTCCATCACCGAAGGCATCGGCCTTGGGCGCATCACCCCGATCATCGAAAAGACCAAGGTCGACAAGGCGTATTTGATTTCCGACGAGGAGGCGGTGCCGATCATCTTCGATCTCATCGAGCACGAGGGCCTGTGCTTGGGGGGCTCGAGCGGAATCAATATCGCGGGCGCAATCCGCCTCGCGCGCGAGCTCGGTCCCGGCCACACCATCGTCACCATCCTGGCCGACTATGGCACGCGCTATCAATCAAAGCTGTTCAACCCGGATTTCCTGCGCCAGAAGGGATTGCCGGTGCCGCCTTGGCTGATGCGGCAGTCAAGCCGGAAGGTGCCATATGAAAAGTAAGACGCGAGTAGCGAATGGCGAATAGCGAATAGTAAGTGGCTCGTCCCCCTCGTTACTCGCTACTCACTACTCGCTATTCGCTATTCGCTACTCGCCCCGTGAGAACCGAGAGGCTGTCCGATGAGCACCGAGCCCAATCAATCGAGCCGCTGGCTGGTCACCACGGACTGGCTGGCCGCGCATCTGGGTGAGCCTGACCTCGTGGTGGTCGACGGTTCCTACTATGTCCCCACCACGAAACGCGACGCTGCAGCCGAATATCTCGCCGGCCACATTGCGGGCGCGGTGCGCTTCGACATCGAGGCGGTCGCCGATCATTCCAACCCGCTTCCCCATATGCTGCCTGCCGCCGACCAGTTCGGCCGCGCGGTCGGGGCGCTCGGCATCGGCGACCCGGATACGATCGTGGTCTATGACGGAGCCGGCATGTTTGCGTCGCCGCGGGTGTGGTGGACCTTTCGGGTGTTCGGCGCGCAGAACGTCTTCATCCTCGAAGGCGGACTGCCGAAATGGAAGGCGCAACGCCGCCCGCTCGAGTCCGGAGCGGTCAAGCGCGCGCCGCGCGACTTCCGGGCCCGCCAGGCGCCGGCCGCGGTCGCTTGCCTCGCCGAGGTGCAGGCGGCGCTCGCCGGCGACGCCGTTCAGGTGGTCGATGTCAGGCCGGCCGACCGATTTCGCGGCGAGGCAGCTGAACCGCGGCCGGGCCTGCGCAGCGGCCATATGCCGGGCGCGTTGAATGTTCCCTACACCGCCTTGATCGAGAACGGAGCGCTCGCCCCGCCCGAGCGGCTCAAGCAGGCGCTCGCCGCCGGCGGCGTCGACATCGAAAAGCCGATCATCGCAAGCTGCGGCTCGGGGGTTTCGGCGGCCGCGCTGTGGCTCGCGCTGGATTCGCTCGGCAAGCCCCCGAAGGCCCTCTACGACGGTTCCTGGGCGGAATGGGGATCGCGGCCCGATCTTCCGATCGAGCCCAGCTGACCATCAATGCAGAATCTGGCTCAGGAACAGCTTGGTGCGCTCGTGCTGCGGATGTGAGAAAAAAGCCTCGGGCTCGTTCATCTCGATGATTTGACCGGCATCCATGAGGATCATGCGCGTGGCGGCCTGCCGGGCAAAGCCCATTTCGTGGCTCACCACCAGCATGGTCATGCCGTCCAAGGCCAGCGCCACCATCGTGTCGAGCACCTCGCGCACCATTTCGGGATCCAGCGCCGAGGTCGGCTCGTCGAACAGCATCATCTTCGGCTGCATGCACAACGCCCGGGCGATGGCGACCCGCTGCTGCTGACCGCCCGAAAGCTGCGCCGGATACTTGTCCGCCTGCTCGGGAATGCGCACGCGCGCAAGGTTGCGGCGGGCGATCGCCTCGGCGTCCCTTCTCGGCAGGCGGCGGACCCAAACCGGGGCGAGCATGCAGTTCTCCAGCACGGTCAGGTGCGGGAATAGATTGAAGTGTTGAAACACCATGCCGACCTCGCGGCGTATTTCGTCGATCCTTTTGAGGTCGTCGGTCAGTTCCACCCCGTCGACGATCAGGCGGCCCTGCTGCCAGTTCTCGATGCGATTGATGCAGCGCAGCAGCGTCGACTTGCCGCCCCCGGAGGGACCGCAGATCACGATGCGCTCGCCCCGCATGACCCGCAGGCTCACGTCGCGCAGCACATGGAAGGCGCCGAACCACTTGTTGAGGCCGATGATCTCGATCGCGACCTCGTTGCGCGTGGTGCGGATATCCGCGCCGGCGCCGGGCGGCGCGTTCGATGGCGGCTGAACGTCGTGACTCATTAATTCTGCCCGGTGATCCTGCTCAGCGCGCGTTCAAGCGTCGCTCCGTGAACAAGGCATAGCGCGACATCGCGAACGAGACCACGAAATAGATCATCCCGGCAAACGCGAAACCGGTGAACAGGGTCACCGGCGTCGCCCAATTGGGGTCGGAGAAGGCGGCGCGCAATTGCCCGAGCAGGTCGAAGATCGCCACGATCAGCACCAGCGTGGTGTCCTTGAACAGCGCAATGAACGAGTTCACAAGGCCGGGAATGATCAGCCGCAGCGCTTGCGGCAGGATGACGAGGCCCATCATCCGCCAATAGCCGAGGCCCAGCGCCATCGCGCCTTCGAATTGTCCGCGCGGAATCGCCTGCAACCCCGCCCGCACCACTTCCGCCAGATAGGCGGCCGAAAACAGAATGACCCCGATGAGCACGCGCAGAAGTCCGTCGATCCTCCAACTGCCCGGCAGGAACAGCGGCAGCATATAGGTCGCGAAAAACAGGACCGTGATCAGCGGCACCCCGCGCCAGAACTCGATGAAGATCACGCTGGCGCTTCGCACCACGGGCAGGTCGGAGCGGCGGCCGAGCGCCAGCAGGATGCCGAGCGGCAGCGAGCCGACGATGCCGGCATAGGAAATGACCAGCGTGACCAGGAGCCCGCCCCAGAGGCGGGTTTCCACCTCGGTCAGCCCGAATACGCCGCCGAGCAGCAGGACAGCGGCCACGAGCGGAAAGGCGCCGAAGAACAAAACCGCGTTCAACGTCTTATAGGGAACCCGCGGAACCAGCAGCGGCGCCAGCAGCAGCGCGCCGAGCCAATAGACCAGATCGACCCGCCAGCGCTGGTAGGCCGGATAGAATCCATACATGAGCTGATCGAACTTGGCGGCAATGAACGGCCAACAGGCGCCGACGTCATGGCCGACCGTCTCGGGCAAGCAGTCGGTGCGCTCCGCGCCGCGCCATACGGCGTCGAGCAGAAGAAACCTCAACGTCGGCCACGCCAGCGCCGCCAAGCCTATGACGCCCAGCACCGTCAACACCGAGTTGCCGATGCTGTTGAACAACCGCCCGCCGATCCAGCCGAGCACGCTCGTGCGCACGCGCGGCGGCGGCGCCGGCGCAATCATCTCGCCGCGAACGAAGCCCGATGATGGGATTGCGGTCATCGCGGCCTCACCGATCGATCGATCGCACGCGGGAATTATACCAGTTCATCAGGACGCTGGTGGCGAGCGAGAGCGAAAGATAGACCGCCATGGTAATGGCGATGATCTCGATGGCCTGTCCGGTTTGATTGAGGGTGGTGCCGGCAAAGACCGCGAACAGATCCGGGTAGCCGATGGCGACCGCAAGCGAGGAATTCTTCGTCAGATTGAGATATTGGTTGGTGAGCGGCGGCACGATGATCCGCAGCGCCTGCGGGACCAGGATGAGCCGCAACAGCTGCCCGCGCCGCAATCCAAGCGCAAGCCCGGCCTCGCTCTGTCCGCGCGGGACGGCGAGAATGCCCGCACGCACGATTTCGGCGATGAAGGAGGCCGTGTAGGTCGTCAGGGCAACCAGCAGCGCCACGAATTCGGGAATGATCCGCGTGCCGCCGACGAAATTGAAACCTTGAATGCGCGGCAGCTCTACCTCGATCGGCAGGCCCGCCGCGACAAATGTCGCAAGCGGCAGGCCGACGATGAGCGCCGCAGCCTTCCACCGGATCGAAATCATGCGTCCGGTGCGCTCGCGCAGCCGTCTTGCCCAAAGGCCGAGCGCGATCGTCGCCAGCACGCCGAGACCAAGCGCCGCCCAGACATAGACAAACCCCTCGTCCGGCCGGAACGCCGGCACGACGAAGCCGCGATTGTTGATGAAGATGGTGCCGAAGATGGCCAGGCTCTGACGCGGTCCCGGCAGCGTACCGAGCACCGCCAGGTACCAGAACAGGATCTGGAACAGGAGCGGAAGATTGCGAATGAGCTCGACGTAGCCGCCGGCAATGCGCGCCACCAGCCAGTTGGAGGACAGCCGCCCGATCCCGACCGTGAAGCCGAGCAAGGTTGCGAGCACGATCCCCAGTCCGGAGACCAGCAGCGTGTTGAGGAGCCCGACCAGGAAGGCGCGACCATAAGTGTCGGTCTCTTCATACGGGATCAGGGAGAGGTTGACGCCGAAGCCCGCCGTGTTGTGGAAGAAGCCGAGCCCGCTCGCGATATTGCGCGCACCGAGATTGGCCGCGGCATTCGCGGCGAATTGGTAGCCGAGCCAGACCAGCGCCAGCACCAGGGCGATCTGGTAGAGGGCGCTGCGGACTTTCGGGTTGTAGATGACGGCGGGCGGCGGCGGTGCCTCTGCGGCGACCTTAGCGGATCGGCGGCGCATATTGGATGCCGCCCTTGGTCCAAAGCCGGTTGAGGCCGCGGCTGATGCCGAGCTTTGATCCCGTTCCCACATTGCGATCGTAGGTTTCGCCGTAATTGCCGACATGCTTGACGATGCGCACGACCCAGTCCTTGGTCAGCCCGAGCTGCTCGCCGTAAGCGCCTTCGCTTCCCAACAGCCGCTTGATTTCCGGTTGCGTTGACTTCATCGCCTCGTCGACCGTTTTCGACGACACGCCCAGCTCCTCGGTATCGAGCATGGCGAACTGCACCCATTTCACGATCGTGAGCCACTGGTCATCGCCGCGGCGCACCGCCGGCGCGAGCGGCTCCTTGGATATGATCTCGGGCAGGATCACGTGATCGCTGGCATTGCTGAGCTTGAGCTTCTCGGCATAGAGCTGCGAGACGTCGGTGGTGAAGGCATCGCAGCGGCCGGCTTCGTAGGCCTTCACGGTCTCGTCCGCCGTCACGAAGGCGGTGATCTCGTATTTCATGTTGTTTGAACGGAAATAGTCGGCCAGATTGAGCTCGGAGGTCGTTCCGGTTTGCGCGCAGATCGAAGCACCGTTGAGCTCGAGCGCGGAGTTGACCTTGAGGGACTTGCGCACCATGAAGCCCTGGCCGTCGTAATAGTTGACGGCCGTGAAGGTGATCCCGAGCGACGAATCGCGCGACGACGTCCAGGTGGAATTGCGCGCCAGCACATCGATTTCGCCCGACTGCAGCGCCGTAAAGCGGTCCTTGGCGGAGAGCGGCAGGAACTTGACCTTGGCCGGATCGTTGAAGATCGCCGCCGCAATCGCACGACACACATCGACGTCGAACCCGGTCCAGTTTCCCTTGTCGTCCGGGCTGGAAAATCCCGGCAAGCCCTGGCTGACGCCGCACGCCAGCGAGCCCCGATCCTGCACCTTCTTGAGCGTCTGGGCGGAGCTTGCCGCCACCGACAAGCCGAGAGCCAAAGCGGCGCCGAGCACCGTCGTACCGAGCATCCTGACTACGCGTTTCATGGAACCGCCCCTCGCAGCGTTGGTGATTCGTGGTGAGTCCGGCGGACTTATGCCGTCAGGCTGCTGCCGTTCGGCTGTCCGCACCCTACCGTTTGGCAGGCTGCGCGCCGTCCGCCGCAGCGGCCCGGCGCCGCTCGCAGCCGCCATCTGAGGACGATAACGCACGATGGTCAAGGGGTTGACGCCTAGGGCGGTGGATTTGAAATCGGGGCGCCTGCACAATCGGTGAGCAGAAGCGCGGCCGGAATCGTGCCAATAATATACCGAGGCCGGCAGACGGCCGGCGCAGACATCCGGCATGGAATCATGACCAGCGACACCCACGACAAGCCATCCCACCCGGCGAAAGCCGCGACACGCCTCGTGAGCGGCGGCCGCGATCCGTTCGCGTATCACGGCTTCGTCAATCCGCCGGTCTATCACGCCTCCACGGTTCTCTATCCCAGCGCCGAGGACTATCTCGCCCATCGTGGCCGCTATCAGTATGGCCGGCGCGGCACGCCCACGTCGGAGGCGCTGGCAAATGCGCTGGCGGCGATCGAAGGCCCCGATTGCGCCGGCGTCGCGCTGCTGCCCTCCGGCCTGGCGGCGGCGTCGGTCGCGCTCCTGTCCGTCCTCAATGCAGGCGACCACGTTCTGGTCACCGATAGCGTCTACCTTCCCACCCGAAAATTCTGCGACAGCGTGCTCGCGCGCTGCGCAATCACGACCAGCTATTACGACCCGCTCATCGGCGGGCGCATCGCCGCACTGATCGAACCCAACACACGCGCGGTCTTCGTCGAATCGCCCGGTTCCCTTTCGTTCGAGATGCAAGACGTGCCGGCGATCGCCAGCGCCGCCCACGCCAAAGGCTTAGCCGTGCTGATGGATAATACCTGGGCGAGCCCGCTCTATTTTCGCGCCTTCGACAAGGGCGTCGATCTGTCGATTCAATCCGGCACCAAGCATATCGGCGGCCATTCCGACGTGATGCTGGGAACCGTATCGGCCAACAGGGCGACCTGGGCGCGCCTGCACGGAACGGTCGATGCGATGGGACTATGCGTGGGGCCTGACGACATGTATCTGGGCCTGCGCGGGCTTCGCACCATGGGGGTGCGGCTGGCCCAGCACTACGCCTCCGGCGTCAAGGTGGCGCGCTGGCTCGCGGGCCGGCCCGAGGTCGCCCGCGTGCTCCATCCCGCCCTCGAAAGCCATCCCGGTCATGCCATCTGGCAGCGCGACTATTCCGGCGCCTGCGGCCTGTTCAGCATCGTGCTCAAGCCAGCCCCGCAGGCGGCCGTGCATGCATTTCTCAACGCGCTGACCTTGTTCGGCATCGGCGCCTCATGGGGCGGGTTCGAAAGCCTCGCCATCCCGTTCGACTGCACCACCATGCGCTCGGCAACCCCGTGGGCGCCGGGCGGCCCCACCGTGCGGTTCCATATCGGGCTCGAGGACGTCGACGATTTGATCGGCGATCTCGAACGCGGCTTTGCGGCCTTGGCCGCGGCACGCTGATCGCCGAATGCGCGAACGGTTCCACCGTTCAGCGCACAAGCCTCCAGATTGGATCCCCATGGCGCGGTTTCGTGCGGCCGGTCATCCGCGCCGCCGTCATCACGAAGGCGTGAAGGCGGTAACAGGAATGCTTCTCCCACCGAATGAAACCGTAAGCGATGCGAGCTCGGTGAAATCCTCCGTGAAATCCTCGATGAATCCTCAATGAACTATTCGATGACATGGCGGTGACAGCTCGCCCAGATCGGCGGTGCATCCTTATCCCGCATCTCCTTCCCCACCGAACATCCGAAAGTGGCGCATATGAACAAGCCATTGCGTATGGGCGACGCGCCGCCGCCGTCCTGCGGCATTGCCGTGATGGCGAAGGCGTCGAGCCCAGGCCGGACCAAGACGCGGTTGGTGCCGCCTCTGAGCTTCGAGGAAGCCGCCGCCTTCAACACCGCCTTCCTGCAGGACGTGGCCGCAAATATCCTCACCGCATCAAATCGGGCGAATATATCCGGCTACATGGCGTTTGGACCGCCCGAGTCGGTCGCATTTTTCAAAACCATGCTGCCGCCCGGCATTTGTCTCATCGAGTCCTGGCTGCCCGATTTCGGCGACTGCCTGTTCAATGCGATCACTCATCTTCTTGCATCAGGACACGAGGCTGCGGTGGTTCTCAATTCGGACAGCCCGACGCTGCCGAACTCGCTTCTGCTCAATGCGGCGCGCGTCCTCGCGCGCCCGGGCGACCGCGCCGTCATCGGACCGTCAACGGACGGCGGCTACTATCTGCTGGGACTGAAAGCCGCGCACCGGCGCTTGTTCGAAGACATCGATTGGAGCACCGAGCGTGTTGCCCGGCAGACGATGGAGCGGGCGCGCGAAATCGGCTTGCCCATTCATGTCCTGCCGGCCTGGTACGACGTCGATGAGCTGGAGGCGCTGAAGCTTCTTTTTGGAGAGCTCTGCGCGGGCCGATCCTTTGCGGCGGACCTTCAATCTCACCAGGCACCGAGGACGGCCGAGCTGATGCGAGCGCTGCTTGGCGACACGGATTTGGCGGTGCGGCTCGAGATCACCCAGGCTCGCGCCATCGAAAAGGTCGGAGACTGATGCGCAAGGCGGGAATTGGTTGGATCCTGGCAGCGCTGGCCGCCGCCTTGCTGGCGCTGTCCGGTTTTGGCGCCGCCGCGCTCTGGGATGGCGATCATCACGCGGCCGGCCTGATGGCTCTCCTGCAGGCACCAATCTATGGGATTGCGGCTTGGCTCGTGATCGCCAGAACCACCAAGGGACTGCCGAGCGCCCCGCCGATCACGGGCCGCGCCGCGCTTGCCGGCATTCTCCTGGTCGGCCTGGCGATGCGGCTGATCGTTCTGCCGAGCCCGCCGTCTTCCAGCGATATCTATCGCTACATCTGGGACGGCCGCGTCCAGGCCGCCGGGATCAATCCGTACCGGTATCCGCCGGCCGACGCGGCCCTGCAGGCGTTGCGCGATGAGGCGATCTATCCAAACATCAATCGCGCCAGCTACGCCCCCACGATCTATCCGCCGGTGGCGCAGCTCGTGTTTTTGACGGCCACGCGCATTTCTGAAACGCCAGTCTTCATGAAGAGCGTGATGGTCGCGTTCGAGGGGCTGGCGGTATGGGCGATCCTGCAATTGCTGGCCGCACGCGGCCTGCCCGCAACGCGTGTTCTCCTTTATGCGTGGCATCCCTTGCCGGTATGGGAATTCGCCGGCAGCGGGCACGCGGATGCCGTGGCGATCGCCTTCCTGCTGCTGGGCTTCGTGGCGGCCGACCGGCGGTCACCGGTTCTGGCCGGCATGGCGCTCGCCGCCGGGGTTCTGGTCAAATATTTTCCGGCCGTGGCCGGACCGGCGATCTACAAACGATGGGACTGGCGATTGCCGGCCGCCTTCGCGGCCTCGCTCGCGGCTCTCTATCTGCCGTATCTCGGCGCCGGGACCAAGGTTTTCGGATTTCTCGGCGGCTATGTGGCCGAGGAGGGCTTGGAGCAGGGTTCCGGCATCTTCCTGTGGCAGCTGGCCGGCACGGTCCTGCATCTGCCGGAGCACGCCTTCTCGTTCTACTTTCCGCTGGCCGCCGTCGTGATGGCGGCCATGGGCCTCGCGGTCGTCGGACGGCGGCGGGAGCCCAAGGCCGATCTGGCCGCCGCCATGCTGCTCGCGGTCACCTTCATGGTTTTGTTTTCGCCGCATTATCCTTGGTATTTCACCTGGCTGATACCCTTCGTCTGCGTTCATCCGCTCGCGGCCGTGATCTACCTGACCTGCGCGGCGAGTTACCTCCATATCTCGGATTGGCCGCCCAGTCTTGGCGAGGGGCTGCTGCTTTTTGGCGGCTTTGCTCTCATTCTGGTTGGAGAGCTCGCCATCCGCCGCATCCGCCGGTTCAGCAAAAAGGAAGAAGCGCATGTCGACGCCGTCCCAGCCTGACCGCGCGGTCGACCCGCGCCGCTATTTCGAGAGTATCGAGGATCGGCGCGAATCCCTGCCCGATCGCAAACCGGTCTGCCTGTATCTCGAAACCACGAATCGCTGCAACCTGCTGTGCGCCACCTGCCCGCGCACCTATGCGGAGCTCGAGCCCCCGGCCGACATGAGCTGGGAGCTGTTCACCTCGATCGTCGATCAGGTGCCGGGGCTGCAACGGGCCGTCCTGCACGGCGTCGGCGAGCCCATGCTGGTCAAGCACCTGCCCAGGATGGTGCGCTATCTCAAGGACCGCGGCACTTACGTCCTGTTCAACACCAACGGCACGGTGCTCAACGAGCGCAACGGCCGCGCCCTCATCGAGGCCGGTCTCGATGAGCTGCGGGTCTCGCTGGACGCGGCGACCGAGAAATCCTACATCGCGGTGCGCGGCAAGAACTACTTCAAACGGATTCTCAAGAACATTCGCGCCTTCCGCGATCTGCAGGAGCGCGAAGGCAAGGACCGGCCTCGCGTCTCGGTCTGGCTCACCGGGTTGAAGGAGACCATCGCCGAATTGCCGGAATTCGTGCAGGTGGCGGCCACCGTCGGCGTCAAGGAGGTCTATCTGCAGCGTCTGGTCTTCTTCGACCAGGAAGCCATCGGTCTCGCACGACCCGACCAGGCGCTGTACGACAAGATGAGCCGCGACGAGGCCGCCGCCATCGATCAAGCCGCAGCCTTGGCGCAATCCTATGGAATGACCTTCAGCGCCTCCGGCGCTGCCTCCGAGCCGGGCATGAGCCTCAAACGCACGGACGGAGACTCGCCCTGGTCCATGTGCCGCCGTCCATGGACGGTCATGTATTTCACCGCGAACGGGCGCGCCCTGCCCTGCTGCATCGCGCCGTTCTCGCAACGCGGCTATGAGAACTACACGCTGGGCGATGCCACCCAGCAGACGCTGCGCGAAATCTGGAACGGCGAAGCCTACGGCTCGTTTCGCGATGCGCTCCTGTCCGACCAGCCGCCCTCCGCCTGTGCGGGCTGCGGCCTGCGCTGGAGTCTTTAAGCCATGCTGGCGGTGGCCGAACCGACGAGCCCGCTTCGTTCGGCGCCTGGTTCGTGGCCGGTGGTTGTCGCCATACCGGCGCTGAACGAAGAGGCCTCGATCGCAGACGTCGTTGCCGGCATTCCGCGCGCGCTCGCGCGCCGCGTCATTGTCGCCGACGGCGGCAGCAGCGATGCGACGGCAGTGCGGGCCGAGAAGGCCGGCGCGCAGGTGATCGACGCCGGCAAGGGCTACGGCCGCGCCTGCTGGCGGGCCACCAAGGCGGCCCACGATGCCGAGATCATGGTCTTCATGGACGGCGACGGCGCGGACGACCCCATGAGCCTCGCCGCGCTGATCGCACCAATTCGCTCCGGCCAATTCGATTTCGTCATCGGATCGCGCGCGCTGGGCAAGCGCGAGCCCGGCAGCATCGCCTGGCATCAGATCGCAGCCGGAGCGCTGGCCGGCTGGGCCATGCATATTCTCTACGGCGTGCCCTATACGGACATGTGCGC
>WNFJ01144076.1_pt1 | contig 12852 bp, 17 predicted proteins | sample 5400461 | NCBI WGS metagenome assembly WNFJ01 (sample SAMN13153349, study PRJNA577476) | soil metagenome | isolation source: 115 cm saprolite on Douglas fir-dominated hillslope | place: USA:California | collected 2013-09-17 | reverse complement strand
GTCGAAGTCGTAGGCGGCCACTTTCCAATAATGCACCGAAACACTGGCAGGAATTCCAGCCTTTTGCGATGGCTCACCCCCTGAAGATGACCATTCAGGAAGCCCATGACGAAGTTAAGCACGCGTGGGCTCACTCCTATAGCCCGGAAGCGATTCGTCATGCTGTGAACTCAACATTTGGGAGCACCACTAACAGGGTCAATTCCCATATATTCATCCCTTCTCGTCCCGCGGGGAGACTGCGTGTATCTATCGCCGCACTCTGGGTCGTTTTATATTGCTGGCGAGGCCGACCAATTCCAGAGCGTAAATCAAGTACCATCCGATGTCGGGTTGACACCAGCGTAATCCAAGGCGCGCCGAGCCCGGATTGGAGTGGTGGTTTTTGTGCCAGTTTTCGCCCCAGGCCGTCAATTGCAATGGACCCAGCCACCAGACGTTCTTGCTGGAGTTTCCTTCTTCGGCGTGATCGAGGTGCGTGAGACTGTTGACAAAACACTGCATGTGGAGCGAATAGACCAAACGAATCGCACCGATCCAGAAGAATCCCTGCCATCCGAAAACGAGGCCACAGCAAATCGATAGCAGGAGCACGGGGGCGTGGGCATAGGTCCAAAACTTGTATATCCCACGGCTCAACTCCGGACACCACTTCTGCTCATCGGCCCGATCGGACTGATAGAGCCACCTCAAGTGGGCCCACCAAAAGCCACCTTGCTTTGGGCTGGAGATGTCTTCGGGCGTATCGGTGTGGGAGTGATGATGGCGATGATAGGCGACCCAACTCGCCGGAGAGCCGCCGCTGTTGACCATGGCCCAGAAGATCAGGAAGTGCTCGACGAACTTGTTGAGCTGGAGTGTTCGGTGCGCGAGCAGGCGATGATAACAGACGGTTATACCGAAGCCTCCGAGAGCCGCAAGAAGAAAGGCAAGACCGAGAACCTTGGGAGTAGGCAGCGGGAACAGAAGCAGGCCGATGATAGCCAGGAGATGAATCAAGACAAGGTAAAAGAGAACCGCACCTTTGCGCGGGGCCGGTTTCCAAAAAGGCCGGTCCCAAGGTCGGATCTCCTGAATGGCAGTCTGACTCACGTTACCTCCTGCTCTGTGATTTCTAGCACTCGACCGACTCAAACTGATGAGCACATTCTCTGCGATGTGGATATCGGCAAACACTGCCGCCACGCAAGAGTTGCCGCGCACCCTTGGATGTATAAAGCCTTCCCGCAGTCTTCGGTGATGTTGGAGTCGCTGTGCTTTTAAGTACGCCATAATGGTGTTTGTGAATGATCTCATCGATCAGGCCGTACCCCTTGGCTTGCTGAGCCGACATAATGAAGTCGCGCTCCACGTCTTGTTCGATCTTCTCGATCGACTGCCCGCAGTCGTCTGCCATGAGCTGGTTGATGACAGACCTCATCCGCAGAATCTCCTTCGCGTGGATATCAATATCTGTAGCCTGGCCCGAAAGCCCTGACATCGAGGGCTGATGGATGAGGATACGCGAGTTGGGCAGTGAGAAGCGCTTCTTGGGAGTACCCGCGCTCAGCAGCAACGCGGCCTCGAGGCGGCCTCCCCGACGCAGGTGGTCACCACGTCTGGCCGCACGTATTGGATCGTGTCGTAAATCGCCATCCCGGCGGTAATTGAGCCGCCTGGCGAATTAATATAGAGCTGGATATCGCGCTCAGGATCGTCGGCTTCCAGAAACAAGAGTTGGGCCGTCACGAGGTTTGCAACATGGTCGTCAATCGGAGTGCCGATAAACAGACTGTGGTCTTTCAGCAGGCGCGAATAAATATCGTAAGCGCGCTCACCTCGCGTGGTCTCTTCGATGACCATGGGAATGAGCATTGAATCTGGGCTCAATACTAACATTCTTCGCCGAACCAACATTTCCGCTTCTAAACTCACGAGGGCCAACCTTCCTTCAAACGGAACAATTTTAGAGGCGGCGGAAGAAAAGCGTCTGTTTTTGCGGACACATTTGAGCCCACCCATTTCCCGGCACCTACGTTCGTTGCGCCGCGTTAGCTCCGGGCAGGCCAACGCAGAATAAATTTCTTCTCGTCCTCCGCTTTCCTTCGAAAACAAAAAGTCTTCCAGGGCAAGATTTCGTTCGTCGGCCAGGCGGGAACGGGGCGTTTGGAGCAGTTTGGGAGTCCTAAGGTTACGTGATGGAAGCTCCTTGACACTCCCCTAGTCATCTGTAAGAGAAAAATGTGCTGCGTCACACTCATTTGGCCGGTCTGCTGTGATCTTGGCATAACGCGACCAGATCAGAGATATTGGCCTCGCCCACACACATGACAGTATCTGCGCCGCCCCAATAGATTTTCACGGTTCCATCGGACTCCGCAACGGCGCCGCAAGTGAACACGACATTGTGAACATAGCCCGTGATTTCCCAGGGATCCTCCGGCTGCAAGATCCACGAGTCGCACACACCAATGATCTTTGCCGGGTTCAGGAGATCATGTAGGGCAACCCCCAAGCGGTAAACTGATCCGTCCATCGTCCGGAAGACGCCGTGATAGATGGAAAGCCATCCCTGGTCCGTTTTGATTGGCGGCGCACCCGGACCGATCTTCATTTCGTCCCAGTGGTAGGGTTCAGGCCGCATGATGAGTTGTGATTGTCCCCAAAAACGTAGATCCGGAGAATAGGAAATCCAGATTGACCAGGGTGCGATTTCCGAGTGAGGACGGTCCAGCCGTGCATAAAGTCCGTCGAACTTTTCTGGAAAGATCACCACATTCCGGTGGTCCGCCTCGGTGATGAGGGAGATCCTTTCCACGTGACAGAAATCTTTCGTCTTTGCCAGGGCGATCCGGACGCCATTTCGCGAGTATGCGCTGTATGTGATGAGGTACTCGCCGTGAATATGTGTTACTCGTGGATCCTCGACGCCGAACTCTTCGTAGGTCGCAAAAGTACTGTCCCTGGCAGGAGTCAAAAATGGCTCTGGATTCGCCGTGAAGTGGAATCCATCAGGACTGCGTGCCAACCCAATGATGGACCGTCCCGTGCGCAGGTGGGAACGGAACAGCATGACGTATTCTTTCTCATGCTTCACCACTGCCGCGTTGTGGACCGTTTCTACCGGGTAAGGAATGTCGGCTTTGGTGAGGATGGGGTTGTGAGCGTAGCGCCTGACAATGTCCGGCTTCATGATCATCTCGCCGCTTCCAGATCAAAGACCTCGGTGTAAACCCGTTCATACGCCTCCACCATGGTTTCAATAGAGAAGCATTCCTGGACCCGTTGGCGGCATGCGATACCGTCAATCTCACCCAGGCGTTTCATGGCCCCTGCCGCCTCGTCAACACTATTGACCAGGAAACCCGTCTGGCCGTCTTTGATCACTTCACGGCATGAGCCGAGGTCCATGGCGATTACGGGCACGCCGGCGGCATTGGCTTCCACCAAGACAAGTCCGAATCGTTCGGGGATGGTGTTCAGGTGCAGCAGCGCTCGGGCGCTTGCAAACAACTTGTTCTTGCCGGGCACGTCCACTGGCCCGATGTATCTAATCGTCTGGTCGAGGTGAGGCTCCACCTGCTCGCGGAAGTAGGTCCGATCCTGGATGATACCTGCGATGAGCAGGGGCAGCCCGCTCAGTCGAGCCACCTCAATCGCCAGATGGACCCCCTTGTCCGGGTGAATCCGGCCGAGGAACACCAAGTAATCCCCGCCGAGTTCCTGGATTGGGTACAACGAGAGGTCGATTCCGTTATACACCGTCGCGAGATAATTCAGACCCGGTGCGCGATCGGAGTTGCTGATGGAGACAAAATATTGGTCACGATACTTCTCATACATGGGCATGATTTTGGGAGACGAGAATCCGTGGATGGTCGTGAGGACTGGCGTCTTCACCAGACGGGTATAGGACAGCGCCATGAAGTCGTAGTGGCTGTGGATGAGGTCAAACTCAGCAGCGTGCTCGAATGCTTCGGAGATGTGAAGGTATTCGGCTACTTTGGGGTCGACGGCGGGATCCTCTTCATACCCCCGGTCTACGACGGCATGCAGGTGGGCTCGGGTTACAGAGTCCCGAGTGGCGAACAACGTCACGTCCCACCCACGGGAAACCAGCCCTTCGGTGATGTTGCTGGCAACCGTCTCCCACGCGCCGTATTGCCGGGGAGGTGTTCGCCAGGCTACCGGCGACAGGATAGCCACTCTTTTTTTGGGGATGGTCATGCTGGTATCGCGGTTTCCTGCTCCATCGCACTCAGCACCTCGGCCAACGCGACGGTTGCAAAACCGGTGGCGTGATCGGCCAAGCCATAAGGAATGATCAGTTCGCCGTTGTGGACTAGAGCACCGCAGGTGTAAACGACATTGGGGACGTAACCTTCACGCTCGTGCTGGTTCGGCTTGAGTAAGGGTTCGCGGAGCCGTCCAATCACTTTGGCCGGATCGTCGTGATCGAGAAGGAATGCGCCGATGCAGTACTGTCGCATAGGGCCAACTCCGTGACTGAGGACTAGCCACCCAGCATCGGTCTCGATCGGAGATCCGCAATTCCCGATCTGGACCAGTTCCCAGGGGAAGGCTGGTTTGAGGAGGACGTTGCGCTCATTCCAAAAGTGGACGTTGTCGGAAAACATCAGGTAGATGTTCTCGTTGTCCTGGCGAGAGAGCATGGCATAGCGGTCGCCTATCTTCCGTGGGAAGAGCGCCATACCTTTGTTTTCCGCGGCTTGACCATTTAGCGTAATGAACTGAAAGTTCAGGAAGTCACAAGTCTCTACCAGTTCCGGCACGATGACCCTGCCATCGAAGGCGGTGAACGTCGCGTAGTAGATGTGGGTACCATCGTCGTTCCGAAAGCGAACGAAGCGGGCGTCCTCGATCCCGTTGCGTTGCGAAGGCGTGGCTGGGAAGAGTATCCGCTCAGATAACTGTTGCTCTGGCTGGAACTGGACCTCGTAGTTGGACCGGGCGAGCATCCAAATCCCCTGGGCGGTGTTTTGATCTTCCTGCGTCATTCCATCTGGGAGGCGGAACTGCTCCTTTTGGAGCCCTGCGCGAAGATCTTCCAGTGCAAACGACTCCCCGAGTTTGTTCATGATCCGGCGCGTTAATTCACCACTCAACCCCAGCTCACAGAGTTTTTGCCCGAACAGCGCCTTCTCGTACCGGGGGTTTGGGATCTGACGCGGCTCGGCCAGACAATCTGTGGCAGGTAACACCTCGATTCGCTGATCGGGATGGATAATACCGGTTCGGAACGTTATGGAAGAAATGTGTCCTTCCCCGGTGGCGCGCAAGCTGAGAACAAACCGCAGCGCGCCCGACGGCAGACCAGTTTGGTCAGGATGCGGCACGATGGAAGGATTAAACAGGGCGGCGGATTCTAAAGAGTATTCGGCCAGAAAATAGGAGCCGATCAGGAGTCGTCTTTGTTCGGATATACCCTCGACCGTCGCCAAAGACTCACGGACCTGTTCGAAGCGCTGCAGGAAAAGATTGCGGATTGGCTGGTGGCGCTGAGAAAACTCAGCGGAAACTTCGTCCAGCAGCCGGTTGACCCGATCTTCTGGGAGCGCCATGATCCTGCCGATAATCCGGGCCACCCGCTCGGGGCCACCCGGACTGAAGGGCCGGAGGAGAACACGGGACTGGTCGGGCTTGAGGATTGTGGCTGTACGTTTGAGGTGCATGGACATGGGGGGTTGCCGGCTACTCCGTGATGGCGATCGGTTCTCTAAAACTTGTCCGTATGTTTTGTGCCAATCGCATCTCCGCCAATGAAAGTAGGAAGGCTAGGGTTGATTCCGCTCCCTGGTTCCCGTTGACCCGATCTACATGCAACCCATCGTGGCAGCCGCCTGTCTCAGGAGAGTAGAGTTCGAGTCCAAGATCGTTCCAGCCGATGAACCAGTCAAAGGCCCCTTGCGCGTGTTCATACCACCAGACATCCGAGGTGGCGCGATAGGCCTCCAGACAGGCCGAGACGGTTGCTTGCGCCTCAACAGGCTGCTGGTCGAAATTGGCACGCGTGCCGCCGCGACGATAGAACCCATTACTTCCAATGGGTCGAAAGTGACCTTTCTCGGACATCTGCAATTTTGTGAGCCAGCGTAGGGCATCGAGGCCCCGCTGAAGCACCGCCCGTTGTCCGGTTGCCTGTCCGCTCACAATCAAGGCGTGCGCGAGCTTCGGGTTGTCGTACGATAGTTCCTCTTCAAACCATTGCCAGTCCGGATGCGCACTCGCTTCAAATAGATCCATGAGCCGGCAGATCAGTGTCTCTCGGGTTTGATTAACTAGGCTGTCGCCGCTTAGCCGACGCAGATATTCATGGATGCCGATCAAGCCGAACGCCCAAGCCCGAGGTGATGTGAACCCTGTCAGCGCAGGCAATGCCAGCGCGAAGAGCTGTCCCGCCATCATCTGGAAGCTCCGAAAGGACGAACGCCCCACGCCTGTGCCCAGCGCCCAGAGCGCCCTCCCTTGACAGTCCTCCGAGCCCTGTTCGTCCAGCCAGTGCCGCTCAAAACTCAGGTGGTTGTGGAAGCGTTTCTTTTTGAGATCGAAAGCGTGATGAAGGAACGCCCCGGCGGTGGTGGCCAGTGTCCGCACCGACTCCGGATCCTCGCCCAACTCACCGAGCAGCACTGCCAGGATGAAGGCACGGGCGTTATCATCGGTGCAATAGCCTTCCGAAAAATTGGGAACGCTGAGAACAGCGTGTTGGAAGACCCCAGTGGAGTCGGTCATCCGCGAAAGGTGACTCAGCTTCATCGGCGGCAGTTCCCGCGGCTTTTGGTCGAGGGTCTTGGTGGCCAGAAATTTTCGCGTCCGAGCGGCCCCTTCCAGCCGGGAACACTCGAAGGAACGCATATACATCTGGGCCACGTTGCTCCAAACCATCTCGCGGCCAATCTTGTAGGCGTTCTTGCGAATGGCATGCCGGCGGGTGTCGTCACGCAGCAAACCAATCACCTCACGTGCTATGGCCGGTGCATCGCGGAATGGCACCAGCACACCGCGGTCTTCCGCCAGCAATTCCGCTGCGTGCCAGTACGGAGTGGACACCACCGCTTTGCCGGCGCCAAATGTGTAGGCTAGCGTTCCCGACGTGATCTGCGCTTCGTTCAGGTAAGGCGTGATGTAAATGTCCGCTGCGCCGATGAACTCCTTGAGATTCTCAAGATCCACAAACTGGTTGTAGAAGATGACGTTCTTGTCAATTTTGTTCTTCTTAGCAAGAATCTCGAGGCTGAGCCGATAAGCTTCCCCATGCTCCCTCAACTCGTTAGGATGGGTGGCGCCGAGCACGATATATACCACCTCAGGGAACTCGGCCAGAATTTGCGGCAGGGCATTGAGCACATATTCGATGCCTTTATTCGGTGAAAGCAGGCCGAACGTAAGCAGCACCACCCTTCCTTCCACCCCGAACTGATCCTTGAAATAAGTCGGATCGACGAAGCCTACATCCGGAATGCCGTGCGCGATGAGATCGATCTTAGCCGGCGGTGCCTGGTAAATATCCTGCAGCATCTGCCGTCCGCGCTCGGCCATGACGACGAGCCGGGTAGAAAGTGAGATTAACCCCTCCATCACGCGTTGCTGCTCGGCTCTCGGCTCCCGGAGCACGGTATGAAGCGTTGTGACGACAGGCATTCTCAATTCGCGCAGGAGTGCCAGGATGTGACCACCGGCCGGCCCGCCGAAAATGCCGAACTCGTGTTGCAGGCAGACGATGTCCACGTTACTGATGTTGAGGAAGTCTGCGGCACGCAGATAGGACGATAAGTCCTGCTCCTCAATTTCGAAGCGAACCACCTCCGGGTACTCGTACCCACCTGGAATGTCGTTAACCGACACGGCGAGGCACTGGCTCTGGGGGTGTGCGCTTCGGACGGCGGCAAGCAGGTCGGACGTGAACGTAGCTATGCCGCACTTGCGCGGCAGGTGGTCGCCAACGAAAGCGATCTTACGGACTTTAGAAGGGCTGTTCATGGAGGCTAGGCATTCCTTGGCTGCCTGGTGGCCCGGCACCGCTTCGATCAATCAGCTCCCGCAATAACATAGATCGTTCTCGTGTTTGAATCGTGTTTGGACATTACAACTCCTATCCAAGACGAGTAAGCACATCGACAGAATCGCCAAACTGCAGTGCAAAGGCCGTGTCACAGATCACAGAGCCCGCAGCCATCCTCGGCATCGGTCGACAAATAGCAATATCGAAGCACAATAGTTTCATCTGCTACCACTTAGACCCGTGAGCGAGCAGGCAAAAGGCGTAAGGCTGCGCGAGAGAAGCTCTTCGCACGCGCCTCGATCCATCCCAATGCCAGCTGGCTGGCACGGTCCAGAAGAAACCAGATAAGAAACAAGATAAGGATTATCGCGGCCACTAAGGCAAACAGGGCCGAAAAGATGATCAAGGCAGCCAACATCTCTCGCACATAATAAACTCGCGTTGCCCCAATTATGATCAGTGCGACCAAGATCCAGATTCTTACTCTCCGTTGAGAAACGGGTTCGTAGGACATCGCTATCTTCCAACTCTCTATGGCCGACCCCCAAATTATGAGTAGGGCAGCGACCGGCAACGAAGCCTTCCGGCCTTGACGGGACGGCTCCGCCTTGGGCGATTCGATTTTGCGTGGGGCCGGTTTCCGGTAACGTTCGCGGCAATCTTCCTTAGGACTTTGCTTTGGGTTTCTTGCCCCGGCTGCGTCTGTTCTCCGCCCAGCGCTCCGTTGCTTTTTTCCTGCCATCGAGCTGGAGTTGTTTCTCAACGCTCTTCGCCTCCATATGTTGCATTGGGGCGACTGACCGTTCCGATTTGGACTCCCTCGGCATTCCTGCACGCGGGCCCTGAGCCAAGGGCGATCGAAAATGGAGCGGGTCTCTGAGGTTCTGTAATTCCCGGTAATAATACAGCGGAGTGGGCCGCTTTCCATTGAACCTCAGTCTCTTTAGAAACTCGATTTCTTCCTCGATAGCATCGCCGCTCAGGAAACAGTCCCGAAGGAATCGTTTGAACGCCGGCTCTTCAGACGGCCGGTCAGCCTCCTTTTCGACAAACTCAAATTTCTTGGGATACCCTGGAGCTAGTCTCCGATTTAACACGACTTCCATAGCAAAGGTTGCCAGGTCGATATCCCAGGATTCAATCAGCGGATCCAGGAAGGAATCACAGTCTTCAACGGACACGTTGAAGACATCCGTGTCCAGGAATTCGAGGACGATGACTCGCATCTGTTCATAGCTTCGACCGACCAGTCGAGCCACTAGCTGGAGCCAGTTTTCATTTCCCAATTCATCTTTGGCGACTCTCTTGACCACGTCCAAGAGCTTTTGTGTGACCAGACGTTCGAGTTCGCCGAAGGGCTGCTTTTCAAAAATAGCGCGAATTTGTTTCTCTTTGTCCGGTGCGCATTTGCGAAGAATTAACTCTCGAACCTCTTTCAGCAAGGGCGTGGGTGGCTCCCCGAGGTTTCTCTTCAATTCTTCCTTGCGCTGGAGGTCAGCCATTTCCGAGAGCTTACCCGCGGGGAGCTTCAAGAAGTTCGCCATTTTGTCATAAATGTCTGTTCGGTCGGACGCGGGAGGCATTTTCTTCCGAGTCAAAAGCTGGGAAATATATGACTCGGTGACGTTGGCAGCCACCGCCAGATCTCTCTGCTCCAGCCCTAAGTCTTGCAGTCGCTGTTTGATCACTAGGCCAAGGTCCACAGGGCGCCTCCGCTGCACTTAACTGTCTATGATTAATAACAATAATATACTCCCACATTGTACTTGACAATGGCAAGTTAATTCACCTAATATGGTTCAGTCACTGAGGGAGTCATACGGTAATCTAAACTAAAGTAGGTTACGTGAAATCGCCCTTGGCCAAGACAACCAAGGAGGTTGCCATGAACACCATCACACGTTGGGACCAGTCCCGCGGTTCGACATCTTTACAGGATCAAGTCATTCGTTTGCTCGAGGACAACTTTATTCGCGACCGCTCCGGTCATGCCGACCTGGCAACCTGGGCGCCACCAGTGGATATATACGAAACGGAGAACGAATTGGTCGTAAAGGCCGACCTGCCAGATCTTCAAGACAAGGACATTGACGTACGCGTCGAAAACAATACGTTGACCATCCGCGGAGAGCGGAAGTTCGAGAAGGACGTCAACCCGGACAATTATCTCCGAGTGGAACGGGCTTATGGTTCGTTCACGCGGAGCTTCTCCCTACCGAATACGGTCAGCTCCGAGGGCATTCGGGCCGAATATCGCAATGGGGTCTTGACCCTGCATATGGCGAAGCGTGAGGAGTCGAAGCGGAAGCAGATAAAAATAAGCGTCTCAGGAAACGGCAAGTAATCTGCATTTCTTATACGGAGGGGTCGGCGCTCCGGCCCCTCCCGACGGAGACTGCCATGATCAATCCGGGAGAACCAGCGACAGAAGAGATCGCTCGCCAAGCTCTTCAACGCGGGGGCGAACAAGGAAAGGAAGTCGAGGGCTGTGTCGGAGCCGAAAAGGAACCGAGTGACGAATCTGTCGTGAGACCGCTAACGGGCGCCGCTCATTATGCTGAGTTGCGCTATGCCTGGCCCGAGTGAATTGAACCGACGACGTGTATGAGTAGACATCCGATCCTATAAAAGGGGCGGGTGAGACGACAGCCCGCCCCGGCCGCTTCTTTCCTACTGGTCGGTCTTCTTCAGGAGGCCGGCAATGCAGATCAGGAATCGACAGGGGTTCCAAGACGAAATCGTTCGTTGTACCGACCGGAGCGCAAGCTCTTGAAATCCCCGCCCCCTCAATTCTCCGGTGAATGGGCAAGCTAGAAGAACACGCGAGAGTTCCAATGTTTACGAAAACTAGAGGACTGGCGGAGAAAGTGCCGCTACGAGATAAGTCCCTCCGGGTAAGCGACGCGAAATTTCGTATGTTGGCCGACACGCCCACAGCCGCGATGGTCACTTGCTGGGGGGAGCGACTCCTGCTTCGGATGGCAGACCGCGAATTGCGCCGGATGAAGAGCCGCGGTGGGAAACCTGTCAGAAGCGAAGAGACGGACAGGTACGCGAGCATTCGCTAAAGGGAGTATTTATGTACTTTCTATCTTGGATCATCGTTGGATTAATTATGGGCTGGGTAACCAGAAAACTCCTGAAGGAAGGCGGATATGGACCGATTGTGGACCTCGCCATGTGTATTGCGGGAGCGGTAACAGGAGGTTTCATCGTGCGCGTCGCAAGCTTGCCGGGCCAAGCTGGGCTCGTGTATTCGACCCTGGTAGCGATTCTAGGTGCTGTAATACTTAGAGGGCTCACTGGTTATGCCAGCGGCAGAAGGCGGTACGCGCCTAACATCACAAAGCCGTCTTCCGCAGATGCCGCTCCTAATGGCGCGCAGAGGCAAATCTAAGGTTGTGAGCGTGGCAGTCTGGAACGCCCACATGCAAAAACAAGGGAGGAGCACCACCGGGAGGCGGAAGCGGAGAAATTCAATTCCTTGGAGATTGTGCGGGTGGCCTCGTTAGCCTCGAAGCGTTTCTTGGGAATCCGCCATGTAACTGTCTCCGCCCGATCGTGGCATATCCAGGAGAGCCCGGTTATCTTCCAGGTCAAAAACAAAAACTTTGAAGTGCCGTCTCCGAGCAAAATGGAGTTGCGCCCGGACCAAAGCATTGAGCTATCACCAAGCCCGGCACTGCCTTTGGACGAGATCAAAACACCAAATCTTGAATCCGTACGCACTTAAAGGAGCTTTTCAATGAGAACAATGATGCGCAGTCTGGTTCTTTGCTTCCTCATAGTCATCGTGATCCTGCTTTCAATTCCCCAGGTTCACGCGCAGGACCTTTCCAGGTATCGCAACTTCTCGTTCGGAATGACTGTGGCCGATCTTTCAAAGCAGATCGATCAAAAACCAGCCAATGCGGCCGTGGTCCACGAACGACCGGCGCTGATTGAAGAATTGACGTGGTTGCTGCCGCAACCTTATGGCTCTTCGCGGCCAGCCGAGCCGGTTGATCAGATTCTCTTCTCTTTCTACAACGGGGCGCTCTACAGAATGCTGGTGACTTACGAGGATTCCGCCACTAAAGGGCTGACTGAGGAAGATATGATACGGGTCGTTTCCGCGAAGTACGGCGTGGCAACGAGGCCGGTCGCAGCCGTGGTCAATTTCCCCATGAACCCATCGTACAAGGCCACCGAAAGAGTAATCGCACGGTGGGAAGATTCCCAATACTCGCTCAACCTTTTTCGATCCTACGTGAATACGTTCGCGATCGTCATGTTTTCAAAAGAATTGGATGCCCAAGCCGGGATCTCCATTGTCGAATCCGTGAAACTGGAACAAGAAGAGGCACCCCAGAAGGAAGCGGCGCGCGTTAAGAAAACTGCTGACGATGTGGAACTAGAACGACAGAAGAATATCAAGACGCTTCGCCCTTAAGATCAGGACGCAACTGCGAGATTGTTTGGGAAATCTTTTAAGGCGATTTTGACGGAGGATCTGAAGATGACAGTTCAAGTAACACCTCTACACGACCGCGTTCTGGTAAGGCGACTGGAAGAGAAGGAAACTGCGAACGGTGGCATCATCATTCCCGACACGGCTAAAGAGAAGCCTCAAGAGGGCGAAGTGATCGCCGTTGGCGCCGGCAAGATCGAGGAGGGTAAGCGAATCCCGCTCGACGTAAAGACGGGCGACCGGATCTTATTCGGCAAATACACCGGCAGCGACATCACGATTGACGACCAGGAATACCTGATCCTCCGTGAGGAAGAAATCCTGGCAAAGGTCAGTGGGATCGCCAAAGCGGCAAGCAGCAAGAAGTAAGCTCTTTGTCCGAACGCTTAAGTGCAAAAGT
>WNFJ01159777.1_pt1 | contig 12853 bp, 7 predicted proteins | sample 5400461 | NCBI WGS metagenome assembly WNFJ01 (sample SAMN13153349, study PRJNA577476) | soil metagenome | isolation source: 115 cm saprolite on Douglas fir-dominated hillslope | place: USA:California | collected 2013-09-17 | reverse complement strand
TGCGCGGCCGCGGCGGGCTCGCCGCGCGCCGCCGCGGCCGGCGGGCTCGCCTGGCGCGGCGCCGAGGGCTGGGCCGCCGCGTGCTTCGGCGCCGCGGGCACGCGCACGTGCTGCGGGCCAGGCGGCACGTGCGCGGCCGAGGTCGCGGCCGGCGGCTGCGGGCAGCCGGCCGCCTGCGACGCCGCAGGCGAGACGCACGTGGTTCTCGCCGCCTCCCTGGCGGCGGCGTCGGCCTGCGCCTTGCCCGCTGCCTCGCCCTTGACGACGAACAGGCCCCCGGCTAACGCGGCCACGACGGCCACCGCCACGAGACCCCACGCCGCCGGCTGGCTCCGGTCGCGGATCGCCAGGCGGAGCTTCGACCCGGGCGACGATCTGGGGGCAGGCGTCACGCCACCTCATACTGCCCCGGTAGCTGGACAATCGTGGCCTGTCCGGATAATTCGCCCGAACCGCCACAGCCCGCTTCCCTCCGGTTGCTCCCCGCAGCCTCACGATCGGCGCCCCGCGCGGCAGCCGTAGTGGCTGTGCCTGCCCTGGGGGGCGACCCCCCCAATGCGGGGGTCCGGGGGTCACCCCCCCGGATAGCAGGGTTCCCCGATGCGCCGCGAACGGCGCGCCACGCTGGTTATGGCTGTGCCTGCCGGGGGGCGACCCCCCCAATGCGGGGTCCGGGGGTCGCCCCCCGGGATAGCAGGGTTCCCCGATGCGCCGCGAACGGCGCGCCGCGCGGCAGCCGTTATGGAGCTTTTATGGGTCGCGGGGCAGGCCGAGCATCCGCTCGGCGATGATGTTGAGCTGCACCTGCGACGTGCCGCCGTAGATCGTCATCGCCCGGGTGGCCAGGATCATCCGGCTCCAGTAGCCCGCCGGCCCCGAGGTGATCGCACCGGCGAGCGCGCCGCGCGCGCCGAGCAGCGACCAGGACGCCTCGGCGATGTGCTGCGCATGCTCCATGGCGAGCAGTTTGCGCACGCTTGACGCGGCGCCGGGCTCGGTGCCGGACAGCTGACTGAGGGTCACGCGGAGCGCGAGCAGCGCGAGCGCCTGACCCTCGCCGACCAGCCGGCCGAGGTGCTCACTGGCCGCGGGCTCCGGTTCGGCGCCGCGGGCGGCATCGAGCAGCTCCTTAACGGCGACCCCTGCTGTCGCGCTCGAGGAAAGTGACACCCGCTCGTTGCCCAGAGTGTTGCGCGCGACCTTCCAGCCCTCGTTGACCTCGCCCACCACCATGTCGTCAGGGACGAACACGTCGTCGAAGAACACCTCGTTGAACAGTTCCTCGCCGGTCATCTCGGTCAGCGGGCGGACCTCGATTCCCGGCGACCTCATGTCGACGAGGAAGTAGGTGATCCCCTCGTGCTTGGGCCGCGCGGGATCGGTGCGGGCCAGGCAGATCGCCCACTCCGCCTGGCGCGCGAGCGACGTCCAGGTCTTCTGCCCGGTCAGCTTCCAGCCGCCCGCCGCGCGCACGGCACGCATCTGCAGCGAGGCCAGGTCGCTGCCGGAACCCGGCTCGCTGAACAACTGGCACCAGACGATCTCGCCGCGCAGCGTGGCGGGCAGGAACCGCTGCTGCTGCTCCGGCGTCCCGTAGCCGGCCAGCGACGGCACCACCCACGCGCCGATCACCAGGCCGGGCGGTCGCACCCCCGCGGCGCGCATCTCCTGCTGTATCAGAACCTGCTCAAGCGGTCCCGCGCCGCGCCCCCACGGCTTCGGGAGGTGGGGCATGACCAGGCCGTCGGCGGCGAGTCTGCGCGTTTGCTCGTCGCGGGGCAAGGCCGCGATCGCGGCGATCTCGGCCGCGATCTGTTCGCGCAACGGCCCCGCGTCCGCGGGCAGGTCGATGTCGAGTTCACGCTGGGCGCCGCGCAGCGCCAGCGCCGCGACGTGGTTCGCCCACGCGGCGGAGGAGCCGGTGAGCGCGCGCAGCGTCAGCGCCCGCCGGTAGTAGATGTGCGCGCCGTGTTCCCAGGTGTAGCCGATCCCGCCGTGCACCTGGATGCAGTCCTGCGCGCAGGTGACCGCGGCGTCCGGCGCGAGCACCGCGGCGATCGCCGCGGCCAGCCGTGCGCCGTCGGCGCTGTGGCCGGCGCCGTCGGTCGCGGCGTCGGTGCCGGCCGCCGCCGCGCCTGTTCCTGCCTCGTCGAGCGCTCGCGCCGCGTCCCACACGGCGGCGCGCGCCTGCTCGAGCGCTACCAGCATCCGGGCGCACATGTGCTTGACGCCCTGGAACTGACCGATCGGACGGCCGAACTGCTCACGCACCTTGGCGTACCCGGCGGCCGTCCGCACGCACCAGCCAGCGACACCCGCCGCCTCCGCGCCGAACAGCACGGCGGCAATGTCGAGCACGCCGGCGCCGGTCAGCCCGTCGAGGACGCGGTCAGGTGCCATGGTCACGCCGCGCGCCTCGACCCTGGCGACGCGGCGCACCGGATCCAGGCTCGGCAGCTCGGTGACCGTCAGCTCAGCGGCGTCAAGCGCGACCCATTCCTCCCCGGCGTCGGTCGCGACGGGCAGCACGACGACGTCGGCCATCGTGGCCCCGAGGACCGGTTCCGCGGCACCACTGATCACCAGTGCGTCGCCCTGGCGCCGGCCGGTGAGGCTCGCCGCGGGTGCGGCGCTGCCCGGGACGGCCGGGCCGCCCGCGGCGCGCCCGACGAACACCGCTCCGGTTCTTGAGCCGTCCGCGAGGCCGGGCAGCAGCTCGTCGCGGGCCTTGATCGCGCTTGAAGCAAGGATGACCGCACTGGCCAGGGCGGTCGGCAAAAAGGGCCCGGGGGCTGCGCGGGCGCCAAGCTCCTCGAGGGCGACACTCAGCTCGACCAGGCCGGCGCCCTGACCGCCGTGCTCTTCAGGGATGTGCAAGCCGGGCAGTCCCTGGTCGGCGAGCGCCTGCCAGAAGGGCGGGAGGCCGGACTCCGCCTGCGCGTCAAGCGCCGCCCTGACCACGCCGGGTGTCACATGCCGCTCCGCCCAGCCGCGCACCGCCGCGGCGAGCGCATCGTGCTCGTCCGTCAGCCCGATCGCCATGTCCAACCCCCTTCACTCGGTCCCGGATGCGCCCAGGACATGATCACGTAGCCGCGCCCCGGCGCCCGCGGCCGCTCGCACCCCCGGACTCGCGTGGCACGCCGCTGGCGGCGCGGACACGGTCGTCGTCGCGCCCGGCGACGGTTACTCGCGAGTTACTAGCTCGCCCAACTCTAGAACGAGTTTCTAGTTCCGGGCACGGGTGATCTGTGTCACGTTGGCGCGCCGGGCGAGTCGCCGGCTGGCGGCTGCGGTGGCACTCCAGCAGACGGGCAGGTCAGACGCACTACCGCAGGGCGCCAGTCAGACGCGCTCGACGATGACGTCGGCCATGAACTGCTCGTAGGCGGCGATGTCGATCAAGCCGGATGGGTCCGCGGCGGCGGCAAGCGCGAGGGCATGCCTGAGCCGGTCCGGCCAGGACCAGCCGAGCAGGGCACCGGGAACGAGCCCGGCGACCAGTGCGCCACGTGCGCCACCTGACCAGTCGGAGGCTATGAGCGACTCCGGGTCCGAAGGCGTCGGCGAGGCGAAAGGTGACTGTGTAGCCGAAGGTGACTCTGTGGCCGAAGGTGATTGAGTGGCCGAAGATGACCGTGCGTAAAATGACGGTGGGGCGCCGACCGGCGCTGCCGGGCCGTTGGCCGGGACCGGGCCGACGCTCCCCGCGCCGCCGACCAGAACGCCGTACGCCCGCCATTCCTCGTCGGTGGCGACGGCGTGTATCCCGTCCACGCTCGGCGTGACGACCGCGCCCACACCGGCCGCGACGAGTTCGCGGGCCCGCGGCGCGTGCTCCCGCGGCCCGACGTCGGGAACGACGAGCGCGGGGCGCCGTGCCACACCGAGCCCAAGCGCAGATCCTGCCGCGTGCAGGACGACCGGCACACCAACGTCCGCCGCGTACGTCGCGAGCGACCCGAAAATCTCCGGTGGGAGCCCTGCGGCCAGACTTCCGCAGAGCACCACGGCCGTAGCCTCCTTGGCGAGCCGGCGGTAGTCGGCCGCGAACCGGCCAAGCTCCTCCGTGGTGATGTATGGCGCGGGTTCACGGAAGCACGCGGTCGTACCCAGGCGCGTGTCCGTGATCCAGATGACACGGCGGGAGTCCCGGCCCGTCCTCGTGAACTGCGTCGGCACCCCCGACCTGGCCAGATCGGCCTTGATCAGCTCACCGGTCGCGCCACCGGCCAGTCCTCCGGCCACCACCTCGTGGCCGAACGCGTTCAGTACCCGGGCGACCGTCACGCCGCGCCCCGCCGCGTGGTAGCGGGGAGCACGAACCTGATTCATTCCGTCCCAGGACACGCCCTCGACCTCGTAGCTGAGGTCGAGCGCGGCATTCAGCGTGACGGTGACGATCACGTGCGGCACCTCGATGCTGGCCAGGTAATGCCCGCTGGGAACCGGCACATGCCTCCGGTTCGGGTAGAAACATATGACAGCACCCAAGCGAGGGGTCCAGAATCAGGTGATCACACTGGGATCACGCGGGCCGCGAGTGCACGAACTCGTCGAGCGCGCACGCCGGCTCGTGCACCGTTACGAACCGGTCAGCCGTGTGGTCAGCCACGTCAATACCCTCGAGGCGTTCGACCTCTCGCTGGTGCTTGCCGCTCAGGCGTTCCTCACGCTCGTGCCGCTGCTCATCGTGCTCGCCGCCTTCGCGCCGCGACTGCTCGGTGTCCAGATGTCCACCGAACTGCAGGCCGCGCTCGGGCTCAGCAACAGCTCACTCGCCTTCCGCGACATGCTGGGCGTACCGGGGCACGCCGCCCGGGTCGGCGGAATGTTCGGCTTCGTCCTGCTCATATCGGCGGGCCTCAGCACCGCGAGCGCGCTGCAGCGCGGCTACGAGCGGATCTGGAGCCTGCGCAGGCTCGGCCTGCTGCGATCCGCCTGGCGGTCGACGGCATGGCTCGCCGCGTGCGTCCTTGCCTTCGGGCTGTCCGGGCTGGCCGCCTCGGCGGTCAAAAGCTTGCCGGAGAGCAACGCACTGGTCGTGCTCATCGCGCTCGCGGGCGCGTTCCTGTTTTGGTGGTGGACGCCGCACCTGCTGCTCGGCGGGCGGATCGGCTGGCGCGCGCTGCTGCCGAGCGCCGCGTTGACCGGCGGCGTCCTGGTGACGCTGCTTTGGATATCACCCCTGCTCATGCCCGGCATCGTCGCCAGCAGCGAATACGAGTTCGGCCCGCTCGGCACGGTGTTCGTGGTGATGGTATGGCTCACCATCGTGTGCTCGATCGTCGTGTTCTGCGCGATCGCGGGACAGGTGATCGCGACCATGCCGCGGCTGTCACGGCTGCTGCGCCTGGTGCCGCACGGCCGGCTGCCCGAGCGCCCGGCGAGCAATCCGGCCGCCGTCGCCGCTGGGGCTGGCGATGACATCCGTGGCAATGGGTCATCCGGTGTCAGCGGGACCACCGGGACGACTGGTACCACCGGGACGGCCGGGACGGCCGGGACGGCCGGGGACGGTGAAGTCTCGGACCCAGATCCAGCGTCCCGCACCGACACCGCGAGCCGCTGACGTTACCTGGTGACCTCGGCGGCCCACATGGTCTGGTGGTACGTCCCGGTCAGCGGTGGCCTGGACGACACGCACCAGGAAAGCACGGCCAGCCGCGGCGTGGCGGCAACACCCACGTAGTCGCCGAGGAAGGCCCTGGTGTCCGCCACCGCCGCCCAGCGGAGCACGGAAGGCGGACCGACCTGGCGCTCGGACCCGAAGGTCTGCCCGCCGTCGGTGGAGACGACGTAGTCCTCGGTCACCGACGGCGCGGTGCCGTTCGCGCCGCGGGTGCCGTAGATGATGTGTACCGCGCCACCGGCGGCGGCTACGGCGGGCGTGAACCGGTCGAGACCAGCGACCCTCGGGCTCACGGCCCGCGGCGTGCTCCAGTCCTGCCCGCCGTCGGTGGAGACCGACAGCACGATGTCGTTGAGCCCGGCCGAGTTGAACCTGGTGTCCTGCCAGACCACGTACATGTGGCCGGTGGACGGGTCGATCGCGGCCGCCGGCAGGCCGCCCGTCCGCATACCAGATATCCCGGCGCCGAGGAACTGAGCCACCGTCGCCGGCGGGCTCCAGGTGTTACCTCCGTCGCGGCTGGTCTGGGCGGTCTCGAAATCGTTGTTGCCGACGGTCAGGTCGTAGACGACGGTGACAGAACCGTCCGGGTGGATCAGCGGGACCAGGCCTTCGGTATCGGCGTCGGCGGCCCCGGTGAAACGGAACGGCGACCAGGTCTGGCCATGATCGTCGGAATAGCTGACCGTGCCAGGTGAATGCGTCACGGCGCTCGTGCCGGTCCCGGTGGTAATGAATCGCGACCACACCGAGTAGACGCGGCCATAATGTGGGCTGCGCCTGGAGGTGTCCACCGCGATCCAGTTCTTGTCATTAAAGATGTTGATGTCGTTGTCGTTCACGACGAGCGACGGCGCGCCGAAGCTCAGGCCGCCGTCGGTGGAACGCTGCACCGCGACCGCGCTCGGGGCGCTGGTCTGATCGAACGGGATCGTCTGCGCGTAGGCCGAGCCGTCGGGCCCAAACGCGACCGCCACGTCAGAGGCGCGCTGGAACGGGCCGCCGACCGTCGTGGTGAGCAGCGGCAGGTTCCCGGCCGCCCAACTGCGCCCACCGTCCTGCGAGGTGGCGTAGCCCGGATCCACCGAACCGCCGTCGACGTACCGGCCCTGCTGCGCGGCCGCGATGATGACCTGCGGGTTCGACGGATCGACAGCGACATCCGGCTCGGTCTGGGTGTCCGGTTCAGCCCCGTCGGTCGACGGCAGCGTGTCCCTGCTGACGCTCTCGACATTCGTGATCTTGCTGAAAGCCGACGTGGGCGCGGTTGCCGCCTGCGGTGCCGTGAGCGGGGTTGTTCGGCTGTGCTGGCGCGCCGCCATGCGTGCCTCGAAGCCGAGCCAGGCCTGCTGGGCCGCAGCGCGTGCGACATTGGTCACGGCCGGGTGGGCCAGGCGGGCACGCCCGCTCAGGCCGGTACCCGATGCCGCGGTCGCCGCCATCGGCGTGCCCACGGACGCGGCTAACGCGATGACCGCGACCAGCGATAACGAATGACTATTGCGCATGGATGATCGCTCCTTCGCCGCAATGAGTGCCATTCGGCACCATACGCCCGCCTTTTGCGGTTGCCTAGCCACCACTGCGCGCATCGGCGAGGCGCGACGATCACCGCCATTCATGATCGCTGTTTGACAATGCGTCAATATTCGTCAATCCGCACTGTCCTGCGGGGTCAGCGCAGAGCCTGGCAGCCGGCCACTCGGCCGTGCAACCTGGGGTGCGACTTCGGCCGTGGCACCGCGCAGGGCTGCGGCGGGTCCGGCGAGACGGCCTGCCCCCTCCGGCAGGTAATCACCGCCGGACCACGCCTCCAACGGATCGAGCGTGACCGCGTACAGGCACACGGCGGAAACATGAACCTGCTCGGCACGCCTGGCGCCGGAAGCGGGCTGCCATGGCTTCCGGGCCGCTCACATTCTGTGCGTTGCCGTCCGCCCGTCGCTATCGGTAGTTCTCCTCCCCATGACATACCTACTGTGGGCGCAACAAGGGTTGTGCCACCGTCGCCTCGCCGCGCGCGCCGTCGGCCTCGTCACCGTCGGCGCCCTCCTGCCGCTGCGTCACCCAGGTGGCGACCTGCGTACGCGAGGTGAAGGTCAGCTTGGCCAGAATGTGCTCGACGTGAGCATCCGCGGTGCGCTTGGCGATGACGAGCCGATGCGCGATCTCCCGGTTGCACAGGCCCTCCGCGACGAGCGCGGCCACCTGGCACTCCCGGCGGCTGAGCGGAGGCCACGGCGCTGGCGTCCTGGCCGGCGCCGTCGCGGGGTCGGGCCCAAGCGGTCCGGAGACTCCGGCCGTCGCGCTGGCGCCCGCGCCTCCATCACGACTGCCGGGCCCGGATCCGGCCGCACCGGGTGACTCGGGTGTGCGCCGGGCCCCGCGCGGTGGTCCGGCGCCCTGGGACGGCGCATCCAGGTCATCGGGTGCTGAAGTTCCGGAGCGCCACGCGGCGGACCGAACGGGTGCGGGAAGAGCGGCCCGGCCGAGCGCGCAGACCACCGCCCGGTCGAGTGGGAGTCCGGCACCGTAGTCGAACGCGGCGGCGAACTCCCGCTCGGTCAGCGCCTCCCGCGTGCGCCGTACGCACTCGTCGTGCGGGCCGTTGAAGTACTGCGACCCGAATAACGGCAGCCCGACGCTCGGCCAGATACGGCTGGCCGCACCGAGCAGAACCGCCGCACGGCTTGGGTCACCCTCGTAGGCGGACAGCAGCGCGATCAGTTCGATGGCGAGCGCGATGCCGACCAGATCGTGGAAGGTGTGGTCAATTCGCAGGCATTCCTGCGCGTTCGCCAGCGCACCTGCCACGTCGCGCCTGGCCCACGCGGCGAAGGCGGTCACGTACCTGGCGTGCGAACACGCCCACCGCTCGCCCGATGCCTCGCACGCGCTCTGGATCTGTGCACAAGTCCGGACAGCGGCGTCCAGGTCGCCCTGGAACACGTCGGCCATGGCAAGCCCGACGCTGGCCATGATCACGATGCTGTTCAGCTGACCGAGTGCGTCGTACCGGCTGAGCGCATCACCGAATAGCGCCGCCGCCCTCGCGGGCTCGCCGCCGATCAGCGCGGCCGAGCCAAGCCCGTGAACGCAGTTGGCGAGCACACGCTCGTCGCCCGTGGCCGCCGCGTAGTCCCGGCACGCCTCCAACATCGACACGGCGGAGACGATGTCCCCCTGCAGGATCGAGATATAGCCGTCGACCCAGAGAGCCTTCGCCCACGGCGGGGGCTGCCCGAGCGCCGTCACCCGCTCGGGCGTGGCGTGCGGGCCGCTGGCGTTCGCGCTGCTGGCGTTCGCGCTGCTGGCGTTCGCGCTGCTGGCGTGCGGGCTGTGCGGGGCGCTGGCGTGCGGTGCACTGGTGAGGTGGGTGTGACCGGGTGCGGCGTGCGGGGCGCGACCTGGCCGGTCCACCGCGGCGGCACCCAGGAGCCCGCGATCCAGCCAGTAGCGTCCCTCGCCGAGACGGCCACAGCCGACCCAGTAGAACCACAGCGTCGCGGCCAGCTCGAGACCGGCCTGCCGCTCACCCGGAGTCGCGAAACAGAACTCCAGTGCGGCCTGGAGGCTGGCGTGTTCGGCTTGTGTCCGCCTGAACACGTCCGCCTGGTGGCCGGCGAACCAATCACGCTCACCCTGGTGCGCGAGCGCGAGGCACCAGTCACGGTGCACGCGGCGCAGGCGCACCTCCTCGCCGAGCCTGGACAGCCATTCCCGGCCGTACTCCCGGATCGCACCCAGCATCCGGTACCTGACTTCGGTGCCGCGCCGGTACACGCGCAGGAGCGACTTGTCCACCAGGGACGCGACCAGGCTGAGCTCGGTCCCGGCCACGATGCCAGGCCCGGCGCACACGTGCTCCGCCGCCGCGAGGCCGAAGTCCCCGGCGAACACCGACAGCCGCGCCCAGGCAAGCCGCTCGCCCGGAGTACAGAGCTCGTGGCTCCACCCGACCGCCGCCCGCATCGTGCGGTGACGGGGGATGCCGCCGCGCCTGCCGACGCCGAGCGGCCGGCGGCCGTTGTCGAGCTGGTGGAGCAACTGTTCGACCGACAGCGCGCGGAGCCGGACCGCGGCAAGCTCGAGCGCGAGCGGCACACCGTCGAGCCGGCGGCAAAGCGCGGCGACAGAGGCGCTGTTGTGCTGGTTGACGGCAAACCCCGGCACGATGGCGGAGGCCCGTTCCGCGAAGAGCGTGACGGCGTCGTTTCGCCGCAACGAGTGCAGGTCGGTGTCGGTCTCCGGCCTGGGCGCGTTGAGCGGCTCGATCACGAGCACGTGTTCGCCGCTGATGTCGAACGGCTGGCGGCTCGTCGCGACGATGCGCAGGTGCGGCGCCGCTCGCAGCAGCCTTTCTGCCAGCGCGGCGCAGGCGTCGACGAGGTGTTCGCAGGTGTCGAGAACGAGCAGCAGATGCTTACCCGCGACCTGCTGAGCCAGGACGTCGGCTCGCCGCCGCGCGGTCTGGTCACGCAGCCCGAGCACGTCCGCGACGACATAGGCGAGTACGCCGGCTCGGTTGGCCGCGGAGAGTTCCGCCAGCCACGTGCCGTCGGGGAAACGCCTGGTCAGCTCGCTGGCCGCGCGCAGCGCAAGCCGCGTCTTGCCAACTCCGCCCATCCCGGTAATCGTCACGAGGCGTGCGGATTTGAGCGACCGGCGCACCTCGGAAAGCTCCCTGTGGCGCCCGACAAAACTCGTCATCTCAGCAGGCAGATTGCTGTTCTGCTGCCCAGCAGGCCCGGACACGCGCACCTCACGCTAGATCATTTCGTGCCGTGCGAGCGTTCCCCTGCCATAGGCCCGACGAGAGACGTCGCGGCACGAGTCATGTGATCGCCCACCCGTTGCCAGCATGCTAATCGTTCCTTGACGCCACCGATAGGAGAAGGTTCGCAGGCGGGCCGTAAGGTACATCGGGTGATTTACAGCTTGCTGGCCCGCGCTGCTTGGCCGGCTTGCTCAGCCCCGGCGACCCGGCCGGATGGGCACATCCGCGCATACGGCTTGTGACCACCGTCGCAGCCTGGCCTGCCGTGCGCTCACACGCGTATTTACCTGCACCGAACCGTAAATTACGAACGAACCAGGACGTTTACGAATAGGCAACCGCTCACCATTCTGTGCCAGCCCGTACTCCTGCTTTGGCGAAACGGCACGGTCTATCAGAAATTGGGACACCGGCTCAGGCCAGCGGTAACCGGCGATGTCCCGTTCGGCGTATCTGGCGGCAGGCCGGGCACATGATCAGAAAACATGCGTGACACAACGAGCCCGCGCCAGGAGCCCGGCCACGAGCTTCAGGAGCCTCAGGAGTTTCAGCAATGAGCCGAGGATCTTTCTGTCGTATATCTGTACAGGCCGGGATTTGCGGCATTCTCCTCACCGCACCCAGCGTAGCAATTTTTAGCGTTCCGGCATTCAGTGCCACCCCGGCCGCGCCGCAATCAGATGCGATGAAAAATGTGTCATTCCTCGGCTATCGTGCGCTTGTACCTGCATCGTGGCAGGTCGTCGACCTACGCGCCACGCCGGCCGCGTGCGTACGCTTCGACCTGCACGCTGTCTATCTCGGCGCACCTGGTTCCGCGGAACGCTGCCCGGCGCATCTCATCGCCGCGAAGACAGAGGCGCTCCTGGTAGAGCCGCTGGGCCCGCTAAGTCCAGCGTCCAGAACGGTTGCCGACACTGTCGCCCACCAGTACCTCGTCACCGACGCCACGGCGGGAGTCCAGGTCACCGCGACCTACGGCAGCAACCAGATACTGATCAAGCACATCCTGGACAGCGCGTCCGTGATACCGGAACGCGCGCCAACCGCCCCGGCCGATCCGGCCGATCCGTCGCCGCGCGCGCCGATGACCGCCGCCCCGTCGCCGCGCGCGTTCACCGCCGCCCCGTCGCCGCTGCCCTCCACTCCGTCGCCGTTGCCGTCGCCGTCGCGGCTGCCCACCCCGTCGCCGCTCCCCACTAAGTCGCCGTCCTTCACTTTGTTGCCGCTCCCTACCCTGTTGCCGCTGCCCACGGCGTCACCGCTGCCCACACCGTCGCGGCTGCCCACCCCGTCGCCGCTCCCTACCCCGGTGCCGCTGCCCACCCCCGTGCCGCGCCCGGCCGCGCCGGTGCCGGCCGAGGCGCCTCCGGCGGCGCGGCCGGCCAGCGCGACAAACGAGACCGGCCTGGGTTTCGACGCGTGCACGGCACCGGGCGCGGCCACGATGCGCGCCTGGATGCGCCACTCGCCCTACCGGGCCGTCGGTATCTATATCGGCGGCCCCGACCGGGCCTGTGCGCAGCCAAATCTCACCGCCGTATGGGTCAGCCGGCGGGCAGCGGAAGGCTGGCACTTCATCCCGCTGTACGTCGGCCCGCAGGCGGAGTGGGGCCAGATCACGGCGGCGGTAAACCAGGGGACCAGCGCCGCGGACGACGCCGTCAGTCAGGCGCAGGCGCTCGGCTTCGGCCCGGGTACGCCGCTGTACTACGACATGGAGGCGTACCCGCGCCGTCAGCACCGCGCGGCGCTACGGTTCCTGTCCGCCTGGACGGCAAGGTTGCATCTGCACCGATACGCGTCCGGCGTGTACAGCAGCTCGGCTTCTGCCGTGGCCGACCTTGCCGATCACTACACCAGCTATCCCAGCTACGGAGGCCGCGACAGCTATGCGATGCCTGATGTGATCTTCGACGCGCTGTGGAACGGCGCGGCCGACACGTCCGACACGCTTGTCCCTCCCAGCGACTGGGCCAATCACCAGCGCATCCACCAGTACAGCGGCGGGACAGTCCAGACCTACGGCGGTCACCAGTTGAACATCGACGGCGACTACGCCGACGTCATGCTGCCGCCCACCGGCACACCCCCCGCCGGAACGCCCCCAGCCGCCGTTGCGGGCCGGTGACGGCGACCAGGCTCCGTAAGAGTCGAAGTCGAGCAGCCAAATCGCCGTCGAGGTCGGCGGGTGTCACGTCGGGCGGCAAGGATGACCAGTCCCACTCGACCGGGCCGAGGCAGGCAGCCTCGAAGTCGATCCCGTCTCAGCGCCTCACGGTGCCGTCTGTGCAGGTTATGGCTGCGATCGCCGGATGGCTCAGCGCAGCTCCTGGATGCGGACGAGGTTGCCCGCGGGATCGCGGAAGGCGCAGTCGCGAATCCCGTACGGCTGCTCGGTCGGCTCCTGGACGACCTCGGCTCCGCCGGCCTGCACCTTTTCG
>WNFJ01263986.1_pt1 | contig 12854 bp, 9 predicted proteins | sample 5400461 | NCBI WGS metagenome assembly WNFJ01 (sample SAMN13153349, study PRJNA577476) | soil metagenome | isolation source: 115 cm saprolite on Douglas fir-dominated hillslope | place: USA:California | collected 2013-09-17 | reverse complement strand
CCTCCCAGCGAGATTCTGGGGACCCGGGCAGTCGCGGCCCTGCCGAGCGGATTTGCGCGGCGCTCAAGCATATTGTCTGTCTCGCTTGCGGTTGACAGACGCCGGGTTGAGTTCATTCAGTACAACGCCGATCAGCTTGCGCTCCGCACCACTGAGGCTTGCGATGATGTCTTCCATGCAGTCGTTGATGTCGAGATTAACCGGCAGGACCGCGACAATGCCGTCGGCGTCGTCGAGCAGCTTGCGGTCGGCGGCGCGGAGCGGCATCGCCGGTCCGTCGAGGATGATCAGATCGTAGCCGCTACTTGAGCGCGCCTGCGCGATCGCCTTGTGGATCGCCTCGCTCGCCTTGGCGTCGTTCCCCGTGGTATCCGGCAGGATCGAAATTCCGTTGATGGTCTTGATCGCGCGCGAAGCCTTGCTGCCGATGCGATTCATTTTGTTGGAAAGCGCGTGGGTTAAGTGATCGGCGTCGATCATCAATACCCTGGCGCCGTCGCGGGCGGCGGCGAGCGCGATGTTCAGCACCGCGATGCTGCGGTCTTTGGCGGCGCCCGCGCCGATCACGGCCATCACCGGCATGGCGTCAGAGGGCGAACGCTTCGCCAGCGTCGCGCGCATCTCGCGCATGGCGTTGAGGAAGGTCGTCATCGGGAAGCCGGCGCGCAGCGTCGGCCAGCCCAACCGCGTGACGTCGGGCATGCCGCCGGCTTTAAGGATTCCGCTCAAGGTGCGCACCACGTCGGATTCCTGCAGCCGCGCGATCAGTGGCTTTTCGATCAATGCGACCGGGGCCTGCTGCTGGGCTTGATTTCCCTGCATCTGCCTTGATGGCGATACCGGCTGCCTGGTCTCGGCACGAACTGGCTGCGGGTCGCTGGCGTCGGGCGGCAGCCGATCGGCCGCGACCATCCAGGCGGCTGCGGCGAGTGCGCCGAGCATGAAGCCGATGATCGCGATCAGGCTCATGGCCGGCGGGAAGGTGCGCCGCTGCGGCACGGTGGCCTCGCCGATCACGCGCGCGCTCGAGGTGTTGAGGGTTTCCTGCTCCTCGGTCTCGCGCGAGCGCTTGAGGAAGGATTGATAGACGTCGCGGCTGGCCTCGACGTCGCGCTCGAGCTCGCGGAGCCGCACCGAGGCCTGGCTGAGCTGGACGCTCTGGCGTTTCTGCGCCTCCAGCGCCTTGTTCAAGGAGGCTTCGAAGTCGCGGGCGCGGGTCAGGTCGTTCTTCGCTGATTGGGCGAAGCGATCGACTTCTTCGTTGATGGTGCGGCGCAGGTCCTCGACCTGCTTTTCCATCTGGCGCAGCGAGGGATGCAGCGGCCCTAATTCGCTGGTCAGCTCGGCATAGCGCTTGCGCGCTTCGGCGTATTGCGCGCGCAGATTGGCGATGGTCGGAGACTGCAGCGCTTCGGGAATCGCGCCGGCATCGGTCGCGGCGCGGCGGCTTGCCTCGATCTGGTCGTATTTGGCCTGGGCGTCGAGCGTCAGCGCACGCGCCGCGGCGAGCCGCTGGTTGCTGGCCGAAAGCTGCTGGTCGCTGATCAGCGTGTCCTGGGTGCCGACGAAATCGTTCTGCGCCTTGTAGGTGGCAAGCACGTTCTCGGCGTTGCGAAGCCGTTGCTGCAATTCCTTGAGCCGGCCCGACAGGTCGGTGGTGGCCCGCCGCGCGGCGGTCGACTGCGACCGCTTCGATTCCGCGAGATACGCGTTGGAGAGCGCGTTGGCGAGCATCGCCGCCTTGGCCGGGTCATACGACCAGACCTCGATGTCGACGATGAAGCTGCGATCGGTCTTCTTGATATTGATGTGGCGGTTCAGTGCTTCCAGCACCGCGCTCTGGCCGGACTTCACGTCGCCGGTCGAGTGTAGCTCGAGCCCAAACAGGCCGAGCAGCGAGGCCAGGATGCTCACGGACTCGCCGCCGCCAAATTCCGGATCCTTGTCGATGTGAGTATCCTGGATCACCTGCAGCAGCACGCTGTTCGAGGTGATCAGCCGCGCCTGGCTTTCGACCACCATCGCTAGGCCCGAAGTGTCCTGGGAGCGTGGCGTCAGCTCGCGATCGACCAATTGCAATTCGCGGGGATCGACATAAAGCTGCGCGGTCGCGGCATATTTCGGGCTCAGGCCCTTGCCGATCGCAACGGCAGCACAGGCGCCAATCAGCGCAGCCGCCGCGATCGCTACCCTTCGCCGCCACAATAAGCGGGTCAGCTCCAGCACGCTAAAGCCCGCAGGCGTCCGCGACGCCGCTTGCCGGTCTGAAGGCTTGGTCTGGCCTATCGGTTGGTCATAGACAAGCATCGGCCCCAGCTTCCATTCGAACTGCCGCACGCATCGGCTGAGGGGTTACTCTTCGGGTCACGCCACGCGCGCTCACGTTCAGCGCGGAACAAACGCAACAGGGAAAATTAACCATACTCAGTGAGGGACTATTCACCGAAATGGCAAAAAAAGCGTTTAAGCAGCTCGGCCGGCCGGCGACGCGAGGGCAACGGAAAATTAACCTTCTGTTATCGGTTTGTGCTGCTGCGGCCGTCACGCGCACATCAGCCGTGGCGCCGGCAAGAGCGGCGTGAGCGAGCGCGATCGTAACTGTTTTATTCACTGGTCTTTTATCCGGTGTTGATGTTTGCAAGCTTGGCTCTGAAAAACGCCAAACCGAGTTTCAAACGTCCGCGGGTCCGGGAGATGTCGAGCAGCCAGCACATTGCCGCGTAGGTGACCAATCCAGTGCCAACCAGGACAACGCAGGCCGTCAGACTAGAAACATGCAAGTTTTGGTCGATTGTTCTGACGGCCAGCGCCATGACCAATCCAGCGATCATCGTCAGGGCGAGCCGGCCGAGGGGTAGGGGGACAGGAAACGCCCAGCGGCTCAGCATCAGCGCGCAGACAAATCCAATGACGTCGGCGCCTAACCGGGCCCATGCGGCCCCGACGGCACCGTCGTTGCCGACCAGGACGTACGACAGGATCACATTGGCTGCGATGATCGTGGCGGTATTGATCAAATAGAGCGAGTTACGTCCCGACAGCAAAAAGCTCGCATGCAGATATTGCTGCGTCAGGACCTGGAAGATCACCGCGACCGCCACAATCGGCATGGTCTGCGCAGCGACCTCCCGGAAGTCAGCGCCAAGGACGACGTTCGCGACATGCGATGAGATGACGGCAAAGCCCAGACAGGCCGGCAGCGTAATACTGAGCAACAGCTCTGCGCATTCGGCGAGATGCGACCGCACTGCTGCATTTCCTTGGCTGGCATGAATTCGCACGGCGAGCGGAAAGAAGGCCGCAGCAGCGCTCATCGCCGGTATCATGAGGGTCTGCCGAACCAGGTCGAGCCCTGCGACATACTTTCCGGCATCCGCGGCGCCAACGAGATTGGCGATCATGAACCGATCGGTAACGCTGGAGATGGCGAGCAATGTAAGGGACAGCGTGAGCGGCAGGCCCTGCCAGGCCACCGCCGAAAGACCGGAAACATCGAACTTGACGACCGTTCCCCGCCAGGCGGCCCGCGACTGCACCAATACCGCGAGCAGATAGGCGAGCGCCGACGAGAGCAACAGAAAAAATCCCGTCGGACTGAGAAGGGCAACGACGACACCCAGACAAAGCACTGAGGCTGCGCGAACCAGCGTAGCCTTCATGGCCGTGAGCGCCATGAGCCGCGCGCGAACCAGATCCTGGGTCAGCTCGAACAGGCCGATCGCGACCGCAAGCACGACCGCGGCCAATGCCGCCGAAGCGTCCAGGCCGACCAGTCGTCCCAATCCGTAAGCGATGGGCGCGCTGAGGCACGAGATGAAATATCCTGTAATCACCAGGCCACGAACGTCGGTGCCGTCATCCCGCGCGTGCCGGCTCAGGATGAGATTGCGAAACCAGCCCACCAGGAAAACGCTGATGACCGAGGCAAATCCGACGCCAAGCAGATAGGTGCCGTAATCATGCGGCGAAAACAGCCGCGTGAAAACGAACACGCTCAATAGCCCCAACAACGCGGAGAGGATATTGGCGGATAGATTGATGCTGGCCTGTCCGATCAGCATAGCGCGGCGAGCCCCGCGGCTTCGTTGCGGATGGTGATGGGCGCGTCGACAGCGGCAGTTTCCTCGATCACAGCCCGGATAGTCTCGACCGGCGTGCCGGAGAAGGACGTCACCGAGAAAGCGACGTCATCTCCATCTGCACGGCGAAGCAGCTGGTTCAATTCACCCCGGCCGAGCTTCGGCTGGTCCCAATAGCTGACGCATGGCGTGCGCGAGGTGAGGTTGTGCCTGCCGAAAAGGCTTGCGTCGCTCTGCGCGAAATAGCCGTACAGCATGTATTCCGAAAACCCGTGGGTCCGGCACATCGCCTCGACCCAATCGAGGCCGATAACGGCCTCTATCCTCGAGGCCATCGCGCGCGTCGTCTCCTGGTCCCAAAATATGATGTGGCCGATGAAATCGGACGCCGGAAGCGGCGGGGTTGGTAATCCGAGCAGTTGATGGGTTGTCTCGACCCAGTGCGAATGGTGGATGTGGCTGGATGTAACCTCGTTCGGCATCTTCAGGAGCGGAATTGAATTTGGATATTCAAAACGCGATAGATCGAAATTCCGGAAGAAAACGACGTCGGAATCCAGGATGCAATATCGCTTGTGAGGCAGCGCAATGGTCGCGGCAATCTTCAGAAACTGCTGTACATGCCAACCGTTGACCGGCTTCGTTCGAAATGACCACCAATATTGGCGCCGCTTGCGCTGGACGAAGCGAGGCAGCGGCCGCAACCATTTGGGGAGGAACTGGGATGCCGGAAGTACGCTTCTGCGCTGGCTCTCAAAGTGAGAAAACAGCGGCAAGTCACAATCCGGGACCAGCAGATAATGCTTGGAAAACGCACCGACATGACGGTCGACACTCTCGCAGAGCAGACTGCACAGCTCGAGATCGCGCGCGTAAGTTGGGGTTAACAGCGCCACGGGATTCATTTTGTAGGTCTCTTTGGCGGTGACATTACGAGCCATGGTTCCGTGCGCGTCGTTCTTGGCGTAACGAGTGAGCAAGATCGGTGCCGGACGGGGCCGTGGTCTCAAGCGGCGTTCGGAAATTGGTTAATTGATGCGCGGTAACCATCCCGGACATCCCCGCGGCCGTTCGCCCGACGCTGGACCGGTTATTGCAGTGACGGACGCGCAATGCCGACTCCTTAAGGATACGTGGACGCATGAGAATACGATCGCATTTCCGGCGTGACGCTTGTGGTGGCGACGCGAAGCTCGCGGGGCTTGGTCTTTTTGGCACAGCCGGACTGTCCGGGGTGTCCGTTTTTGCGACGGCGCGAACGCAACCGCCAGCCGCTGCTGCGGCCGGAAGGTTAATTCCTGCCGGTCACGGCCGTGAAGCGATGCTATTCAGTATTTGCCGCTGTTTGGATGAGGTCTGAAATATGAGATATCGCGCCGATATCGATGGCCTGCGCGCGCTCGCTGTCATACCAGTGTTGTTCTACCACGTCGGCATTCCCGGCTTCCCAGGCGGATTCGTTGGCGTGGATATCTTCTTTGTCATTTCAGGGTACCTGATCTGCGGCATGATCGATGAGGACATCCGTAACGGATCCTTCTCGCTTTCGAATTTCTACAAGCGCCGGATGTTGCGGATCTTGCCTGCACTATTTGTGATGTTTCTGGTCACAAGTATTCTGGCCTATGCCTACTGCTTGCCGGTCGAACTCGAGGACTATTCAAAGAGCCTCGCGAGCGCGGTCGGTTCGGTTTCGAACGTCTACTTCGCGGCCACCGCGGGATATTTCGATGCACCGGCCGAAACAAAGCCGCTTTTGCATACGTGGTCGCTGGGCGTGGAGGAACAGTTCTATCTGATCACTCCATTGTTGATGCTCTTTGCTTATCGCGTTCTGCAAAAGCGTACCAAGCTTCTGCTTGCGATCGTCGCCGCGCTATCCTTCGTAGCGGCTTTCGCGATCAGTTATCGAAACACGACATTTGTATTTTATCTCACGCCGTTTCGCGCATGGGAACTGGTGCTCGGCGCGCTGCTGTCGATCAAATGCATTCCGGCGCCGGAAACTGGATTCGCAAGGAATGCCTGCGGTGCGATCGGGCTGCTGCTCGTGCTCGGCGCCATCTTTTTGGGATCGCCCTCGGCGCCTCTTTTGCTGATGACCTCCCTTGCCAGCATTGGTGCTGCGTTGGTCATCGCTTCGAGCGAGCGCGGGACTTCGACGGTCGGAAGGCTGTTGTCGCTGCGGCCGGTCGTCTTCGTCGGCCTTATATCTTATTCGCTATATCTATGGCATTGGCCCCTGATTGTCTTTCAACGTACAGACGGACTTCTTCCAGGCGCCTCTGGCGTGGTGACAAAGCTGACGCTGATCGCGGTCTCGATCGGCATCGCCTGGCTGTCATGGAAGTTTATCGAAATCCCCTTCCGGTCGAAGGCCAAATATACTTCCAGAAAAGTCGTTTTCGGCATTGCTTCAACGGCCACGGCGTTGGTCGTAGCGCTTTGCGGCCTGGTGCTGATCGCAGGCGGAGCCCCCTTCCGTTTTCCGGAGCGCGTGGTGGCGATCGCCGCCTACCTCGCCTACGATCCCTCGGCCGCATTCCGGTCCGGCCAGTGCTATCTGACGGGCAACCGCCAGCAGATCGACGTCCAGACATGCATGAAGCTGGATCCCAAACGGTCGAACTATCTTCTCGTTGGCGATAGCCATGCAGCCCATCTCTGGCTCGGCCTGTCTTCTGCCATGCCCGAAGTGAACATCATGCAGGCTACCGCCGGCGCCTGCCGGCCCGCCGTCACGCCGATCTCCCTGCTCGATACAAGAGCTTGTCCAAGACTGATGCAGTTTGTCTTCAACGATTTTCTTGTGAACAATGATGTCGATAAGATCTTGCTCTCCGCCTCATGGAAAGACGAAGACATCCCTGTTTTGGCCAGCACCCTCGATACCTTGAAGGCGCGCGGATTCGACGTCACCGTGCTGGGGCCGATTGTCGAATATGACAGTGCCCTGCCACGGCTTCTGGCCGACGAAATCCAGCGTAACAGCCCTTCCATCGCCAACGTCACGCGCACGCCGGGGATTCGCGAACGGGACCGGGAGATGCGGCGCATGGTGACAGCCAAAGGCGCGACTTACCTTTCAGTCTACGATTCAGTTTGCCGCGACGGCCATTGCGATGAATTTGCAGAAGGTGACATTCCACTGCAGTTCGACGCGGGTCACCTCACTGCCAAGGGGTCCGTCGAAGTGGGACGAAAACTATCAGCCTTCTTCGTCCAGAAACTGTCGAGGGCAGACGATGTTCCGAACTGATCGCACCGCCGGCGGTAGCCGTCGCAGCCAATGGGCCGCGAAGAAATTGGCGGCTGTGGTGGCGGCTTTGGTTCTTGCCGGAATCCTTTCGGCTCATAGCGAGACAGATGCCGCAGGCATCACTTCGAATTCTTCCAAGTTTGCCGGCGCATTTGTAAACTGGGGACCCTACGGGCGCGAACATACTTTGCAGATTTGGGAAAAATGGCTCAACCAGGCGCCTTCATCAGTGCTGGGTGTCGACTTCTATGCTCAATCGACTTGGGAGGATTTTTCCGGCTTAAGCTGGGTGCCGGGCATGTGGAAAAAGCTCAACCCCGCGCGAAATGTCGTTTGGTCGGTGCCGCTGACGGTAAAAGGGACGTCTCTCGCGGATGTTGCGAACGGCATCCACGACACCGAATTTGAAGCGGCGGCCCGGGCGATTTCCGAGGCGCAGCCAACGGCCATCATTCGTCTTGGCTGGGAAATGAACATCGCCGACTCCGCATGGTTCGCCAAGGGCCAGGAGGCCGATTACATCAAGGCGTTCAGGCGAGTTGTTGAAATATTCAGGCAGCACTCAAGTGGCTTTAAGTACGATTGGTGCCCGGGATGGGGATCTCAGGACAGCACCGCAGATATTGCCTATCCGGGAGACGATGTCGTCGATTACATCGGTCTCGACGTGTACGATTTCAAATATGACGGTTCTGCCGAGGAGCGGTGGGAGAACTTCTATTTGAAAGCGCCGTTTGGCCTGCAATGGCACAGGGAGTTCGCCGCCCGACACGGGAAGCGCATGAGCTACCCCGAGTGGGGAGTCGGCAATTTCGGCGACAACCCCTTTTTCATTCAGAAGATGCACGAGTGGTTTGTGGAGAATGCAAACAATATCGCCTATGCGGCCTATTTTGACGTGGACGGCCAATGGCCGACCCAGATTGACAACAACCGGTTCCCCCGGTCTCAGAAGCTGTTCAGAAGGCTTTTTGGGCGCTGATTCTGAATTTGTCGGCACTATCGGGAAGCAAAGCGCGGCCGGCCGATGCCTGCCGTGATTGGCCAAGAGTACGCTGAACGGAATCATCGCGGCGAGAAGTGCTAGCCTCCGCCTGGTTGGGCTGCCATCACCGGGCAAACCGTGCATACCAGGATCAATCGAGAAAACTAGGCCGTGAACCCATAAATCTGCCGGGGCGGTCGGCTTGCCAGAGTCCGCTATGCCCCGATAGCGACTAAATTCCGCAGCGCAGCGAAATGACGCGATGCGCCAGAAGCGGAAATCGCCGGTTCACTTTATCACCTCGTCGGCGCGCAGCTGAAATGACGGCGAAACGTTGATGCCGAGCTGTTGCGGAACGCGGCCCGAAACGAACTTGCCGATGTCGACGCCGGAAATTTCCGCGCCGCGGTGTTGACTAGTTGGCAAACCTTTTCGCGCATTTGGACTAGACTCCGCCGCAATGTCAGGAGGAGGCCATGCCGCCTGTTGCGCTCGCGCCCATGCTGTCGCCGAAATGGAGCATCGCCACCGAAGGGCTCGATGCGGAGGAACGTCAGTTCATTCTCGTCCGGATGCGCCCGCTCTCGTTCGATCCGAGGGCGATCCTGTTCGACCAGGGCGAGCCCAGCGACACGCTCGTCTTGCTCACCGAGGGACGCGTGCGGCTCTACCAGACCCTGGAGGGCGGCGAGGAGTTCACCTTCGGGCTCTGCGTCGCCGGCGCCATCTTAGGCCTTGCCGCGCTCGTGACCGGCGAGCCGCGCATTCTGTCGGCCGTCGCGCTGGAACCGGTCACTGCTTCCGTCATGACAAGAACCGACTTCATGGCTTGTTTGAACATGGTGCCTCGCTTTCACTGGAACATCGCGCGTCTGTTGGCGATTCTCTCGCTCGAATCGATCGAGCGCAGCGGACCTCTAGTCCTCGACAGCGCCGCGGTACGCCTGTGCAGCACACTCAAATCGCTGGCGCGGCTGGACAGCGGTGATGCGGCCGGCCTGCGGCTGCATGTCGACGGACTGACGCAGGAAGAACTCGCCAAGATGGTCGGCGTCAGCCGCAACTGGGTTGCGATCGCGCTCGGCGAGCTGGAGCGGCTCGGACTGATCACCAAGCGGCGCGGTCGCATTACCATCATCAGCGCTCGCCGCCTTGACGCCTTCATCGTCAGCGCGCGCAACCACTAACCGGAGCGCAGCAGCATGAGCGTGTACATCATCGCCCAGCTCAAATTCACCCGTCGCGAGCTTTACGACCGCTACCAGGCACACTTTTTCGACGTCTTTCGCAAGTTCAAGGGCAGGCTCCTGGTCGCCGATGAGCGGCCGCAGGTGCTGGAGGGACCTTTCGAGCGCGACAAGGTGGTGGTGCTAGAATTTACCGACCAGGCGGCCGCGATGGAATTTCAGGAGTCGCCCGAATATGCGAAGATCGCGGTCGACCGCAAGGCCGGCGCCGACGCGGTCGTGCTCATGGTGCGCGGCCAGAAGGATCAGAGCCCGGAGAAGATCAGGGCGATCGATGCCTGGTCACTGACGCAAGCGCCGCATTGATCTTTCGCCACCAATAGTGTCCGATCAATCAGGGAGAATGTTCAAATGGCTATGACCGCACGCGAAGCGTTTGAGAGAGGAACGGAAACTTTTAATGCCCACGACATCGACGGTTTCGCGGACGTGCTTGCCGATGATGTCGCTTTCAAAGCGCCCGGTGGGGTGCACGGTCAAGGAAAAGCAGCCTGCGTTGAGTTTTTTGCGAGCTGGTTCGACGCCTTTCCGGACGCGCATGTCGATGTGCACCGCCTTCACATGATCGACGACGTCGCCGTCGAGGAGGGTACATTCACCGGCACGCACAAGGGCGTCCTTCACGGCCCGATGGGCGACGTTCCGCCGACAGGCCGCCCCGTCAGCATCGCCTACATCCATGTGCTCCGCTACCGGGACGGCAAGCATGTCTCATTCAACTTGATGTTCGACCGGCTCTCGATGCTCGAGCAGCTTGGCCTCATTCCGGTGTCGGCGCCCGCCGGGTGAACACCGGTGCCGCGCGCCGCCCCGGTCTCAACCTGGGGCGCATTAGGAGTTTGTCCGAGATGCTCAAAAGGACTTGATCACGCGTAGCGCAGCTACCAACGGCGTGAAGCTGGAGCATGAGACAAGAGGTGTCGGCAAGCCTGTCGCCCTCAGCAGGCAACCGTGCATACCAGGATCAATCGAGAAAACTAATTCGTCTGGTTTCCGGCCAGCAATGTCAGGCCCATCTTTAATTTATCGTTCAGCGTCCGTTGCGACAGGCAAGTGAACAAGCAGAGTTTGTCACAGGCAACGGTCTCTTTACGCCGCGTGCGGGCTTCCTCGCCATACCAGATTTCGCGCGCGGTTTGAGTTCGAACGTTGCCAATGGGCTTGAAGAACCAGCAAACCTCCAGGCGGCCATCAGAGCGAATGAAATAATTTCGCATGCCAACTCGACACGGCATGACCTCCGGCGGCGCCTTCTCCCGCCGAAAATGGTTTGGCCAGGCATTGAGGATCGCTTCGCCATTCAGGATAGGTGCCCCGCCGCGCTTCAGTCGCAGTAGTTCATCACGAACGGCGATGAGATCTTCCATCTCATCTTCCCCAATCCACAATTCGTCTTCAACCTCCGACGTTCCCATTTCAACTGGTTGAAAACTGAGCGCGGTGGCGCCGATTTCCTGTATCCATTCAACCATCTCCGGCAGTCGGCGAAAATTGAGTTTATGGACAACAGGCTTGATGATGATCGGAAACTCCAATCCTTCGGATCGTCTCATATCGGAAATATTGCGGATGCCCTGCACAATATCGCTTAGGGAGTTTTCCACACCACGCGAATAATCATGGATCTTCGGATCCATCGAGTCGATTGAGATGTTTATGTTGAAAGGACTTGCCTGCACCGTTTGCGCGACGATCTTCTTGTTGAGATAAGCCCCGCCGTTTGTGGTCACGCCCCAATGGATGTCGTTATCTCGACAAAATCGAACAAGGTCCATGAAACCCTTCTTCAGATAGGGCTCACCTCCCGCAAATTCCACGTGATAGGCGCCAATAAACTCCTTCAAACTCAGGAGCGCCCGCTGCCACTCGGCGATGGACATCTCATCCCGATAGTTCGGACGCCTCCAATAGTCGCAATAACGGCATTTGTAATTGCACCGCTCTATGACTTCCGCAAATACGGCCGCGGGGCGAGTAACGTCGCGACCGGTACGCAAATAAAGTTCTTCCGACAGGGCATTGCGGACATGTTTGGCGCCCAGGGAGACGAGGTCTCGCGCTTTCACGATGTAATCTCCGTTGTTTGGCTCGGTCCGCTGCCAGTAAGTTCTTCGCATGCGTCGCGATTTGCACGATAGCTCGATCAAGCACAGCAAATTGCGCGCCACCCTTGCGGAAATTCACTTTGCTGACGGTCGGTACCAGCTGTTAACCCTAATAACCTGGGGCCGATGGATACATGAAGGGCAACTGCCTACGCCGGTTCGCCCAGCTGTGTTCGAGATTTGAAGTCACAATGGATGTCTGACATCCGGGTGCCAAGAATGGGACGCTATTTTACGACACAGCTGTTTCAAGTGCCTCATAACAAATCGACGGGGCAATATTTAATCTTGAGGCATTGAGCCAAGTGAGCTCAATCGCTACGCGCCATGGTTTTATTTCGGTTAACGCAGTAGCGTTAACCGTAGACAAAAAATCGCCGCCGTAACGCAGCTCTCTGGACCAGATATTGCTATGTCGCTGCGGTATCGTTTGGATTCCAGGGCGGAGTCAGGTGCACACATGTCGATAGAGGCCGATTCCCGGTGTGATTTTCCTGTTGGCGCGGCAATGGCTGCGGCACAGGGCGTTTCCGGTTCGACGGCGCCGTCCGGAGTGTCCGAATTTACGCCAGCGCAGGCCTGCCGCGCCGTGGTCGCGACGTCGCCCTCGCTTGATCCTTCGATCGAGGTTGTGGTCTGCATTCCGACCTTCCGTCGCCCACAGCATTTGCGGCTGACGCTGGAGTCGCTCGCCAATCAGCGCACCGACCGCCGCTTCGCCGTCGTCATTGTCGAGAACGACGCGTCGAGGTGCGAGGGCGTACCGGTCGCTACCGGGTTGCTTCGGGCTGGCAAACTCGCAGGCCTCTGCGTGGTCGAGCCGCGGCAGGGTAATTGCCACGCGATCAACGCCGCATTCGAGACCGCACTGGCGACGTTCCCTACGGCAACCAATTTTCTTATGATTGACGACGACGAGATCGCCGCAAGGGACTGGCTGGAGCTGATGCTGCGCGCGGTCGAGGCGACCGGAGCCGACGTGATCGGAGGCCCGGTATTTCCGAATTTCGATGACGAACGCAAGCACAGGTTTCGCCGCCATCCAGCGTTTTATCCGGCCTATGAAGTCAGCGGCCCGGTGCCGGTGATTTACGGTTGCGGCAATTGCCTGATTACGCGCGCGGTATTTGCAAGGCTTGGCGACCCCGCGTTCGATCTGCGGTTCAATTTTCTTGGCGG
>WNFJ01548229.1_pt1 | contig 12858 bp, 16 predicted proteins | sample 5400461 | NCBI WGS metagenome assembly WNFJ01 (sample SAMN13153349, study PRJNA577476) | soil metagenome | isolation source: 115 cm saprolite on Douglas fir-dominated hillslope | place: USA:California | collected 2013-09-17 | reverse complement strand
TAGAAGCCCTCCCGAGCCAGGCGCTCGGCGATCGCCTGACCAATACCTCTACCCGCACCTGTGACAATTGCTACGCGAGCGTCATTCACACTCATCGCCAGCCTCCCAAAGCACACAGCCCTCCCTACGTCAATGACACCAAAGCGGGTAGGCGTACTCTGCGACCATCCAGGACATTTCGCATACTTTCCGTATACTGGAATGCAGTTCTATTATCTGATTCTCGCATCAACGGGTCAACGCGTCAAGCACCGGGGCATCGAACGTCTGGACGGACTCGCCCTCATATCAACTGGGGTTGCGCCTTATCACATGATCAAAGCGATCAGGTCGGCATATGGAAGATGTTTCGATGCCGACGGTGATGGCCTGACGGCTCACAAAATCGTCCGACCTCAATCGACGAGCCGCAGAGGTGAGCGGCCGCGGATCCACCGGCCAGTTCGATTGGCACTAAATACCCGGGGCGGCTGCAAAGAGAGGTGCAATTCCCAGTTGAGCTCGCGGTTCAACTCTCGGGCGTTGGTTAGGGCTAAGCCGCCGGCGTCGTCGATCGAGTATTCGCAGAGCCGGGCCACCTCGTTCATGTAGCCAAAACCGTGCGACGAGAGCCTCAGCCAGTTTCTTGACCGCCATCAAGTCCATTCTGCGTCAGCTGACCGCTGCTTGCCGCTTTGGTGTAGGCAGGAGGCGGGTGAGCAGCGCAATGAAAAACAGAAGAGCTATCAGCTGGACCAAGCTTGCGCCAAAAGCTTGGGCATAGCCCGACGCGAGCGACGTAGTAAACACAAGGCCGGTGATCGCGACACCCAGAGCGTTCCCGACCTGCGTCATGGTCGACAGACTGCCCGAGACTTCTCCAGCGTACTCGGGAGTGCTGTGCGATATCACGGACGCGATGAGGGCTGGGATGGCTAGGCCCTGGCCGGCTCCAACCAGAGCCAGGCCCGGGGCAAGAAGAAGCAAGGGACCTCCGGCTCCAAAGTCGCGAACGAATAGCCAGAGCAAGCAGTCACCCGCGGCGACACAAAGTGCGCCGAACAAGATGACATCGCGTCCCAGACGCGTCGCCAGACGTGGCGCGCTCATGGAAGCGATGAAGAAGGTAACGGCCAGGATGGAGAACACTAGGCCGGCGGCGATCGGCTTGAGGCCACGGCCATCCTGCAGGTAGAGGGCTAAAACCAAGAAGAACGAAGCCTGGGTGCACCAAAACGTCAGCTGGGTGATGAGCCCCACGGCCAGATGGTGGTTGCCAAACACGATTGAGGGGAAAATCGGAGTGCGCAGCGCGCGCTCCTGCCGGCGCACGTAAGGTGGGACTGCAGACAGTAGAAGGGCTGCCAACAAGAAGCTTAGCCAAGTCCAGGCCGGCCAGCCCAAGCGATTGCCCTCGATGAGCGGCACAACGATAGCTAACAGCGCGACAGTCACGAGCAGCATTCCCACCGGGTCAAGGTGTCTTGCTTGGTGTGAGCGGGATTCAGGGATATTGGTCTGGGCCAAGATAAGTCCCAACAAACCGATAGGTAGATTGATCAGGAAGATTGCGCGCCAACTGAGACCGGCTAAGTTGGCGGCGATCAAGAGTCCGCCCAGAACCTGCCCGCCAGCACCGGCCAGGCCCATCACCATCCCGTAGGCCGCAAGAGCCTGCACGCGCTTGGGACCCGAATAGAGCACCGACATGATCGAGAGGACGTTGGGGCTGATGAGAGCGGCGCCGATGCCCTGACCGAATCTGGCGGCAACCAAAGTCGCCGAATTGGGGGCCAAACTACAGATCGCGGACGCTAGAACGAATACCACTAGCCCGGCTGTGAAGGCACAGCGGCGTCCGATACGGTCGCCGACTCGTCCGCCGGCGATGAGGAAGGCCGCGAAGGCCATTCCGTAGCCGGCGACCACCCACTCCAGCGACGCGGTCGAGGCAGATAGATCGAGCTGGATTGAAGGTAAGGCGACGTTCACGATGAAAGCGTCGAGGACAATCATGAAGGTGCCAATTAGAAGCACGTGCAGCGGTGCCCAACCCTGCTCCTGGGCGGCTGCATGCAACTCGGTGGCTTTAGTCGTATTAGTCATTTCTTAACTGTCGAGTCCCCCCTAGAGGGAGAGGACCAGTGGGCGGAAATTGGCAGCAGACAAGATGTGCAGGGTGGATATCCCATTGCGCTGAAGGGCGTCTCTTGGACGCGATCAGACGCTGCTAGGCGAGCTTTAGCGACTTCCTGGTCCTGGTGATCCACGCTTGCTCACTGCTCGACTCGTAGCTGGTGACCAGCGCTTTTGCGTCGTCTCCGACCAGAGTGTGCACCGGCCACTGGTCTGCTGCCTGAGCGGCCTCCAGTACAGCGTCCGCGACTGGCTTGGCGCCGGGCGCATTGGCGACGCTTTGGTCGAAGTAGGTCCCCACGGCCGCTTCGATCTCGGCATATGGCGAGCCGGGCTCGTGCACGCGGACGCTGTTCTGAAGCATGTTCGTGGCGAACACTCCCGGTTCGATTACCCGTACGCGAATGCCGAAGTTCTGGAGTTCAAGCGCGAGTCCGTCGCTGAGGGCGCCCAGGGCGTGCTTGCTTGCGTCATACGCCCAGGTGATCGGCTTTCCCCACAGGCGACCAGCCACTGAGGAGATGTTGATGATGACGCCTGAGCGTTGCGCTCGCATGCCCGGCAATACAGCACGGATCGTCCTCAGCGGCCCAAAGAAGTTGGTCTCGAACGTATCGCGGACGAGGGCGTCTGGCAGCAACTCGACCGGTCCGACACGCGCCACGCCGGCATTATTGACGAGAACGTCAATCCTTCCCTCCGCCTCAAGGATCCCTTTGACGCCCTGCTGGACGGACCGGTCGTTTGTCACGTCGAGCTCGCGGATGCCCAGTGTGAGCCCTTCAGCGGCCGCCGCAGTCTCGACCTGGCGGAGCTTTGCAGGATGCCGGACCGTTGCGTAGACACGGTAGCCGGCGCGCGCGAAAGTCAGAGCGCTCTCGAGTCCGAAGCCGCTGCTGCATCCTGTAACCAGAACGACAAGACCACGTGTAGCCTGCGCGTCGGGTTCGTTGGGGCTAATGGCCATCCGCCTAGGCTCGCAGGTCAACGCGGCGTGTTCCATGACCTCTCAGGTCATTGCACCCCCAGCTCAGGTCTTGTCATCCTCGCTGGAGATGAGACGCGCCACGGCGGCAGCTTCAGGTGCACACGCATTTGACACGGACACTAGAGTGACGGCGATTGGTGGCGGGCGATTCTCCGCAAACCTCAGCGACCGGTGGAATACTGTCGGGGAGCGAGCGTTCGGAGGTTACGGGCTCGCGGTCTGCGTGCGGGCGCTGGGCCAGCAGCTGCCGCTGCCCCATCCGCTGATCGTGTGTGGCTTTTTTTTGCGAAGCGTGCGGCCAGGTCCGGCGGAGGTTTGCACAGAGGTGGTCCGCAGCGGGCGCCGCACAGCGGTGGGCGAGGCGAGACTGCTTCAGGGGGGCCGCGAAGCTATGCGAGTGGTCTCGACCTTCACCGACTACGGAAGCCCGCGCGGTTCCTCCCGCGTTTTCGGCGAGCCGCCGAAGCTACCGCCGCCTGAGCAGTGCGTCGACCTTGGTGGCGAGGCCCCTACCGCGCGGCTGGCAATATCAGACCGCGTCGAGTGCCGCGCTCCGGAACTGCCGGGATGGCGCCGCGGCCGCCCCACTGGCAATCCGAGCGCGGAGTTCTGGATGCGCTTCAGAGAGCCACGCGATCCAGATCTTTACGCCCTGCCCCTGCTCGTCGACGCGGCCGCACCAAGCGTGTTCGAGCTCGGCGAGACCGGCTCGACAACGCTGGAGCTCACCGTACACCTGCGCGCACACCCGTCAGCGGGATGGCTCGTCTGCAGGGCGCGGACCCACTATGTAATCGGCGCGTACCACGAAGAGGACTTCGAGATCTGGGACGCCGACGGCAAGCTCGTGGCGCAATCACGGCAGCTGGCGCTGCTCGGATCCGACACCGCGTAGTCGGGCGATTCCGCGAAGCTTAGAGGCTCCTTCTACCGCGGTTGATCGGGCGTTATCGTTGGCGGCGATGGAAACGGCGTCGCCGGCTAGCTCAGCGAATGGTCCTACCGCGGGCGGGCTGCTGCGCACTTGGCGCAATCGAGCCGGGCTCAGCCAGCTGGAGCTGAGCCTCGAGACAGGCGTATCGACCAGACACATCAGCTACGTCGAGACCGGCCGCGCACAACCCAGCCGACGCATGATTGTGCGCCTCGCCGCGCAACTGGACGTGCCGCTAAGAGAGCGAAACCGTCTCCTGCTCGCTGCGGGCTACGCTCCTATCTACCGACGCACGCCGCTCAGTGCTCCCACCATGCGGCCAGCACGCGAGACAATCGACCGGGTCCTGCGGGCCCACGAACCCTTTCCCGCGCTCGTCTTTACAACCAGCTGGCAACTTGTAAGCGCCAACCGACCTCTCTGGTGGCTTCTAGAGGGGCTTCCGGAGCGGCTGCTTCAAGCACCGGTAAACGTTATGCGGATCGCGCTCCACCCCGAAGGGCTGATAACCCGCGTCCGTGACCCAGCCGCCTGGCACCACCATCTCCACCGCCATCTCCGCCGCGCCGCCGCCGCCACCGCCAACCCCGAACTCATCGAGCTCGAACGCGAAATCAGCACCTACCCTGTCCCCAACCAGGCCGGTGACCAACGAGCCGATCCAGACGCGCTGTTCGTTACCCTCCGATTCCACCACCGCGGAACCGATCTTGATTTCATCAGCACCCTAGCCATGTTCGGCACGCCGCTCGACCTCACCCCGGCCGAGCTGATCATCGAAAGCCTCTACCCCGCAAACAGACACACGGCCCAAGAGATGACCAAGAGCACGTACAGCGGGCGGTCGGCGAGCGACGTTAACGCAGAACCGTTGCCGGAGCCCTAACCGACCCTGCGGTTAACTAGCCGTGCGAAGTTGCTACGGTCGGGGCCGCATCAACGGGCGGGAAGTCGAGGCTTTCTCAACAAACCAAAATAGGACCGCGGGGAAACTGAAGGACGCGCGACTGCGCCGGTTCAGGACCATGAGGCCCCAGGTATAGGAACCGCGGAATTAGGTCAATCTATGTCAAAGCATCCGATCTCAAACCCGAGGCTAGGTCGCCAACGCGTAGCAGCTTAGATCGTGCATCGACATCGATAGCCCATCGATTTGACCAACCCCTCGATGCTCATCACATATACATAGAACGAGCCTCGCTATGGCTGCGGACTCCCATAGCGAGAGATTTGGTCCGAGCCGAAGGGCCAAGCGGGATCCTTCCTCCTTCGCATAGTGGTTACCTCGATGATGCCTTCCAAGGTAGACCGATATCGACGACGCCCTCGGGTTGAGATCAATGTGCTCGAGCTGCACCATTCCGACAAGGTGCCTCGAGGCCTGGTACACATCGCAAATGTCTAGCGTTCTCGCCTCGCAGCCTCACGCGGCACGTCGCGCAGCGCGACGTCCAGCTGCTCAGCACGGCTTTGGGCTGCCGGATGATCATCCTCACTCGCCCAACGAGAAGCTGGATGTGGCGCAGTTCGAAGGCGGAACCAGGACCACAGCAGCGCTTTTGGAAGAGTTGGCAGATTAGCGAAGTTGCCGTTCAGACGCCAAGGTCGGCGCCTCAACGGATCGATCAGATGGTCGCCAACTCTTCTTACCTGTAGTGAGGTCGATCCTGGGCTAAATCGGGAGCTTTACTGTCACGGCGAGACCGCCGCTCTAATGCGTTCGGCTGAGACTCGGCCCCTAGGTATCGCTATCGGAATCGCGGCCATGATCGCGGTGGCGGGAATCTCGGAATCGAGCCGCGCCGGCGCACTCGCCGAACTCGACCAGTTGGGCACCAACCTGCTCACAGGCCAGCCAGGCCAGACCTTTGGCGGTCAAAATGCCGCTAGGTCGGGCGCACAGAGATGGCGCCAGCCGGGCCGCCCTACTAATTTGGGCCATCCGTTGCCTTTCGAGCTAGGGTTTTCAGCAGGCGGAATGGCGTCAGTTCCGTCTCGCGACGCAGTGTGCGCGTCATGTGAGGTTGGTCGCTGAAACCACACTCGATGGCAAGCGCCGCGAGATTCGATTCCCCACTTTCCATTCGATCCATTGCCAGTTTGGCGCGGACGCTCAGCCGATATTGACTTACTGTTAGGCCGGTCGCAGATCTAAACGCACGACTAACGTAGTAAATCGAGAGGCCGAGCAGATCCGCCAATTCTTGAAGGTTGAGATTCGGCTGGTCGCTAAGTGCTTCGCGAACCTGATCAGCGATGCGCCGGAGCGAGGTCGGCACAGAGCAAACATCGGGTTGCAGGGCCTGTTTTCGGAGCAAACCTCCCGCCAGCGCAAATGTCCGTTCGAGAAGCTCGTCTTGCTCTGCCCTTCCTCGAAGGCGCATCAGTAGCAAGCGATGAGCCAGGTCCTCTGCGGGCTTGATATGTAAAAGAGATCCAGATGGCACTTGCGATGGATCGATAATCGAATCGATCGTCGTTTCTGAAAGGCCGATGGCCGTGCAGATATCCCCGCCTCTTGGGTGAGCTACTTGGTAAACCGAGCCCGGGCGCTCGAGATATGCAACCAAGGGCTCGGCCAACGTCTCGATACCATCGATCCTTCGCCGAAACGCTCCTGATCGCACTAGTACAAGGGCGAAATCACAGGCCTGCTCTTCGGGCGACCAATCTTTGTGCTCGCCGTCGCATTTATAGACTGTCACAGAAATTCCTGGCGCGCTAAGTGCCTGCTCTCCTGTGAGCATTCAGAGATTGTAAAGCGAATGCCTACTGCCGACGGTCAGCGACCTGTTACAGCAAGAATCTTCAAGACAACGCCAACGAGCGCTAACACGATGGTCCGATGTCGGCTTACTTTAGGGCGCTATCGGAGTTGGACTTCCGCCGACTCTACATCGGCGCCACCGCCAGCTCGGTGGGCGATGGGATGAGCTTTGTAGCGCTGACTTGGCTGGCCGTTAACCGCCCACACGGAACCGCGGAGCTCGGCATTCTCATCGTCCTTTACACGGCACCGGTCTTCATAGGCGGTTGGTTCGCCGGCGCACTTTTGGACCGATTCGACAAGCGACACGTCATTGCTATCGATAGCGTGATCCGAGGAATGGCGTTCGCCTCAGTGCCAGTCAATCAAGTTTTCGGCCTTGGAGCAGACTGGCTCATCTTTGCTGTCGCAATCCTCTACGGCCTCCTGAAGATGATCCCCCTCGCGGGATTCCCAAGTTTGATTCCGGATCTGGTGAGCGATTCAAATCTAGGCGCCGCGAACGCCCTCGAAGGGCTGAGTTTTGGCGCCGCTGGCATTGTAGGTCCGGCCGTTGCGGGCCTACTAATCCCAGCGATCGGTGCCGCCAACGTCCTGTTGCTGGACGCCATGTCCTACTTCATATTCGCAGCGTCCGCCATGACAATTCGGGGGCCTCTTGCGACTCGAGCCAAGGCATCGCCGGCTCGCGCCGGCCTTCCTCAAGTTCTTCGATTTCTAATTACCGATCTCCCTATTGCCTCGACCACGCTGGCCTTCATGGCATTCAACGTTGCTGAAGGTATGCTCCTCATCATCGGCCCGTGGCTCGCCCATAACAGGCTGGGAGGCGCTACCGCGCTAGGTGTATTGCTCGCTGCACTTGCAGCAGGGGAACTGGGCGGTTCCTTTCTTGCTGGCACGTGGTGCGCCCGACGCCCGCTGCTCGGTATTGGCGGTGTTGAGCTAGTCGCTTCCGTGGGTTATGCCGTCGTCTATTTGGCGACTATCGAGCCGTTGGTCGCTTTGGGCTACGCGGTCGTTGGATTCTTCAGCGCGCCCATGACGGTTTGGGCGCAATCGATGCGAATGCGGCGCCTGCCCGCTAATTTCCGTGGTCGAGCGTTCGCTGCACTTCGAACCCTCATGCAGGCGACGCTTCCCCTGGGCGCTGCCCTCGCTGCTCCCTTGCTCGATCATGGGCAGTTTTCGACGACTGTGGCGGTCATGGTCTTCTTAGGGTCAGCGCCCGCTCTGATCCTGCTCGGACTCGGATTTACAAGAGAGTCGACCGTCCTTGTCGGTTGAGCACGGGTGCTGTTGACCGCCATTCGTCGACGGTCGCTATAGTGGCGCGATTGTGCAAGGACCCACCGGAGAACTTCCTGAGATTATTGCCAGTTTCGCGATCCGGCTGGTAACGCGGTTGGGATCGCAGAACAGGAGAAAAAGTTAACGTAGGTGCATATCTGCGCTAGTCCGATAGGTCTGTCAGGGTCTCGAAGGTGATCGGCCGAACCGGCCTGATGACCACGTCCATCGCGTCCGCGCCCCCGCTCACCGTGAGCTTACGGCTGCGGGGTTGAGCGTCTTCTTCCGAGCCGCGTATCTATTCGGCTTCAAGCCATGGGACTCGGCTGGGCCGCCTTCCCAGCTTGTCTCACTGGTGGAAGGAAAGGACTGTCTAGTGGCTGGGAAGGCGCTCGACTTGGGCTGTGGGACCGGGACCAACTGCATCTATCTCGCCCAGAACGGTTGGGAAGCGATGGGCGTCGACTTTGTTCCCAGCGCCATTAGCGCTGCCAGGCGAAAAGCGGCGGTCGCACGCGTTTCGCCTCGCTATGTCGTGGGCGACGCAACGCGGCTAACCGAGCTTGGTGTTGGGATCAACTACAGCTTGCTGCTCGATCTCGGATGTTTTCACAGCATCGCTGAGGATCGCAGAGACGCCTACGTCCGAGGTGTAAGGGACATCGCCCGGCCGGGTGCAGTAATGCTGCTGTTCAGCTTTGTTCGGCGGGCGAGGCCAAGGCGCGTCCTCCGAATCGGCGGCCCATTGGGCCCGAGCGGCGTCGCTCGCGGGGAGGTGGCCGAAAGGTTTGCTCCACACTGGGAGATTGTCGCGGAAGAGCAGGGCGATTCTGAGTTCGGGTTCGACACCGCCTGGTACCGACTGCGCCGCGGCTAAAAACCAAGGCTCTTCAGCCTGACGCTTTACACCGGCGGTCGATCGATGGCCAAAGCGGTTTCTAGCCGCGGCTGCCTACCTGCGCTGCTGCCCGCCTCAGTAATCTCGCAGCGAGGATCAACTGGAACGGACTGGTCCTACGGCAGCCCGTCGCGTGACAGGTAGCTCGCCACTCTGCGCGCCCTGAGCCGTCTCCTCGTGTAGAGGTCAAAACTCAGCCGCATAACAAACGCCTCGGTCTCGTGTGGCTCAAAGGCGTCGCGGTTCAGGCGATGGCCATACGGCCAGTCTCGCCCCGGCGACCACCATTCCCGTCGAGTACCAGCCACTGCTTTTCGATCACCGCTCGCTCAGATGCCCCAGTTCAGCGCCGGTGTAGATGCGCGCACGATCTGCCCTCAGGTCAGTCCACGATTTTGTAGCGATCGGTCTGGTCGATATGTCTTTACTCGCAGTGAGATCATTTGGCCGCTCAAGGCTGCGAGGGCTGGCAGCCCGGTACAAGAGTGCCGGACCGCCAACAAGATCGATTACGAGGTCGAATGTGCGACTGATTGAGTTGCGCTGCCGGGGGTACCGACCGACTCGGATCCAGCGCTGCTGCCGCGAAGTAGTGCGATACCCGTCCAGATTCTGAAGATGATCACCATCAAGATGCTGGTGGCGAAACCGAAGAAGCCAAGCGGCCCGTCAGACGCCAGAGCGCTGATCAGGGCAGCGAGTCCAGCCAGCGTAGCGATCACACCCAGAGCCAGTGGAAGCTGGCGTCGGCTGAGGATCGCCCATCCGGTTGCCAGCACCGAGAGGCCCAGAAAGAGGTTGCCAAAGGCCTGGTACCCGCTGGACAAGGTAGCAAACGCTGGCCAACTGCTTTCGGCTGCCGAAAGGTTGTCCGCCGAGAGGGAGACGTAGGTCGGGATTCCGGTCCAAAAGGACAGGGCGACCAGACCATCACCGACGTTGCCGACGATCCCGAAGAGCAGGATCGCCGCTGCCAGCGTGGGCGTCCGGCCCTTCAATTTGTCGGCGAGACCGGCTACGAAGATAAGGGTCACGACGATTCCAAAGGCACCGAACAGCACGGCGATGCGCACGAACGATCCGTGATCGCGCAAGAATGTCATAGCGGTGGCCGGATTGTTGAAGGTCGCCTGCCCGAAGCCGCTTATCGAGAAAAAGACGAATTCGAACGCAAGCCCGACGCCAGCGAGAATGCCGGCTATCCCCACCGCGCGAGAGTTCAGAAATGTGCCGCTTGTGCCTGCGTTACGCGTTGCCGTTGTCATGTTGACCTCCTTGGAATCCGCGGTTTTGGGGCTGCATTACGCTGCAACCTCGGCTACAGATCTCGCCGACTTGAGCGCCTGTGTCCACCCCACTAGCTCGTCGACCATTCGCTTGAGGGCTTGGGCCGCTCCCTCCTGACGGATCGCACCGGACTCGTCGAAGGCCATCCAGACGAGCGGGATAGCCAGCTGCTCCCTTGTCGGAATCATCTGCAGCTCAACCGCCACCGAGCGGAGCTGCTCCACGGCTCGCTGGCCACCGCCCACACCTCCGTAGCTCACGAACGCGACTGGCTTTGCGTTCCATTCCCGATAGACGTGGTCCAGAGCGTTCTTGAGCACGGCCGGGTAGCCGTGGTTGTACTCGGGGGTGATGATCAGGTAGCCGTCGCCGGCTCCAACCATCTCGGCCCAACCCGCGGCCTCGGGTGCGTATTGGCCCGAAACCGGAGGCAATGGATTGTTGAAGAACGGCAGGGGAAAGTCCCGCAGATCGACGAGTTGGAAGTCGGCGTCCACGCGCGCCCTAAGCTGCTCCATCAGCCATCGACTGACCGATTCGCCCGCTCGTCCCTGACGGGTGCTGCCGAGAATCACCTTGATGTTTGGTCGCATTGCTTTGTCCTCCAATTGCGTGACGTCATCACTGATATAGGTGACTATAGCATATATATGAGTGATAGGATCACCGATACTGGGTATGATGTATCCGTAATGACGATTCCACGCGAGACCCTCCCCTACGCCATTGGCCGTCTACGAGTTGCGCTGGAAGACTCCTTCGATCGCGCCAGCCGGGAGCTCGGCATCAGCGCCCAACAGGCGGAACTGCTGTGCGCGGCAATGAAGCCGGCAGCGGTCCGTGATCTCGCCACGATTCTTCGCTGCGATCGCTCCAACGTCAGCCGCCTAATCGATCGGGTTGCGAAACGAGGGCTTCTCAGGCGTGCAGGCGATGATGACGATGGGAGGGTGACCCTCGTGGAACTCACACCGCGAGGCGACGCGCTGGCGCGCCGCTTTCTCGCTTCCCTTGAAGTTCAGACCGCCGCGCTCAACGAACGATGGCCGGCGCAGCGGAGAAGTCTCGCAGTCGGCATCATCGGCGAGGTATCCGAGGCTCTGGAGGCATCCGCGAAGACGGCGACCAAGAAGCGACGCCATGCGACTCCAGGCCTCTGATCGGTGGACTTCGATGCAAAGCTCTCCGCGGCTCTGTGAGGTATCGGACCGCGTTCAATCGCAACCCTCGCGACGTTCGAGTTCTGAGGGCCCCGATGTCGAGGCCGCCCAACTTGCAGCAGGTCGTGGAGGCACGGCGGCTTTACGTAGAACAACACCGCGCGGCCATTGAGCACGCTCACCCGATATTCGGTTTGCGCATACCCCTACTCCGCCAGCCAAAGCGCGCGGACGTGGCGGATCGGTAGCTGCAAATGCTCCACGCCGACCACCAATTCCCGGATTGTGCGGGTGGCAAGGCGGCGATGGGCACGCCAGAACCGCAGCCGAGTTCGATGACGAGGTTAGTCCCATGGACGTCAAGAAGCTGCACCGCCCCAGCGGTTGCCCGCCACGTTCGACGACCGCCGCCCATGATCCAGCTGGCGACGTGCTCTACGGCTCCGGTCGGCGTGGAACTGTGCCCGCCCCGCGTCAGAAGCCCACGATTTCGCATCCTTGAAGGGTCTGTCAGTGCCCTCGTGAGTGGCTTTCTTCCAGTGAGAGGGCACGCGACGATCGACCAGAACCGGGAGCATTTCATCGGTTCTTTGGCTGGGGCGAGGCAGACCTTGCTCGAGCGCGGTGCGGGCCAACTCCTCCTCGGTTGGGCTTGCCGGATCGACGCACTAAGCCGTTTTGGTTTGCCCAGTCGCCGAGAATCGTTTACTCAGGCTCGAGTACGCCTATCCTATCGACACAAACCTTTGGGTGCCTGCCTGCTAGGTCGGCTTATATGCCCTGGCTTGGATCGCAAGGCCCATTCGAGGTGGCTTACACGCTGATCGACCAGTCGAGCTCCAAGATCTACTTAGATGCCCCGTATGTGACTGTGAGTTGGCAGCGCGGCCAACGTTGGGTCTTTATGGAGTGGAAGGCGTGGGCGAACACCCCCAAATTACGTGAAGCCCATGAACTGGCCCTCAAGGCAATCCGGGAAAATCGGGCCTCCAGCATGCTGGTTGACCAACGACGCGGCCGCGTCATAGTCGACGAAGATCAGCTGTGGATGGCGTCTGACTGGGTTCCGCGGGCAGCGTGAAGAAGGCGATCTTGTCGTCAGCACCCCGGACTAACTTCGTAATGCCTTCGGTGTTCATGGCCGCGACTTGGCTGGTGGCAACCACAAGTCCGGTGCGTAAGAGACCGGCTGCCGACCGTTGAGCAAGCCGCGTCGTGGCTTGGAAGTCACCATGACTAAAAGGTCACGTCCGAATTCGCTCGCGGCTGCAATGATCTCATAGGAGCAGAATTTAGTTTGTTTCCCTGCCCTAAGTGGCAGGCAGTGACGCGTATGCAATCTGATCGCCCAAGGAGATAACAATGCCGGAGAGCCTCTTCAGTGCAGCCGAACTCGAGTATCTACGGACGGGCCGAAAA
>WNFJ01143797.1_pt2 | contig 12858 bp, 11 predicted proteins | sample 5400461 | NCBI WGS metagenome assembly WNFJ01 (sample SAMN13153349, study PRJNA577476) | soil metagenome | isolation source: 115 cm saprolite on Douglas fir-dominated hillslope | place: USA:California | collected 2013-09-17 | reverse complement strand
GAACTGATGACCCGCAACTGCACCGTCATCCGCTATAACAAGGCCCTCCAGGAAACCGACGCCAGAATCTGCGAGATCCTGGAGCGCTTCAAACATATCAATCTGAGCGATAAAACCAACTGGGCAAATACCTCTGTGGTTTTTGCCCGCCAGCTTTACAACATGCTGCAGCTTTCGCGCGTAATCGCCCAGGGGGCCGCCTTGCGCAACGAATCGCGCGGCGCGCACTATAAGCCCGACTTCCCCGAGCGCGATGACAAGAACTGGCTTAAGACCACAAAGGTCTCGTTCGCGCCGGATGCCGACGAGCCCAAATTTGAATTCGAACCGGTGGATTCTTCGCTAATTCCACCAAGGCCCAGACGCTATGACATGGCAAAGTAAGGCCAAGGTGAGGGTGAAGCGAAAATGACCGGTAGAGACGTAGCATGCTACGTCTCTACAACTGAGAACTGAGAACTGCTTTCAATGAACCGAGAATCGAGAACTGAGAACCCTACCAGGACTGTGCTGTTCAAAATCAAGCGCCAGGCCTCGCCCGACTCCCAGGCTTATTGGCAGGAGTTCGAGCTGCCCTGGAAGAAGCACATGAACGTGATCTCGTCGCTGATGGATATCGCGGCCAATCCTGTCACCCGTCAGGGCAAACCGACCACGCCGCTCACCTACGATTCCAACTGCCTGGAGGAGGTATGTGGCTCCTGCGCCATGCTCATCAATGGCCGCGCCCGCATGGCCTGCTCCGCCTTGGTAGACAATCTTGAGCAGCCCATTCGGCTTGAACCTCTTTCCAAATTCCCCGTCGTTCGCGACCTGGCGGTAGATCGTAGCGTGCTCTTCGAAAACCTGAAGGCGGTCAAGGCATGGATTCCCCTCGATGGCACCTATGACCTGGGCGCGGGCCCGCGCATGTCACAAAAACAGCAGGAAGAAGCCTATCCGCTCTCCCGCTGCATCTCCTGCTGCTGCTGCATGGAGGTCTGTCCGCAGTTCAACGAGCATACCGGCTTCGTCGGCGCGGCAACCATCTCGCAGGTGCGCCTGTTCAACACTCACCCCACCGGGGAGATGATGAAGCATGAGCGCCTGACCGCTCTTATGGGCGATGGCGGTATCCAGGAGTGCGGTTACGCGCAAAATTGTGTGGAAGCCTGCCCCAAGGACATTCCGCTGACGCGTTCTATCTCAGACGTTGGCCGCGAGGTCATGAAGCAGGCCCTCACCGACTTTTTCAGACGTTAGGGTATAAATAAATTTATACTGATCAATTGCGTTCTAAACCATTTTCAGGAGCAACCCCATGTTTCGAATGCTTGTCGTTTGCTTGCTGCTATCTTTTTCCGTAAGCGCACAGACCAACTCCAATTCCAGCCCCGCGGGAACGCAGAAGCCCGGCGGTCGCAAACATTCCGCCGCAAACAAAAGCACGGCGTCCAAAAGTGCTGCTGATGTTGAGCCTATGCCCACCGTCGATAAGCCCACCGCAATCATCGATACCACCGCCGGCCGCATGAGCTGCACGCTGTTTCCCGACAAGTCGCCGAAGAGTGTAGAGAATTTTGTAGGACTGGCCACTGGCATGAAGGACTGGAAGGACCTCAAGACCAAGAAGATGATGCACCACGTACCGCTTTACAACGGGACCATCTTCCATCGCGTCATTCAAAACTTCATGATTCAGGGTGGTGATCCGTTAGGTGACGGCACAGGCGGCCCTGGCTACGAGATCTCCGATGAATTTCCTAACGTAAAGTTCGACGCTCCTGGACGCCTCGCATACGCTAATTCAGGTCCGAATACCGATGGCTCCCAGTTTTTTATCACCGAAGCTGCTACTCCCTGGCTTGATACCAGCGGCCACTACACCATCTTTGGCACCTGTGATGAGGCTACGGTCGCTCTCGTAAAAAACATCGCCCGTCGCGCCCGTGATGAACGTACCGATCGGCCCTTCGAACCTGTCAAGATCGAAAAGATTACTATCCTCGGTATGTCTGCCGCTTCTGCGCCCCCGGTGAAGGCCATTACCAGGAAGAAGCCTTCAGCAGCAAAATAGACAGATACATATCAGGCGAGCAGAGGGTAAGCACCGCGGGCAATCTAAAACAGAAACTTTAAGGAGAGAACCATGGCACGTCCAGCTGGAACCTACGCAATTTTTGATACCTCGATGGGGCAAATCGTCTGCCGTCTGTTCGACCAGAACGCTCCCAAGACCGTGCAAAACTTCACCGACCTGGCAGAAGGCAAACGTGAATGGACGCATCCTGTCACCCGTGAAAAGAGCAAGCAGCCTCTTTACAACGGCACCATTTTTCATCGGGTCATTCGCAACTTCATGATCCAGGGGGGCGACCCCGCCGGTACCGGCTTTGGCGGCCCCGGCTACCACTTTGAAGATGAGACCAAAGGCTCACCCCACAGTTTCGACAAACCCGGCAAGCTGGCCATGGCCAACGCCGGCCCCAACACCAACGGATCGCAATTTTTCATCACGGTTGCTGCCACCCAATGGCTAACGGGTAAGCACACTATCTTTGGAGAGGTGGTCGAAGGGCAGAACGTCGTGGATAAGATCGTCAATACCCCCACCGGGTCGCAGGATAAACCGGCGCAAGACGTTAAAATCAACTCCCTTAAGATTGAACGAAGCTGATGGTCAAAAACAGGTTTTTGGCTGCGCCAGCCCGGCCATGGAATCGCTTATCGCAAAAATCGCCTTTCTTGTCGCCTGCGCCATTGGGCTGTTTATCATCATGAATTTCTTGTCGCGGGTTTCCGAGAACAATGTCATTGCTTCGCCGCACATTCCCGACCAGCTACAACCGCTCCTGAGGACAGAACCCCAGCCCCTCCCCAAAGTAGGCAGAGAGCTTCGTTTTCCTTTTGACATACGAGAGCTCGAAGACGAGTTTGAGGCAAAATATGGGCCTGATTTCTTTCGGCCCAAGATTCTGAATTACTACTTTCAACATACGAACCTGGAAACAGGCCCGGCAGACCCAACCGACTTCTACGATAAGTTTTCCGTCGAACTTGAAAACCCGGAGGACGGCCACCGCTGGACGTCATCGTATTGGGTTACAACACCCGTTGGACTTACACATCAGATGAACGAAAACCACGAGGATACGATATGGGGCCATGGAACCCTTGTGGTCAAACGTTTTGATCTGGTTACGATCCTGCGTTCAGTACTTGAGGGTTACGCCGAAGCCCACGCCGCTGAAAAGGACCAGGAGAGCGACTCCACACAGAATCTATGGAACGAAGACAGTGGCTGACTGCCATGTGCTGTTGCAACCCATAAACGCGAAGGGCGGCAGAATATGCTGCGTCTCTTCAAACTGACGGCTGGAAACCCGCGAATTAAGATTGGAAACTGAAAGCTGCTCTTACGCGCCAATCACTGCCACCAACTCCTTCACCGCATCAGCGCTCTTTTGCAGCGCGGCCTGCTCTTCCGGAGTCAGCTTGATCTGGATAATTTCTTCCAGCCCGCGCGCACCGAGTTTGCACGGTACTCCCACAAAGAGCCCCTTAATGCCGTATTCCCCATCCAGATAAGCGGCGCACGGCAGAATCTTCTTTTTGTCTTTCAGGATAGCCTCGATCATCTCGGTCACTGCGGCCGAGGGAGCGTAATAGGCGCTGCCCGCTTTCAGATATTTCACAATTTCGGCGCCGCCGTCGCGGGTGCGCTGCACCAGGCGCTCAACCGTGGCCGCATCCAGCAATTCCGTAATTGGGATCCCGGCAACTGTGGAATAGCGCGGCAGCGGGACCATGGTATCGCCGTGACCACCGAGCACAAAGGCAGTCACGTTCTCGACGCTCACCTTCAGTTCCATGGCGATGAAGGCGCGGAAGCGAGCGGAATCGAGCACCCCCGCCATGCCAATCACGCGATTGCGCGAGAACTTGCTGATCTTGTATGCAGCCTGCGCCATGGCATCCAGCGGATTGGAAACCACGATCAGGATGCTGCTGGGGGAAGCGGCTACGCATTTCCCCACAACATCTTGCATGATGGCAAAGTTCTTGGTGAGCAGGTCGTCGCGGCTCATTCCCGGCTTGCGTGGAAGTCCCGCCGTAATCACCACAATGTCGGAATTGGCGGTTTCGGCGTAGTCGTTGGTTCCGATAACGAAGGAATCTTTTTTCTCGATGGGCATGGCCTCCAGCAAATCCAGCCCTTTCCCCTGCGGGATGCCGTCCATAATATCCACCAGCACCACATCGGCCAGCTCTTTGGAGGCAATCCAATGCGCCGCCGTCGCCCCCACGTTTCCTGCCCCCACCACTGTCACCTTCTTGCGCATATAAATCCCTCTCGTTTCCTTTTGTTAGAGATACGATTTTGTAGAGGTATAAATTTCAAGCTGCCTCGGCCCAGTCTGCTCACAAGAGCCACAACTTTCTCCGCGCCTCTGCGTCTCCGCGGTGAGCCCTAATCTGGGCTTGGCCAAATACCAAAGGCTAAATACCAAGTGCCAAGGGCTTCCCTTCATTCCATGTTCTGGATCATGTGGTCCGCGAACTCGCTGGTCTTCACTTTGGTTGCGCCCTCCATCAGCCGCTCGAAGTCATAGGTGACCTTCTTTTGCTGAATAGTGCGCTCCATCGCGCTCTCAATGAGCCTGGCCGCCTCCGGCCATCCCATAAAGTCGAACATCATCACCCCGGAGAGGATGACCGAACCAGGATTGATTACGTCTTTATCCGCGTACTTAGGGGCGGTGCCGTGCGTGGCCTCAAAGACGGCGTACTCGTCTCCGATGTTGCCGCCAGGCGCAATCCCCAGGCCGCCGACCTGCGCGGCGCAAGCGTCTGACAGATAATCGCCGTTCAGGTTCGGACACGCGATTACATCGTATTCATTAGCACGTGTGATCACCTGCTGAAAGATCGAATCGGCAATGCGGTCGCTGATCAGGACCTTCTGCTTCCATGCTCCCTTACCATGCGTGGAATAGATGCTATCCAGCACCCCGCGGACCTCTTCGCAAACCTTCTGTGTGAAATCCCTGGGAGCCAACTCCAGCCCCGGTTCAATCAGGGCTGCATTCTGTTCGACGGAGATGTTGGGGTTCTTGTCTTTGTTATCCAGAATCCAGCTCTCCCGTTCGGAAACCGTCTGGCTGCGGAACTCATCACGGGCAACTTCATATCCCCACTTGCGGAATGCGCCTTCGGTAAATTTCTGAATGTTGCCTTTATGCATCAGGGTGACGGAGCGTCGCTTATGATCGATCGCATAGCCAATGGCGGCCTTTACCAGGCGCTTGGTAGCCGTAGCGGAGATGGGCTTGATGCCCACGCCAGAGTCGGTTGCAATCTGTTTCTTCGTGCCCTTCAGCATCTGGCCATTGATGAAGTCAATGATCTTGGTGGCCTCCGGGGTCCCTTTTTCCCACTCGATGCCGGCGTAAACGTCTTCTGTGTTCTCGCGAAAGATCACAACATTCAGCAGTTCGGGACGCTTCACCGGCGACGGCACTCCTTTGTAGTAGCGAACGGGTCGCAAGCAAACATACAGATCAAGGATCTGCCGCAGCGCCACGTTGAGCGAACGGATACCGCCGCCTACGGGCGTGGTCAACGGGCCCTTGATGGCGACGCGGAATTCGCGAATCGCTTCGATGGTATCTTCCGGCAGCCAGCTATTAAACTGCTTGAACGCCTTCTCCCCTGCAATCACCTCGTACCATGCCACCTTGCGTTTGCCCTTGTACGCCTTTTCCACTCCCGCATCAAAGACCCGGCAGGATGCCCGCCAGATGTCGCGGCCCGTGCCGTCGCCTTCGATGTAAGGAATGATGGGGTTGTCGGGAATTGAAAACTTGCCGCTTGCGTAGCCGATCTTCGCCCCATTTGAGGGGACAGTAATGCCGTTATATGCCTTCGACATGAAGCCCTTTCCAAAATCACAAATTGAAGATGAATTGAGAGCCCCGGTTCAAGGTGCCTCTGCAACGCCGGAGCAAACTATCTAAATTAACATCTCGCGGGAAACATGCGCAATGAATGAAATGAAAAGAGAAGTGAGAGTTGCCGCTGTTACACCAATTGTGCGGCTAAATCTTGATGAAGGTAAGATCTGGTTTCTTTTCATTTGTGGATGAATGGAGAAGCAGCATTAACCAGTAAACCAGCCAGAGCACTGACAACAAAAGAATGAACGCACCGCTGCAATACCGGCCAGATAAGCGACTGGGGTACTGAGGCGAAAACGAGCGCCGAATCTCAATGATAACCAAAAACGGTCCTAACTCTGAGCCGGGGGCCAAAATTCAAACCCGTATCATCCGTTAAAACGTTTCTTGACAGAAAACGGGCGGCTGTCATAATAGTCGTCGGCAAAGATTTGTAAAGCCTTCGTAAAGTTTTCTAAAGACAAGCTTAGGCTTCAAATCTGTAAACCCCCAGCCAGCAATACTTTACGCTTAGTGTACTGGTTTAAAGATCGTCTCTATAACATTGATTGATCGATATTTAAAAATGGGAGAGGTGTACCTGCACGTTCCACCAGCAAATGTATCAAACTCACGGCCACCCAGGGTCTATCGGCAACCCGACTGACAGACGTGCTCGCATACTAGTAACGGTCGTCGCGGGCATAATTTCACTCTCGGCCATGCTTCGCCTGCTTCATTTGGGAAGCAAGAGTCTTTGGGTGGACGAATGTGCAAGCCTGGTCTTTGCCCAGCAGCCATGGCCCACATTTTGGAAGACTATGTGGCATGGCGAAGCCAACATGCTGAGCTATTACCTTTTGCTGCGCGGCTGGATCCATCTGGGAAATACTGAGTTTATCGTTCGCTCCCTGTCCGTCATTCCTGCGGTAGGAACCGTGCTCGTTGCCTACCTCCTGGGGAGGCGGCTTTTTTCAGCTCAAGTAGGTCTGGTGAGCGCGTTGCTGTTGGCGGTCAACGCTTGCCATGTGGCTTATTCCCAAGAGGCGCGAGGCTACGCACTTCTGCTTTTGCTTTCCTCCCTATCAATACTCACGTTTGTCACGGCCATCGAGCGTGCCACCACAACAAACTGGCTTCTTTATGTTCTTGTCACCGTGGCCGCCGTTTACACCCACTTCTTTGCCGGATTCCTGATAGCCGCGCAGTCGGTTTCTCTGGCTTTCTTGCCCCGCCGTGCCATTGATCTAAGAAAGTTTTCTTTCAGCGCATCGCTGATCACAGTATACATCTTTCCGGCGCTGTGGTTCGTATTGCGGAAAGATGTCGGCCAGATCGACTTCATTCCCAATCCCGGCATTTTGGAACTCTATCGTCTTATCTTGTTCCTGACCAGCTATGGCGGGAAAGTCTTTGGCATTCTTCTGGCAATTATTTATCTCGCATGTCTTGGCGTGAGCCTGCGAATGTTTTTAACAAACTGGCGGCACTCCCGTCAGTCTATCGAAAGCTGGCGCCTGGCATTGCTGTTAAGCTGCGTGTTTTTGCCTATTCTGCTGGATATCAGCATTTCTCACTTGGGAAAGCAGATCTTCTACTACCGTTATCTGCTGATTTGCCTGCCAGCGCTGGTCGTGCTGGTGGCTCGGGGGTTCTGTTGTCTGCGATCGCAGCGTGTTGTTGTCACGGCACTGGTGGCTGTCTCTGCTCTGTCGATGGCAACTGTGTGGCGCTACTACGAAAAACCAAAAGAAAACTGGAGAGAGGCTACTCATTACTTGCTATCGAATAGCCGGCCAGGCGATATCATCGTTTCCTATCCGTGGTATGCCCAGGATCCGTTTAAGTATTATGAAAAGCAACTTAGTCCTTCGGCAAATGCGCTGCATTTGGTGCCCGCGCAAATGTACTCGATAAACGCGCCCCAACTCAATCGCTCTGAAGTTGTCTGGCTGCTTTCCTGCCGGGAAGACGATTATCTCCAACTGTTTCGCCGGAGCTTATCGAGAACCTACCCCTACCATCATGAATGGCGCTACGACGGGGCCATCACGGTAGAGGAATACTCTAATCAGGAGTTGACCGCCCACAATGATCAGGACATCAACTCCCTTGCCAATACCGTGTCTCGGCTTCCGTTGCGATGATGACTCACACCATGTCGAACCCGCTCGGCGGCAAGTTGGAACAAAATCCGATTCATTGCACCATTGTCATTCCCGCCTATAACGAGGCCGAGCGCATTCCCCGGACCCTCGACCACATACTGGGCCATGTATTTGAAAAACAGTGGCCGGTTGAAATCATCGTCGTTGATGATGGTTCAACCGACATCACTGCCGAGGTCGTCTCCCAGTACGCGAGCAGAAGTTCGGCAATCCGTCTGATCAAGAACCCCGTCCACCAGGGAAAGGGACACTGTGTCCACACTGGCGTGATGAATGCGGCCGGAGAGGTAATTTTGATAACAGATGCCGACCTGCCCGCCTTCATGGAAGAAGCATCCTTACTTCTGCAGGTACTGGCTGAAGGCGCTGATATCGCCATCGGTTCACGGTGGCTGCGGCCCAGCCTGCAGCAGGTAAGACAATCTTTCCTTCGCCGTAACCTCAGCCGCTGTTTCAACCTGTTTGTTCGTTGCCTTCTCGGGCTGGGCTTCAAAGATACGCAATGTGGATTCAAGGCGTTCACCAGCCGCGCTGCCAGCCTGACATTCAGGTTCCAGACTATTTCCGGTTGGGCCTTTGATGCGGAACTTCTGGTTATTGCAAAAAGTCTTGGGCTAACGGTCAAAGAGGTTCCTATACGGACCCACCATGACGCCCGCTCCAGGTTGAAACCGTTTTTGCACGGTTTGCAAATGTTCTCTGATCTTCTGCAGGTAGCGTACTGCAGACTTTGTGCCAGGTATCCCAGTCCGGGTTCCCCGTCGCTTCAGCCGCACGTTGGGATAGATCGCAGACGGGACCTGTGGCCTCTCTTGATAACCATGCCCGTGAGAGTAGGATTCGCCATGCTCATGTTACTGGCCACGAGCATGCTCATGCGCAATATTGCTCCGGTCGACGGATCAACCATATCAGCCGAAAACTATTTCTCCCCGGTGTCGCAAACGGTGCAGTCAATCCAGAATTCACATTACGACATCCGAAATTCTGCGCAGGATGTGGAACAAAGCTCTTTGGCCGATGAGTTTGACGATGCTTCCGGCCAGGATTGAATGCTGGTTTATGCCCGCGGTGAACACATGACAGTCGCAACAAGAGGTTCGTAAATGAGGTTTGAGGTTTGCAATGGATTCGGAAGTGCTTGACAACGAGAGAAGATGAAACCACCCTCCAAGCTTAAACACATTCTTGTGATTGCCGCTGTGGCGCTACTGCTGATAGCCGCCTTCGTTGGGCTGAGAAACTGCGGTAACTATCTCGTCCTCGACAATGCCTCCAAGTCTGACGTGATACTGATTCCCTCCCGCGGAATGCCGCTTCGCTATGACAGAGGTGTGGATTTGCTCCGCAACGGATACGCCGCGCACATCATTGCTGATGTGCCGGCATTCACCTACTTTGGACATCCTGCGCCCGAACTGGCCCAGCAATATTTTGCCCAGCAGCCCGATCTGGCCGGCAAAGTGGATGTTTGCGCTGTTAATCTCACTTTGCCTGAAAGCGCGCAGGCAGCCAAGTGTCTGGAGAAGTTTCAACCCAAGAGTGTCTTGATTGTGACCGGCCAATTTCAGACCCGGCTTACTTTGAAAGTCTTCTCGCACGATCTTCCACAATACCAATGGTCTGTTATTCCCGCCCAGCGCCGCCGCCAATACCCGGTAAAATGGTGGACCGATAGGAATATCGCCAAGATCGTTTTCCTGGAATGGAATCAATTAATCTGGTGGGAGTTTTTTGGGCGTTAGAGCTGTTTCATAATCGGTTTGGACGGCAGGGTCGGGACGTGTATCAGGGCACGAGTTTACTCGTGCCGTAAGTCGCTGAAAAATGAAATTCCTTGCTGCCGCAGGCATGCGCGCAGCAAAGCGGAGCGCCCAGAAAAAAGTCTACAGTAAGCCTGAAGATGCTCTAGATCACAGAAATCGCACCAAGCCGATTCGCGGGCGAAGAAGATTCAATAACCGAGTACTGACTCCTGACGCTTTTTCACGCCATCAGCCGGGTAAACGTAGTCCGAACTCCGGCCGTGACCCGATCGAGTTCGCGTTCAATCCCTTGGGGAAAATCAGTGTGCAGGATGCGGCCCACGAGCTTTTCTACGACTTCGGTTCCATGTTCGCTGCCCGGAGGCGCAGGCCGTGCGCGCCCTTTCACCAGGCGGATGACATGATCCACTGTGCGCAGGAATTCGGCGGCATAGTCCAAGGTCGCGCAATCGGCGTCGCCCAACAGATTGTGACTGGCAAGAGCATACAGCCGGTCACGGATATTAACGCACGCATGGGCCATGCCATGCTTGATCTGCAGATATCCGGCGAGAAAATCAATATCGTAAAATCCTCCGGGGCCGCGCTTGAAGTTCTTGCCCTTTGCGCTCTCCGCCTCCGCCAGTTTGGTCCGCATCTCCAATACCGAGGGCAAAAAGTTTGGCAGCGCGGAAAAACGTTTAATCTCTCGCAAGACTGTATCAACAGCACTTGCCGCCAGATCATCTGGGCCGGCGATGGGGCGGATCTTCGAGAAGCTCAGCGCCTCCCATGCCCGGGCTTCACCCTTTTCAGAAAAATATTCGCGCAGGGCGGAAACAGTGCACACTAGGTCACCGTCGGCTCCCAGCGGCCGCAGGCGTGTATCCACGGGGAAAACCGTACCTTCCTGGGTATAGGCAGTAAGAATATCTACGGTGTGCTCGGCAATCTTGGCGGCCACCACGGGATCAAGGTCATCGGAGCGCACAAAAACCAGGTCCGCGTCTGAGGCAATATCGAATTCATAGGTTCCCAGCCGGCCCAGGGCGATCACCGCAAGACCTGCGGGTTTCAGTTCATAACGGCTCTGCGCGATGGCCAGGGCGGCCCGGATGGCAGCATCGGCAGCACGTGAAGCTTCCAGCAACGAGTCAAAGACACAGCGGGCGTTGAGGATATCCGTAACCCCTAAAATGAAAACCCGGCGGCGATAGTGCTTGCGTAGAAGCACCATTTTTTCTGTGTAGCTGTAGTCTGCTCCGGGCAAAAACTCCAGCGTTGTATCCGGAATCTTCTCACTGCTTTCGGCAGCGAGGTTGAGCCACTCCTGCTGCGTCGCATGAAAATGCAACGCCGGGTCCTCGAGCGTGGCAATCTCTTCCGGATGCCGTATCAGCATGTCAGAGAGGTAGTCGCTGTTTTCAAAGATCGAGAGTGCGCGCTCCAGGGCCTCGCCCGATTCCACCACCGAGGCCCAGCGCTCTGAGCTGGTAAGCGCGGAGCTGAGAAAGCGGTGCAGCATGCGGCGCATGCGGCTGCTCAAATCGCGCCGGGAAGCCATTTTGTACAGAGGCAATGAATCCACCGCCAGACGATGCAGCACCTGCTCAAAGGATTGCTCCCTGCCGGGCTCGGCCGCCGGCATCGGGCGCAGCCGGAATTGTTTTCCAGCCTCCTCCTGCTGCTGCATGACTTGCTGCTCGTGGATAATCCGCTGATAGATTTGCGCCACGCGGTTCATCTTCTCCTGCAGGCTTTTCACCATCTGATTGCCAAAGTCGGGCGTGTGGCGTTCATGAGCAGGCGTCACCGAACGGGCAATAATCATCAACTCGTCAGCAGATTCGGGTAATCGATGCGTCTGCTGCCCGTGCTTCAATTGCAGACGGTGCTCGATGCGCCGCAGAAATTCGTAGGTGTCGTTGAGTTCGTGAAAGTCCTTGCCGCTGATGTGGTTCTTGTCATGCAGCTTCTGCAGCGAAAATAACGTTCCGCTCGATCGCAGCCACGGCTCTTCCCCGCCGTAAACACGTTGCAGGCACTGCACCAGAAACTCAATATCCCGAATGCCTCCGCGATCCAGTTTCACGTCAATTCCCTGCTCGCTCTTGTAGACCGCGCGATTAAACTGGCGGCGCGAGCCGATCTTTTCACGCGATGCCAGCGCCGTCTCCATGGCGCTGAAGTTCAAGCCTTTGCGATAGACGCGGGGCTGCACCCCGCGAATGAACTGCCGTGAGAGTTCAATGTCGCCGGCCGAATGCCGCACTTTAATCAACGCCTGCAACTCCCAATCGTGGGCTGCTTCCTGGTAATAACGCAGCGCCTGGGCCAGCGGAATTGCCGGTTCCCCCTCGTTGCCCTGTGGCCGCAGACGCAAGTCAATGCGGAAGACCGCGCCTTCCTTGGTCGGACGCGAAAGCGTTTCCGTAACCTGCTGTGCCAGCCGCGCAAAGTATTCCCGGTTGTGCAGCGCCTCCGAAGCGGGATTCTCACCGTCTTCAAACAAAAACAACAGATCAACATCAGAGCTGTAATTCAGCTCGCTGCCGCCCAGTTTGCCCAGTGAGAGCACGGCAAAATCGGTGTCCAGCAACCGCTCTTCGTTCCCCAGATGCTGCGGGGCCCCGTAGCGTTTGCGCAAAGCGGAATCACACTCGATCCATGCCTTCTCGATCAGCACATCGGAGAGCGCCGAAATTTCTACCGTAATCTCCGCCATGCTGGCAATCCGCAACACATCGCGCAGCATGATGCGGATATATTCCCGCCTCTTGAAGCGTGCCAGCAGGGCGGAAAAATCGTCCTCCGAAGAGCGCGCTCGCAGCCGGGCAAAGCGTTCACTGTAGTCTTCCCGCGATTGCGAACGGTCCAGGTTCTTTTCACGCGCCAGGCCGTGCAGCAGATCGGGGTTCTGGATTAGCGTCTCTCCCAGGTACTGGCTGGAAGCAAAAACCGTAAGTGCGTAATGGATCAAGAACGGATGCGTCTCCATCAGCCGGAGCACGCCGATATCCACCTCTGCGC
>WNFJ01673361.1_pt1 | contig 12860 bp, 14 predicted proteins | sample 5400461 | NCBI WGS metagenome assembly WNFJ01 (sample SAMN13153349, study PRJNA577476) | soil metagenome | isolation source: 115 cm saprolite on Douglas fir-dominated hillslope | place: USA:California | collected 2013-09-17 | reverse complement strand
GAACTCCTTGGTGTAGGTCTTCTGTTGCTTTGGCATACTCCCCTCCTTCGGTAGAGTATATTCCATGTTTCTCGACTCCACCAAACCGGGGCAAGCTCACCCCGTGAAGTGGTTGAAGACGTGGACTTTGGCGGCTATACCCTGCCAAAGGGTACGCTCGTTCGTCTTTCTCTGGCCGCCGGACACCGGCTGCCCACAGTGTTTGACCGTCCAGAGGCGTTTGATCCCGACCGCTTCGCGCCGCCACGCGAGGAAGACAAACGCACACCTTACGGGCTGGTCACATTTGGCGGCGGCCCGCGCCTGTGCATCGGGGTGCATTTCGCCAACATCGAAGTCAAAGCACTGGCGGCACACGTGTTGCGCTCGTACCAATTGGAAACGGCGAGCGCTCAATTCCCGGCGCAAACGGGATTCATCTCCACTGTCGTTGCGAACGGTTTGCCAATGCGTGTGCAGTCACGCATTGGCTACTCATACATATAAGAAGAAGGAGAAGAGACATGAAATCAGTTCGACAAATTATGGTGAGGGTGGTAAGCCTCGCCGTCATTGCCAGCGCGGTCATTGCCTACACAGGAACCGCCGCTGCTCAGACCGCAGCGCATCAGGCGCCTGCGAAGAAGTATGCCTTCCAGACTATCACCTTTCCAAATGACACCTTCACCCGGCTGCTGGGAATCAACGATCAGCAGGTCATCGCTGGGTATCACGGGGACGGCCAGATTACTCATCCTAATCATGGATTTACTCTGACATTGCCTGGCAACTTTACAGTTGAGAACTTCCCTAACTCATTACAAACACAGGTGAGAGCGATCGACAATCATGGTGACACGGGCGGCTTCTACCAGGACCAGGCAGGTGTTACGCACGGCTTTGTGATGAGTGGAGGAACGTTTTACACGATCGATATGCCGGGGACGACCTTCAATCAGATTCTTGGACTGAACAAACACGGTCAGGCGGCTGGCTACTTCCAGGATGCGTCGGGGCTGGACGATTCCTATATCCGGGCTGCGCAGAGTTTCGATGCGCAGAGCTTCTTCCTGGTGACTCCGATCTTGAACAGTCAGGCCGCCGGGGTCAACGATCAGGGACTGGTGGTGGGTTTTACCCAGCCGCCTGGGACGGGCACATCGTCCGGGTTCATCCTGCGTGGAACCACTGTAACATTGCTCAACTATCCGGGATCGGCCTTCACGGAGGCGCTGGGCGTGAACAACGCCGGGCAGGTAGTCGGCTTCTATAACGACAGCGCCGGCAACTCGCACGGCTTCATCTATCACAATGGGTCCTACCATACAGTCGATGTGCCGGGGGCGACCTCCACGACCATCAGCGGGATCAATGATGGCGGCACCATTGTCGGGTACTTCCTGGACCAGGCGGGCAACACCGATGGCTTCGTCGGGACGCTGAAATAGGTGTCTGCCAGCAAGCGCGCGTTTGGCGCGGTGTATCGGGGCAGAGGCAGGCAGGGTGAGGGAGGAAGCATCCTCGTTCTGTTTGCCTTTGTGAGTAATAGCGGGTGAAGTGAAATCAGCTCGAAGCTGCATAACAGGCAAAAATACGGTATACTAGGGGCGGAACGTTCAGCGTCGCATCTCTGTACCCTGTTACGCCGTCCCGGTGTGCGCCTGCTGACCCTGGTGGGAACCGGAGGCGTCGGCAAAACGCGCCTGGGGCTGGCTGTGGCGCGGGAATTATCCGATGACTTTGCCGATGGCACCTGCTTCGTCCCTCTTGCCCCGATCGGCGACCCCGCTCGCGTCCTGGTGGCGATTGCGAAGGAACTTGACCTGTGGGAAGTGAGCGAACTTCTCCAGGAAGCTCAGGTGCAGGCCGCGTTAAGCGAGCGGCACCTGCTCCTGCTGCTGGACAACTTCGAGCAGGTGATGGAGGCAGCGCCACAACTTGTCTCCCTGCTGGCCTTCTGCCCACTGCTCAGTATCCTGGTCACGAGCAGGGCCGCGCTTCACCTCTCCGGGGAACAGGAATTCCCGGTCTTCCCGCTCGCCGTGCCTGATCTCGAACAGATCACCGTGTCAGGAACACTCGCTCAGGTGGCGGCTGCGCGCATGAAGCTCCTGCCGCCAGCGGCTCTCCTCAAGCGCCTCTCGCGCCGGCTCGATGTCCTGACGAGTGGCGCAAGCGACCTCCCTGTACGCCAGAAAACGCTGCGCAACGCCATTCAGTGGAGCTACGACCTGTTGAGCCAGGAGGAAAAGCGACTGTTCCGTTGGCTCTCGATCTTTGTGGGTGGCTGCACCCTCGAAGGCGCCGAGGCTGTCTGCCAGGGAGGAAACGACCAGGTCCCCGCTGTACTTGATACTCTCGCCTCCCTGGTTGACAAGAGTCTGGTGCAGCAAATAAAGCACGAGGGCGACGAACCTCGCTTCGTGATGCTAGAGACGATTCGTGAGTTTGGGCTGGAAAGCCTGCAACAACACGGAGAACTGGAAGCGGCACGCCAGGCGCACGCGCGTTACTACCTGCACCTTTCCGAGGAGGCCGAGGCATATCTGTTGGGTCAAGAGCAGGGTGCATGGTTGAGCAGGCTCGAACAGGATCTGGACAATCTGCAAGTCATCTTTCAGGCGGCCACGACGGGTGGGGAGGGGGAAGAGCAGGGGGAGCTGGCCCTGCGCATTAGAGGAGCCTTGCGTTTTTTCTGGGCAGGGCGCTTTCCCCGCGAGGGGCGTAGTGTGCTGGAGAAGCTGCTGATACTCCTTCCCATGGTCGCCGCTTCGGTTCGCCTCAAGGCGCTGCTCACCCTGGGAGCGATCATGTATGCCTACGACGATGCAGGGAGGAAGCAGAGCGAATGTACCTGGAAAAAGCCCTGACGCTTGCTCGTGCGCTCGGAGATCGCTTTGCCCTCGCGTTTGTGCTCGATGCTCTGGGCGAGATGGCCGAGTCCCGCCGGGACTACGCCCAAACGGTGGCGTTGTGTGAGGAGGGTCTTAGAGAGTGTAGAACTCTGGGTGAGCAGCTGATGACAGGCAAGGTCTTGCCGGACCTGGCCTATGGCGAACTGGCGCTGGGCAATAACTCACGCGCTCGTACTCTGCTGGAGGAGGCCCGCATCCTTTCTCAAGCGACGCGTAATATCTGGGGGATCAGCGGAATCCTGTATCTGCTGGGGGAGATTGCTTTCCGGGAGGATGAGTTGACCCAGGCGGAGGCGAGGCTTTCAGAGGTGAGACAGTTGACTTCCGAATCGGGGGATCGATGCTACCTGACCCGCGCGCACTTGTTTCTGTCGAAGCTCGCCACAGTGCGGGAGGAGGCTGCGACTGCTCGCGTGCGGTGCGAAGAGGGACTGTCCATCGCCCTGGAGGTCGATCAGCGTTTTCTCACCGGATCCGGTCTGAAGCTGCTAGGCTGCGTAGCAGCCGCGCAGGGTTTCTTCACCTGGGCGGCTATGCTCTGGGGAGCAGCCGAGCCGCTGGGCGAGTCTCCTACGGTTTTTCTCCCTCCAACGTTCTTTGACCGCATGGGAGCGCTCGTCCGTGGCCTGTTGGGTGAGCCAGCCTTTGCTCACGCGAAAGCAAAAGGGCGGGCGATGACACCGAAGCAAGTCCTCGCCGCGCCTGAGAACACGCTCTTATCAATCTCACAGAAGGTCCAGCCCGTATCCGTTTCTGCTGCTCTCAATTCCAGAGGTGCTTCTACCTATCCAGCCGGACTCACCGCCCGCGAAGTAGAAGTGTTGCGCCTCGTCGCGCAGGGACTGACCGACGCCCAGGTGGCTGATCAGCTCATCATCAGCCATCGTACCGTCATTACGCACCTGACCTCCATCTACAACAAGCTGGGCGTCAATTCGCGCGTGGCGGCCACCCGCTTCGCAGTAGAACATTACCTCGGCTAATAAGCACTCTGTTTGCATGATCAGATACGATTCCCTCTACATGGCCCTCCACACAAGATAGCGACTACGTATCCAGGCACTTCTGCCCCTCCACCGAAAATACGTAAACGGATACGTAATGTCTACGATGCACAGCCACGCCTCCCCGGATACACTCGAAACAGCACATGAATGGTATTCCAGAGCATACCTGTAAATCAGTGGAGGTGTCGAATGACATATCCCCAGGGCCGTCTGCGTGTGTTTTCTAGCGCCTGGAACGAGAAATGGGGCCGGGAGGCGATCATAATCTGCTCTACACATTCATGCTGCCTGCCACACTCGCCGAGACCCCCCTGTGGGTGCGACTGCTGGCACAGGCGCAGAGGGGCGAGTTACAACCGTAGCGTGTTTTTAGTGCCATCAGCGTAAAGCTGAGATAGTCAACAACAGGAGTAACACCATCATGAGTCTTTCATCATCGTACCCCAATGCAGAGTGTGAAATACACCACAAGGAGCTATTGCCATGACAACTACAGAGAGCACAAGCGATGCCACCTACGTCCTGGGGCATCCCAGCGGTGAGGAGCAGCGTTTGCAGCGGCTGGGCCAGTTGCAATATGCCTCGACCAGGCATCTTTTGACACAGGCAGGCATTGTGCCTGGGATGAAAGTGCTGGACGTTGGCAGCGGGGCCGGGGATGTGGCGCTGCTGCTGGCGGACTTGATCGGGCCGACCGGATCGATCGTGGGAGTCGATATCTACCCGACGGTGCTGGAAACGGCTCGAGCACGCCTGCAAGCCGCCGGCTTCGAGCGCGCGACCTTCCTGGCAGGAGATATTCGCGAGGCGGTGTTGGACACCGATTTCGATGCGGTGGTCGGGCGCAATATCCTGATGTATGTGGCCAACCCGGCGGAGGTGCTGCGCCTGTGCGCCAGCCACCTGCGCTCTGGGGGCATCGTCGCCTTCCAGGAGGTCGAGTGGAGCCTCACCGAGCGGGTCGACGGGATGCCTGCTCTTCCCCTTCTCGTCCAGCAAGCGGCGAACTGGATCGTGGGAGGCTTTCGCCAGGCCGGGGCAGAAATGCAGATCGGCTTCAAGTTCCCGCACATGTTTCTGGAGGCGGGCCTGCCCCTTCCGCACATGAGTCTGGACGGCATCGTGGGCACCGAGGCCGACTGGGTGGGCTACGATTTCCTGACCGATGTGCTGCGCGATATTCTGCCCAAGCTGTACGAATACAGCATCGTAAAGGAGCAACTGGACGCGGCAAGCTATGTCGCCCGCCTGCGCGAGGAGATTCGCCAGCAGCACGCGCTCTTTCCCCTGTTTTTTCTGGCAGGGGCCTGGACACAGAAAGGATAAGGGAGTTCAGTCATGATTCACACTCAGGCCGTTCGCAGCGGTTCCTTCCTTTCCTTGGACTCGCCGTCGCTGGGCGAGGCAGAAGCTCTTTTTAGACAGCGCTACCCGGCATTTGACAGCACCGCCATACTCGATGAACTGCGGGCGACGGAGTATGCGCGCCTGGATGAGCAAGGGCAGGTGTACCTGGATTACACGGGAGGCGGACTCTATGCCTTCAGTCAACTTCGCGAACACATACGACTGTTGAGCAGTCAGGTGTTCGGCAATCCGCACTCTAGCAATCCGACTTCACAGGCCATGACGGAGTTAGATGAGCAAGCACGTGCCTTCGTCCTCGCGTTTTTCAATGCGTCGCCCGACGAGTACACCGTCATCTTCACGCCCAATGCCAGCGGCGCTTTGCGACTCGTGGGGGAAGCGTATCCATTTACACCCCACGGGCAATTGTTGTTAAGCTCCGACAACCATAATTCGGTGAACGGCTTGCGAGAGTTTGCGCGCGCGAAAGGCGCTCCTATCGCCTGCGTTCCCCTCGAAGCGACTGAACTGCACATGGATGAGACGACACTCTTCTCATTGCTCGAACAGCGACGGGATGCTGGTCATCGCCTCTTCGCTTATCCTGCCCAGTCGAATTTCACGGGGGTGCAGCATCCCCTGGCCTGGATCAACGAGGCACAGGAGCGGGGCTGGGATGTGCTGCTCGACGCGGCATCATTCGTGCCGGGCAATCGACTCGACCTCTCCCGGTGGCACCCCGATTTCGTGCCGGTGTCGTTCTACAAGATGTGTGGTTATCCGACAGGAGTGGGATGCCTGCTGGCACGCAACGCCGCGCTGGCCAAATTGCAACGCCCCTGGTTCGCGGGAGGGACCATCAATGTGGTATCCGTGCTGGGAGACTGGCATGTCATGGCCGAAGGGGCCGCGGCTTTTGAGGATGGCACCATCAACTACCTCAATCTTCCGGCGGTCGAAATCGGACTGAGGCACCTGCTGACAATCGGCATGGAAACGATCCACACGCGCATCATATGCCTGACCGGCTGGCTGCTCGACACCCTCCAGTCGTTGAATCACCGCAACGGCATGCCTCTGGTGCAGATCTACGGCCCGCGCACGACCGACCGCCGCGGAGGAACCATCGCATTCAACTTCCTCACGCCGGATGGGCGCATCGTTGATGAGCGGTTGATTGACCGGAAAGCTGCCCTCGCTCGCCTCTCGTTACGCACCGGCTGTTTCTGCAATCCAGGGGCGGGAGAAGCGGCGTTGGGCATCACGAAGCCGGTCCCGCGCGAACACTTCGGGAGCAAGCAGAACGTGTCCCTGGACGAGTACCTCATGGCTCTGGGCTTGCAGAACTCCGGTGCGATCAGGGTGTCGCCGGGTCTTGCCAGCAATTTCGCTGATGTCTCCCGCTTTGTGCAATTTGCGCAGGCGTTTCTGGATACCTATCCGATCGAGTATGATCTTCGACCAAGAATGCATTGCTGACAGGTGAAGATTGTTTCGAGGAATCAGCGCTACAAGGAATCGGGAATTTTTTGATTGGATAGGACCATGACACTCAATCCCAAGCATCGTAGCCACGTAATCACGGATGGGCGAGACCGTGCTGGCGCGCGAGCCATGCTCAAGGGCATCGGCTTTACCGATGAAGACCTCAAACGCCCGATCATTGGCGTGGCCAATACGTGGACCGAGACCATGCCCTGTAACTACCACCTGCGTCGCCTGGCGGTGAAAGTGAAAGAAGGCATACGGGCGGCTGGCGGAACGGCAATGGAGTTCAACACCATCGCCATCAGCGATGGGGTGACCATGGGCACTGAGGGCATGAAGGCCTCTCTGGTGAGCCGTGAAGTTATCGCCGATTCCATCGAGTTAGTCGGCCGGGGCCAATGCAGCAGGCAAGATGAGCGATGCCGACCTGAGAGAATTAGAGAACGCAGCCTGTCCCGGAGCTGGCGCGTGCGGTGGCCAATTTACAGCCAATACCATGGCGATGGCTCTGGAATTTATTGGTCTCTCACCTCTGGGCACAGCCAGCGTCCCGGCGCGGTGCGGTGCGGCCAGCTGGTCATGGATATTCTGCGGCGAGCAGTGACACCCAGTGCTATTTTGACCCGCCAGGCTTTTGAGAATGCTATCGCCGGTGTGGCCGCGTCGGGTGGTTCAACCAATGCGGTACTGCACCTGTTGGCAATGGCCCGCGAGGCCGGCGTTCCGCTTACCATCGACGATTTCGATACGATCAGCAAGCGCACACCGCTGCTGGCCGACCTGAAGCCGGGCGGGCGCTATGTTGCGGTCGACCTGGATCGTGCCGGAGGAGTGCCGCTGCTGGCCTGGTCATCCTCAAGGGAAACATTGCGCCTGAGGGGTGTGTCGTCAAGATTGCCGGTCACGAGCGGCTCTATCACCGAGGACCCGCAAGGGTCTTCGACCGCGAGGAAGACGCAATGAGCGCGTTGACGCGTGGCGAGATCCATGCTGGTGATGTCGTGGTCATTCGCTACGAAGGGCCGCGAGGGGGGCCAGGGATACGCGAAATGCTGGGAGTCACCGGCGCCATCGTCGGGGCGGGATTAGGCGAGACCGTGGCGCTGCTCACCGACGGACGTTTTAGTGGGGCGACTCGGGGTTTGATGGTTGGTCATGTCTCGCCCGAAGCAGCGCGCGGCGGTCCAATTGCTGCATTGCAAGAAGGAGACAGCATCGTCTTCGATATTGAGGCACGCCGTCTAGACGTGGAGCTTTCGGACGCTGAGATCGCTGCCCGCCTGTCGCATTGGGTGGAACCGGCCCCACGCTATACCGGCGGGGTCTTTGCAAAGTATGCTGCCCTGGTTTCATCGGCCTCCGAGGGAGCCATTACGCAACCTCTCGGTCTGTAGACGTTTACTGGCCGATCCAGCACACAATGGTCTCGCCGGTAAGAAAATCTGATTGGGGTCCGGCGAGGAAAAGCATGATCTTGGCCATGTCCTCAGGTTGTGCCACCTGCTGCAGGCGGGAAAGCCCTTGCTGGCTGTCAACAGTGCGTGTAGCCAGGAAGCGGCCCGTATTTGTCGGCGCGGGGGCAAGGCAGTTCACGTTGACACTGTAGGGCCGCAGTTGTTCTGCCAGGCAGCGCGTATAGTGTGTGATGGCAGTCTTGGCAGCGGCGTAGATCATTCCGTTGTGTACGGGTATGTGTCCGGCAATTGATCCCACATTGATGATCTTGCCAGACCGCCGCCCGCGCATGTGGATGCCCCCAAACTTACAGGTGTACATGGTGGTGAGCAGGTTACGGTCGATCACCGAGCGGATGTCGTCTGGATCGATATCCAGCGCATCGTTGGGATCGGGCCTGGGAGTACGAGCGCCGATGTCTCCACCGGCATTATTGACGAGTATATCAATGTGGTCGAATACGTCCAGGACCTGGCGAATGAGATGTTCAGCCTGTAAAGAATCGGTCAGGTCCGCGGAAAAATAGGCGCTTCTACGGCCAAGGGCGCGAATCTCCTCCGCCACTGCCGGGCCTGAAGGAGCTTCTCCGAACTCTGCTGCCGCGTTCTCGTTCACGTCGTGAATGATCACATCGGCGCCGGCCCTGGCGAGATGCAACGCATAATGACGACCCAGGCCCCGGCTGGACCCGGTTATCAGCGCTCTCTTTCCAGTCAAATCGATGGTTGGCATGGTCTTGAGCTCTCCTTCTATCTGCTGAGGTGCGAAGTTCGTCACTGCTGGTTGGCTTGTGCGAGGAGCGGTAGGATGTAAGCCAGACTGGCGTCCAGTTGTCGATCCTCGTATGCGATGATCGCCTCTGCTGGCTCATTCCGTTCGTAAGGGGTTTGCCAATCTCCTGCTGGCCTGGCATTGTCCATGACGAAACGGAATACGTGGGCGAGCTGAGCTGCCGAGCGAGGTGGGTAATCGGGCCAGTAGTCGTCGGCTAGCACGCGTACGTGTCGAGCTTCAAGCGCCCCGAGTTCGAGAGACATGGATACGTGCGGACAGGCTTGCGACAATAGGTGAAACAGGGCCGGAAAGTCGACGACCCCCTGCCCGAGCGGGCAGCGCACGAGACGGTATCCTTCGTTGTACATGTAGAGTTGGTAATCCTTTAAATGGACATTGTGCACGTGGGGGGCTACTCGCCTGGCAAAGTCCACCGGCTCTTCAGCCGTAGCGAGAGTACTGCCGGTGTCCAAAGTGATACCGAACCTCCGCGACCCGATGGATTGGCTCAGCCACAGCAGCTCCTCAGAGGCCAGATCCTGGTGATTCTCCACCGCCAGGTTCACCCCAGCGCGTTCCGCAATGGCCGTTGCCTCCCGCAGTCCCGCCAGCACCCCCTGCAAAAATGACTGCCAGCGACCCGCTAAAGGCCGCCGGTCACCGCCGAGCTTTGCTCCTCCAACCATCGTGCGAAGAGTGCCTGCGCCCAATTGAGCGCCCAGGTCAATGGCGCTCGCAAGTGTGTTGGGATCGTACCCCTGGGTCTCAAGAGTGATGAAGAGCCCCCGCTCAGAGGCATAGCGCGCCACAGAGGTGGCATCTTCATCCTCCATCAGGAAGGCAGGGAGTTCCACTCCCTCCAGGCCAGCATTGATGGCCTTGTCCATCAGTTCCCTTGGGCTGATCACGGGGCGTCCGGAGAGCGCGTCTATTCCCATTCCAAAGGTCGTACCGTGTACGGAAAGGCCAATGCGCATGAAGCTCTCACTTTCTGAAACAATGATATGAACCTGTCACCGCTAGCAATGGCCAGGCGTCATGCGGAACTTACTCGGCTGTCCAGCCCCCGTCGACGACCAGGGCCGCACCGGTCATGAAGCTAGATGCATCCGAGGCCAGGAAGACAATGACGCCGCCCAGTTCTTCCGGTCGACCCCACCGGCCCAGGGCGATGTGGTTCAGAAAGAACTGGTTCGCCTGAGGATTGTTCATAACGGGGATGTTTAGCTCGGTTGCGAACGGACCAGGACACAGCGCGTTCACCGTAATATTGTGAGCGGCCCATTCCAGCGCCAGGACTCTGGTTAACTGGATGAGACCACCCTTGCTGGAGCAATAGGCGCTTCTCTCAGGTAACGCTACCAGGCCCAGCATGGATGAGAGATTGATGATCCGACCATAGCGCTGTTCCTTCATATAGCGAGCCGCTGCTCGAGAACAGAGAAAAGGTGCCTTCAGATTGGTATCCTGAACCAGGTCCCAGCTGGCCTCATCCAGCTCTTCAACAGGTTTGCGGATGTTGATACCAGCATTGTTGACCAGGATGTCGATGCGTCCGAATTCCTTCACGACGGCCTGGACCATCGATTCGATCTGTTGCGCGTCGGTCACGTCGACCATCAGGCCCATGGTGCGCTGCCCCGTGGCTCGGGCAAGGGTTGCTGCACTCTCCACTGCTCTTTCCTGCTGGCGACCCGTAACCACGACGTTTGCTCCGGCTTCGGCCAGAGCCTGGGCCAGAGCGAACCCTAATCCACGATTCCCTCCTGTGATTAGCGCTACACGGCCGTCCAACTTGAAGACATCGAGAGACATGGAACTGTGTGCTCCTTTCGTTCTATGTGTTCCACCCCGGTTTCCAGTATATCACTGTGTGTACTCACAAAATAGCATGCATGGAGAAGCCAGGATACCGCGTCACTTCCCGCCGAAAGGATACCCATTTTTGGTGATTCTGAGAAGAAATGAGCGAGCAAAGCGTTGATCATCAGTTCTGATCCCCTGATGTGCAGTGTCCATTATACTCAACTGTACAGCTTTCATCAAATGTGGCGAAGGGCCACCGCTGTATGGCGAGGTTTGAGCATACATTTGGCAAATTACGCTGATTTTGGTCAGAGTCTTCAAGAGAACACCTGCCTCCCTTGTTTTTTCTGAGGGGATATTCTATAGTTGCTCCAGCAGCAGTTCCAGTGACGAACAATCTGCCGGGTACTGTCTCTTTCAATGGTGGATAATTCAGCCTTCTCTCCTAATCGCTTGACAATCCCTCTTGACCCTGTTTATCCTGCCTTTTAAACTTCCATTCTCCTACTTTCAAGCAGAGAGGATCCTTATGACCTTTCATGTGTTCTTGCTCCTGCTCTTGTTCTTCCTCATGTTCGCTCTCCTGCGGCTTTGTTCACTTTGCTGGCCCCATCATTGTCCTACCCATTCGGCAGCTACAGCCAAACGCATCCCGATACAACGTCTTCTCAAGCCACGCTCCCCACGCGATTGCCCTGCCTGTCGCCTCTCTTGCACCATCTCGTCGGGTGTGGGCCCTACGTCTGTGCGCCCCTGGCGGGAGGTCAAAAGCCGGCGGGGAGCACCGAAGCGGGTGAACACCGATGGCTTCGCCTGTCCCAACCACCAGTGCCCGTACTCTGGCATCACAGACGCTCACGTTCATGCCTTGGTCGGGGATGGCACACATGGTCGCGCTGAGCAGATCCAGACATTTCGTTGTCAAGCCTGCCATAGCACTTTCACTGCTCGGCGCCATACCCCCTTGTACCGCCTGAAAACTCCCTCTCGTCAGGTCGCAGTGGTGCTGACTGCGCGAGCCTTTGGGCTGGATCCTTCCGCCGCTGAACGGGTCTTCGGCTACCGGCAAGCCACGATCACTACCTGGCTGACTCGCGCTGGCGAGCATGCTCAGACTTTGCACGAGCGCTCCTTCAACAATCTCTGACTCCCACACATCCAGTTGGACGAACTGCGCACCAGGCTACGCAGCACCACACAGGTGCTCTGGCTCTGGCTGGCAATCGACCCCCTCACGAAGATTCTTCCCGTACTCCAACTGGGACCCCGCACGCAAAACGCGGCGCATCTGGTTATCCACTCCCTGCGACAACTCTTGGTCCCCGACTGCCTGCCGATCTTCACCAGCGATGGCCTAAACGTGTACTTCTATGCCCTCACAGCCCATTTTGGACACTGGCTCGAGGTGAGCCATCGAGGGCGGAAAGTGCGCCAGTGGCAAGTGGCAGCAGGACTGATCTATGGGCAGGTGAAAAAAAGCTACCGGCAGCGCAAGCTGGTGCGGGTCACACACGTGATGCGCCTTGGAACTAGCGCAGCTCTCAAGGTCGCCTTGCAAGGGCTGGGCCTCTCTGGACGGCTGAACACCGCTTTTATCGAGCGAGTGAATCTGACCGTCCGTCATGGGGTGGCAGCGCTGGCACGTCGCACCTGGGCCACGGGGAAGCCCGCTCCACAACTCTCAGTCCACCTGGAATGGTGGCGAGCCTACTATCACTTTGTGCGTCCCCATGCATCACTACGAGTGGCGCTCGTGCAGCCACGAGCGCGAGGTGGGAAGTTGGTGCCGCAACGAGACCTCCAACGTACCCCAGCCATGGCAGCGGGGAGAACCAACCGACGATGGACAGCGCGGGATGTGCTCTGCTATCCTTTGCCGCCGGTTCCAGGATGAAACCTTTGAGAGTGAATGAAGCGAGAAGACGCCCAGTGAAATGGCAGTGGGTGCATTGATGAAGATGAAAGCAGATTGGCGTGGGGAGCTACAGGATGAAGCAGCCTACTTGGACGGCCGAATGAGGGTAAAACTGGCCCGAAACGAGTTCGTAGGGGCTGAGTGAATTATCCACCATATCCAATGGCTGTACCC
>WNFJ01172835.1_pt1 | contig 12860 bp, 11 predicted proteins | sample 5400461 | NCBI WGS metagenome assembly WNFJ01 (sample SAMN13153349, study PRJNA577476) | soil metagenome | isolation source: 115 cm saprolite on Douglas fir-dominated hillslope | place: USA:California | collected 2013-09-17 | reverse complement strand
TCCGCTCGCAGTTGTCCCTGCACTTATGGAACCAGCCCCACTGCAGAGCTCGCCAGAAGTAAGCATCTGAGGTCCAACAGAACCAAAAAGGGAAGTGGCATGTCATTTTCTTTACCAAAGTTTTCTGGTGCAAAGTACCCAGAATATAACCTTCTATTCACCAGCCTCTCCCCCATCGAGCACAAATAGGAGAGTCATAGGTACAATAGAATCGCCCGAGCACCTGGTTCTAGGAACCGTTTTTTGTCATAGTTCGCCGTCGTCTTTTAGGTATACATCAAGGTTTCATTCGTAGAATAGATGGCTGTCTCCCAATCCAGCACATCAGCCAATTCTTCCTGCAACGCCTTGAGATCTTGCTGCCGTGCTGCCTCGTCAGGCATGTCCGTATCTTTCCAGAACAGCACGAAATGCACGCTGGTGAGCGCTTCGTCGCCTTTGATGAGGTAGCGCGCAATCGTGCCAGGAAACGTATGATGATTCTCTGTCTGGATCGTGCTCACCTTCTTCAGCAGTTCAGTCTGCTTGCCTGCCCGAACATGCACCCGAATTTCTGTGACAAGGACCTTACTCCGGCTGCTGTACACGCGCCAACGGGGGGGACTTGTGCGGATACGTCCCGGGGGATTGAGTTTAAACTGTTTGACATCTTCCTCGGACAAGAGGAACACACCGCTTGCTTTGTATGCCGGTAGGCGCCCAATATCAATATATCTGTACACACGTTTATCGGTGATCCCAAGCATTTGAGCGGCTTGTTTGATCGAAACATATCCTGGTATATCTGGAAACTCGTGAATGTCTGCCATAAAAGCAGTCTAGTGAAAGATAGTTTTACTGTAAACTGGACTTTATTTCCCATTTTTGACAAAAACATTGAATATGCCATAGAATGCATATCTATTGGTATGTGGTTGTTTGTGGTGGTTGGCCTATGTGAAGATGAAAGAGGGTGCAAATGTGCATCGACCACACGGCGTTCTGGTGGGTTGAACGTATGTGTATGAATCGGCAATCCAAGAGTGCTTCGCTTCTGCTAAAAAGCAAAATGAGTAGTGCGAAATGCTTGATGTGTTGTCTTTAGAAGAAGTGATGGTCCCTGGTTTCGTATCTCTCTTTCACTCGATCGTGGAGTAATGGTGTTTTTCATATTGGCAAGGACCGCTCATGAACTCCTAGAGGTAGAGCAGATCAAATAGGGCTTATTCCGCGTTTGTCTCGACTCTTGGTCTCTGCTGAATAGTTGAAGTTGAGTACAGTTCGGTATGGTTTTCTCATGGTTGCCATGTATGGCTCTACCTCTACGTCTGATAGTAGCTGGCTAGTGTTCACATGAGCCAAAGCCTGCTACAATCCTGTGTATCATCGATAGGGGCAGCGGTTTATGGTAGTACGTTTACGCGTCAAGGAAGTCGCCAAGGAGAAAGGCATCGGCATAGGAAAACTCCAACGCAGTGCAGACGTGGCCTATAACACGGTCAAGCGGATGTTTAAAGACCCGTACTACGTCACAACTACGGAGACGCTTGGAAAGCTGGCAAGGGCTTTAGGGGTTCCTCCAGGAGAGCTGATTGAAGAGGTGCCTGACGATGTGCACAATCCCTCTAGCTAGCGCTTTCATGACAATGAGGAGCGAAATAAGCGCTTGTGTTTATGTAAGGAACAGTCAGACATGAAGAAACGAAAGAAAAGGATCGGGGGGAACTTTAAAAGTACGGCGAATCAGCCGGTTTCAAGGCCAGGCATAATGGAGATGGAACCTGAGGAGCTTGCACGATATGTGCGCCGTGCAGAAAAGCAAGCGCTTCCAACCATCAAGGAAAAGAACATGGGCCCAGGGGCAGCACAACTCCTTCTCGCACTCCATACTCAGATGTTAGTGACAGGAAATCCCAGCCTTACCACTGAGAGTGGGATGAGTATCGCCAATACTGTCCTCTCGCTCTGGCAAGAAGGATACTACACCCCAGGGCCAGCCTATCCTTATACGCTGGAAGAGACCCTGCAAGATCTCCAGCAAGGGCTAAAGGCAAAGGAAGACTATGCTGATTTTTTCCAGCCGTTTCTTCCTACTAAGAAAGATACACCGCGAGGACTTGGCCAGTTGGCGGCAGGGATCGTCAAACATCCCAAGACGCAGTTATGGCAGATCTGGATCATCCTTGATGGACCATGCCATTATATAGGCGCCTATCGCGATCCGGTGACTGCACAAACAAGCCTTGAGGAACTCATCGTGAAAACGAGAAGTGGTGGGACGGAGGCTGAGAGCCTCGCCTTGTATCTCAAGCTGAAGGCGCGAGGCGTAGGCAAACCGAAGCCGCTTCCATACGCGATGATGCAGTATCTGCTCGCGCATCTCGACCGCTACACGATTAAGCTTTAGGAAAAACAAGTAGGACTGGTGGGATGCTGATCCCTCTTGTGAGACATTCCGTCAATTGCCTCCTCTGCTTTTGGCGAAGGAATACCATGTCAGAGCTGCAAGGAGGGAATGGAGGAACTCTATGGCAGGTGATGCAAGCATTGATAGTCATATCAATTGTATGGAGACAGCAGAAAGGAGGTTGAATGTATTATGAATATGGATGAGAGCCAACAAGCAGTCATCGAACAAACGACGGTGACCCTTCCTTTCTTGGATGATGAGGTCCCTGCTCTCTACCTGGCAGATGGAAGACCGTATATTCCCGTATGCGCGGTCTGTCGGGCGCTCGGGATTCGCGCTGACACGCACATCCGGCGTTGGCGAACGTTGGTGTTGTGGATCACGGCGCGGAAGTTGCCGTTCCAGACGGAGAAACGAGGCAAGCGCCTGGTATGGTGCCTGCTGATCTCAGAAGTACCGTTCCTCTACGGTCTCTTCGATTGGAGGCTCGTTTCGCCCGAACGGCGTCTTCAACTGCGCCTGGCGACCGAAGAGCAGGTGAAGCTCTCAGACCTGGCTTATCAGGGGATGCAACAGCAGTATAAAGCCATGCGCCAGGCGCTCTTCACATTCCTCACCGCTTTCGTGGATATCGATGTGCTTCTCCAGCAATACAAGGATGTACCCTCACCCACACTTGATGAGGAATCATCTCTCGCACTCATTGCTCTGGTCGCTCGTGGTCGGTCCCTCTTTCAGAGTGCAACGACGCATGCTCGAAAGATGTTGCACGATCAGGCAGAGCTACCAATTATCGACGCCTTTAAGCTTGATGCATACAACAAGGTGATTGATACCTTCTCCATGCCGCTGCTTCCTATCGTGCCACATGAAGATAGCGAGTATTTCTTTGCATTGATGGGGCAGCTCACAGTCTGGAGGCAGGAGCTAGAAGCGTTTTGGCGTGAACAAGGGGGGTAGCTAACTAAAGGCAAGCGAGGAGATTTCTCAAAAAAAAGTGATACCAGGAGAGTGAGCTGACATTCCCATTATTGACGTGTTCAAAGTTGATCTTGATAGGAACGTCATGGATACCTTCTCTCATCCACTACTTCCAGTAATACCTCGTGAAGAGAGCAAATGATTCTTCGGATCAGTGAGGGTACTAACACAATAGTAAAGCGATTGACGTATATCTGCGAAACAATCATACCTTTTCGATGGATATGTGGGGTTTGGCTATAGCATTTTCTCAACGATCTGAAACGAAAGGGTTTCACAGAAGCTAGCACATAATCAGAAAGGATATTCTAATGGCTCAATCCATTGAAGAAGCTTTACCACCTTCCCTCCCACTTTGGGATTTATCCATTCCTGATATTCCACCTCGAAGTCGGCTCTATAACCTTACTCCTCTTGGCCTTAACAGTTCCCTTGTCGAGTCACTGACGAGTTATATATGCCGATTGGCATACGAGCACCATCTAGAGGTAGGAACCCTTATTCAATATAGTATTGCTCCAGTTCTCGGTAAGCGCTATATTACTGACGATAAAAGCCGGAGCATCAGCAGCTTCCTGCGTTACGCCAGTCCAATCAACGGCAATGGTACTATGGCATCAGATTGGGTTGGTGCTCTCGGAGCGCTGACTCTTCGGGCGGACCTCGCGTTTCTCACGCTGCTTGTGGGCACAAATGCTCTTTCTCAACGGGATCTCCTGCAGCCTGTTCGGCAGTGGTGTCCGATGTGCTATGAGGGGTGGCGGCGTCAAGGGACCATCATCTATGATCCACTGCTGTGGTCTATCAACGGGATAACTGTTTGCCCTGAGCACTGCCAGCTTTTGGAGAGATGCTGCCCGTACTGTTCTTCACCTCTCCCCTGGCTCACCTGGTGTTCCCGTCCCGGTTGCTGTTCATCGTGTGGAAGATGGCTTGGAAAGGATGACGGCCATAGCCAGGTTGAGGAAAAAGATAAGTACATCGCAGAAACAGTCGGGGGATTCCTGGCCCATATACCTCAACTGTCGCTTTTGATACCTCGCGAGGGTGTTATCCAATCGCTGCGAGATCTTATTGCGGCTACGTCAGAGGGCAACATGGCAGCATTCTCCCGCAACCTTGGGCTGCCCAAGACCACTCTATGGGAACTAGTTCAAGGCTACTTCTCCCCATCTCTCCCGTTCTTACTTCAGCTCTGTTATCAGTTTCGCCTTTCTCTTCTCCAATTCCTTATAGGTGGGGGGCATATCGCACCCAGCGAATCGCCTTTATCGCAGGAACAAACCCGAAAACGCGATGTGCGTCGTCCTTTCGAACGTGAAAAAGTGCAGCAGGCCCTGGAAGATATCCTAGACGACTGGCAAAACGTGCCGCTTTCCATGCGAGAGGTGGCGAGACGATTAGGCTACCCTGTCAGGACAATTGAGACGCATTTTCCTATACCATGTGGGGAAATTTCTCGCCGCTACGCAGATTTTCGCAAACAACAAGGCCAGCTTAGGAAAGCCCGTCTGCGACAGCGTATTACCGAGGCGGCTCGGATCGTACTCATTCAGGGAGAGAATCTGACGTATCAGAGAGTGGGAACCATCGTAGGTGAACCGGGCTGTTTTCGGGAGTGTGAAGCTCGACTGGCATTACTCGATATTCGCCGTCGGCCAGATGCGGAGATTTTGCTTGTGTAGATGGCAGGTGCAAAAAATGCAATGGATTCAGTTCTTCATAGTAGAATAGAAGATTTGTACTAAGTTATGTAGGCTGAACAGTTTTTTCGCGGACGCAATCGGTAAAATGGGGTGAGAGAATCGATCCTGAGAAATCGGACTTGTCGGGCGTTTCCGATACACAGAAAAACCTAAGAGCAAGGAGCAAATGGTATGATGGATGAACTTGAATTTTCTTTGTGGTGTGATCGACTGAAGTTCTCTAAAACAACGCGGGGGGTAATAGTGGGGATTCGTTCTTCTGAGCCTGTACGTAATCGCCAGAGCCGTGTCGGGAACTGGACGGGTCGTTATGCCAGTGACAAAATGGGAAGAACGATCCAGTTTGAGAGCCGAACCCCGGAGTTTTCAGCTACTGTTTCCTATGAGCACGACGATGAGGTGTGCGAGTATTACGACCAGCCATCGAAAATAGAGATGCGCTATGTCGCCAAAAGTGGCCGCCCTGTTGTGTTCTGGCATACCCCTGATTTTTTCGTGCTGCGTGTTGACGGCGCCGGGTGGGAGGAGTGGAAGCCCCAGGAGAAGTTGGTCGAACTGGCCGAGTCGATGCCGAACAGATACCAGCGAGATGAACAAGGGCACTGGCGCTGCCCTCCGGGTGAGGAGTACGCAGCGCGGTACAGCCTGATATATCGGGTGCGCTCTTCGGCTGAGTTGAATCCAATTTATGTACGTAATCTGAACTTTCTCGAAGATTACCTGCGCGATCCAGATCTGCAGGTTGACAAGGCGGCATTGAAACGCATGTGCGAGCTATTTGCGGAAGAACCGGTCATGACGTTGAAGGCATTGTTGGAGCACGTTGAGGCGCAGCACATCTACAGCGCGCTGCTCCTGAAGCATTTCTATGTGGACCTGTACGCAGCGCCATTTGCGGATAGCGAGTATGTCCATATTTTTCGCGATGAAGAGTTAGCCCGTGCTTACATCATTATGTCGGAATCTACTTATCGGCCGGCCGGTTCCCCCTTTGAAGAAATGAAAGTAGGGATAGGGCAAGGAATCGTCTGGGATGGGCGTGCATGGACGATCTATAATCACGGAGATACGTCGATTGCGCTGCGCTCTGAGCGTGGTGACTGGGTGGAAATTTGGAGGGAAGAGTTTCACGCGCTCGCCTCTCAGGGAAAAATCACTCAACCCATCCAAAAGGGGCATGCGAACATAGGCGGAGTAAACGATGAAGAACTGGCTATATTAGCCAAAGCAAATATGCAGGACTATCGGGAGGGGAACGAGCGGTACAGACTCTTACAGCAGTATCGCGCTGGAGAAACCCCTGAGCAAGTGGGTGTGCCGTATCGCACGCTCCGCGATTGGGAAGTAAAGTGGGAAGACGCTGAGCGCAAATACGGGCATGGGTATATCGGGCTACTCACCAAGTACCTGCGCGTTGGCAACACCCAACGGAAATTGCCTGATGATTCTATCGAAGCGATGATGGACTTCATTGAACATGATTACGAAACCGACAGGCAAAAGTCGAAAGCGCATTCTTGGGGACAAATGGTCCGGTATTGCGAATCCAATGGTATTCATCCTGTAAGCTTGAAAACGTATTGTGACGTGATCAACAAACGGAAGGGCTACCAACAAACGCTGAAACGCAAAGGACGTCGCGCTGCTTACCAGGAAAAGGTCCCCTATCTCTCCCTTGATCAGAGTACACCGCGCCATGGCGATTTCCCCTGGCAGATTGGGCATCTCGATCATTTCCAGCCAGATATTCAACTGGTCAGTTCGCGGACCGGAAAAGTGCTCGGTAAACCATGGGCAACCGTGATGTCAGATGCGTACTCGCGACGCATGCCTGCGGTATACTTGTCATTCGATCCTCCAAGCCACCGCTCCGATATGATGGTGATACGTGAATGCGTGCGACGCTACAAGCGGTTGCCGCAGATACTTGTAGTGGATGGCGGTTCTGATTTCAACTCCGTCTATTTTGAGGCGCTCCTGGCCTATCACAATATCACGAAATTTGAACGACCAGCAGCTGAACCTCGGTCGGGATCAGTAGAAGAACGGCTCTTCGGGACAACGAGGACAGGTTTTATCAATAACATCCTGGGGAACACGCAGGCCAGCAAAAATCCTCGAGAAACAACGCCATCGGTGGACCCACGCCACAAAGCGACCTGGACTTTAGCCGCATTTTACCGGAGACTCTGCCAGTGGTGCTACGACGTCTATGATAATAATTACCACACCGCTCTCGAACGAACGCCACGTGAGGAATCTGATGCCGGCATAACCCTGAGCGGAGTACGTCCCTATCGCGATGTTGAGTATGATCTGAAGTTTCTCATGCAAACCCTGCCAACACCTGAAAGAGGAGAAAAGGTGCAAGTGACGTATCGAAAGGGCGTCAAAGTGCATTATGAATTCTACTGGTCGAAGAAATTCGATGATGGTGAGGTGGTGGGGACAGAGGTAGAAGTTCGCTACGATCCTTTCGACATCAGTCGCGTATTTGCGTTCGTGAAAGGGGAGTGGACCACATGCGATGCTGCTCATTTTCTGGCCTTGCGTAATCATTCAGTGCGCGAGTTGCAGTTGATATCCGGTGAATTGCGCAAGCGCCGGTCCGCCTCCGCCCAGCACTATCCCCTCACCATCAAACATATCGCTGAGTTCCTCGCTTCAGTCGAGGCAGAGGAGCAGTTTGGAATCCAGCGCTTGTGCGATGCCGAATCCAGAGACATCCTCCAGGCCATTGATGTGAGCTATGCAGCTCAATTCCCCCTTTTCCAAGTTCCTTCGACACTCCTATCGATGTCAGACGAAGATGAAGACGATGATGACAGTAGCGAAATGGATGAGGCAGAGATCTATGGAGACTATGAGTGATGAAGAAAAAAGATATCCCAGAAGATCGGATGCGATATACCAAAATGACCAAAGAAGAGCGCTTGCAAGCATTCAAGCGTACAATAGCGCATCCTCACCTGCAAGTAGCAGACAAAGCTTTGCGTGAAATGATCCAGGAGCCTGGAGGTGCTTCCCTCGTGAACGTCTATGGTCCTGCACGTGTGGGCAAGAGTACGATGAAGAACCACGTCATCAGGACGATCATACTCGAGATGCTCCCACTCTTAGAGCAGGACCGAGAACGGGTCCCGCTTTTGAGTATCGTGCCGAGGCCACCTCTGAACGGCTCTTTCAGCTGGAGGGATTTTTTCCAAACAGGTCTTGTAGCTTTTGATGAGCCGTTGATTGATCGTAAGATCGCTCTTGATACTGAAGACGATAATGAGCAGATGGGTGTAGCAAGGCTCGACGAATCCCGGATCAAGCGTAAACCTCCGGAGGGAACCAAAGATGCATTGCGTCAATCCTTTGAGACGGCTGCAAAACGGCGGCGACTGGTCGCAATCTTTATTGATGAGGCGCAACACCTGGGTATGGTAACCGGCATGCGTCAGCTGAAGATTCAACTGGAATGTATTAAATCGCTGGCTGATGCTACGGGAGCGATCATTGTATTAATTGGGACATACGAGTTGCTTCCCCTTCGTAATTTAAGTGCACAACTGATCGGGCGCAGTCTGGATATTCATTTCCCTCGTTATCGCAGCACAGGGAAAGAGTTATCGCAATTCAAGAACGTGCTCAGGACGTTTCAGGATGCGTTGCCGTTCGTAGAAGGGACCGACATCTTACTTAAGCACTGGGAGTTCTGCTATGAGCGATCCATCGGGTGTGTTGGGAATCTCCGCCTGATGCTTGTACGAGCGGTTCACGCCGCGCTATGGGCAAATGCGAAAACATTGAGCTGGAATCATCTGAAAACGCACGCGTTCTCTGAAGCTGAGAGTTTCGAAATGATGCGCGAGGCGTATGAAGGTGAAAGTGAGCTTGCTTCGAAGCCTGACCAACACGCCAAATTACGGGAGATGCTTGGATTGGCTCCTCACATCACCTCCAAAACCGTTACGCAACCTGATGTTCCTCAAACTGAGGAACCAGCTTCAGAAGGAAAAACAACACAACCGGATCAAGCTGACGAAATTGCGAAAGGAGATGAACAGGAATTGCCACCTGCAGAAGTTCCAGCTGACGAGGCGCTCTCCGAACTACAACCTGTTTCCGGTGATCAGTCTAACGAAACCACGAACAGAGCCGAAGAAGGGAGTGGGGCTGAAGAAACACCTTCAGCAGAAGCTCCTCACAAGCCCTTAAAAAAGCCGAAAGCGGAAACTACCCGACCTTTCCGGAGGAAAAATACGCGTGACAGGACTGGGGGACCTCGGCGGGAAAAGAAGGAGAAGAATTGAGTCGTTGTGGAGGGAATCCAATGGAGCGCTTTGAAGAATGGGATGTGACCATTCCGTCAATTCCTCCCCGAAGTCGGCTCTATCGGTTAGAGCCGATAGGTATTGGGACTCCTTACGTGGAAAGCTTGACCGGCTACATTATCCGACTTGCTGAGGCTCATTGTGTGAGCCCGAAGGTGTTAATAACACGAGAGATATTGGATCCTTTGGGAAAATTAGAAAACCTTGAGCATAAAAATAAAACTTACCAGCATCATTTGTGGTCACGAAACGCTCCAATGCTAAATGGAACAGGTTGGTGGCCGAACGACTGCGTGCGAGTATTAGAGACGCTAACGCAGTTCGGTGGCCTACGCTTTCTAACGATGATGACTTGGTCTGACGTGATCGCTCAAAGAATGATGATACGTGGTACCCAGGCCTGGTGTTCCGCTTGTTATGCTGAATGGCGCGAAACCGGTCAGATAATTTATTATCCACTCATCTGGTCTTTGCAAGCAGTTGCTGTCTGTCCGCGTCATCATCAACCCCTAAGGGTTACTTGCCCCTATGAAAATTGTCAGCGTTCTCTCCCTTTTATTGCGATAGGATCAAGGCTAGGATATTGTGTGTATTGCAATCGTTGGCTAGGTATTGCCTCGGAGGGTAACGGTTGTGATAATGCGCCCGCGGAACAGGGAAAGGAGCTTCTATGTTGGGATGCGACTGCTGTCGGAGAACTGGTAGCTAATGCGCCGGCTGTAGCAATCCCTCCGGTGAGGGAGAATATTGCTTTAGCAATGAAAGGCTTGTCAGAGCGAATAACGCAAGGGAATACCTCATTTTTAGCGTATAGATTGGGAGTGTCCGCTGGGACAATGCTGGGTTGGCAAAGTGGAGCCCAAATTCCGCAACTTGCTCAACTCCTGCGGTTATGTTTTAGTGCGGGCCTATCGCTATTTCATTTTCTCACGGTTGAAGGTGTGTCTTCTCCTGTTATTTCTACAACTCTGGTAAACAGAGGTTCTCCCATCATCGAAAGGGGACGTCACAAGCGTCTGAGCCCCGACGAATTGCAAGGATTACTGGAAAATGTGCTTCTAGAGGACCCTCCTCCCTCCCTAAAAGAGGTTGCTTTGCGTTTGGGATATCGCTCTTCCAACCATCTTTCTCGACGCTTCCCCGATCTACGTCGCGCCATCAATGAACGATATAAGCGGTGGGTCTTAGGCTCTACGAGCGCTAGACGGCACATGCGTAAACCTCTCAAGGCTAGTCAGTTACAAAAAATGTTGGAGGCCGTCCTGACCGACGGAGAGATACCGCCGCCCTCTCTTCAGGAGGTTGCGCGACGACTTGGTTATCGATATGACGACTCTATTTACCATCGCTTTCCCGATCTCTGTCGTTCTATTACTGCGAAGCGTGCGGAGTATCAAGAACAATTTAATCGACATTTACAGCTATCTCTAGAAGCTGTGTTAAAGGATTCTCACGGTCCTACCCCGTCCTTGGTTGAAATCGCTGAACGACTGGGATGCTCGACTAATATTCTCTCTAGCCGTTTCCCCAAGTTATGCCATGAAATTACGATACAGTATCGTGAGCAGTTGAATGAGCGACGTCGGCGGTTATTGGAAGATAGTATCAATAGCGATACATTCCCACCACCGTCCCTACACGAGGTCGCGCGGCAACTTGATTGTACTGCTGATACTCTTCGTCGGAATTCCTCGGATCTCTGCGACGCAATCATAGAGCGATATCAAAACTACGTGGATGCAAGAAAAGTAGAAAGAGATCAACGAGTTGTTAGTGAAATCCGCCAAGCAGTATTCCATCTTTACGCTCAGGGTGTGTATCCAGGTGCGAGAAAGGTGGAAGCCATTACTCGCCCGGGCTATGTTAGAGAACCCTTTGCAGCAAATGCGTGGCGTGAAGCTCTAAGGGAACTGGGGATAGGAAATTTATTGGATTGAGTACTGCCAACAGTTGCTACTCAACAACCGTTTCGGAGAACGAGGTGTTCCCACTTTCGTAAAGTCAGTATAAGGCGAGAATCCATCCACAATGTCGTAGTTTGTGAGTCATTTGTGAGCATTCCACCGTAACTCTGAAATGAAATAAGCGCAAGCTGCCAAAAACCTGACACCATGCCGAGTGTTGTGTACAAGTCAGCAGTAATCAAGCAAGCACAGACACAAAGCTGATACCCCCCTCTCTAGAGGATCAGACTGCACAGGAAAATACAGCACAGGACTCCCAGGTGTTAAGAATAGAGAGCCTGGGACTCTTGAAATAGCCTCCATGAGCAGCAAAAACCACCTCCTCCCGAACCAGCTTGACCGGCTGGTTGTTTGTTGGCCGAGACCCATCCCGCTTCAGCCGTTAGCCGACCGGAATCTTGGGCAAGCGAATATCTTGCATCACAGCCCACACGATGGCCAGACACGACGTTTCGGTCGTAAAGGCATCGATCTGATCGGTACGTTGTCGCACATTGCTAAACAAACTTTCAATCGCGTTGGTACTGCGGATGTAGCGGTGCATGACCGGCGGGAAGGCATAAATGAAGTAGGGAGCCAGCGCGTTGCCTCAGCTATCGACTCGGAAGAGCGTTTCTCAAAGGTCGTCACGCTCTGAGACTACCCAACTCGTTCGACTTCGGCACGTTTCCAACTCCCCCTTCCCAAACCGTGCGGGCTACTTTCATAGCACACGGCTTTCCAGGAATGCGGCTCCACCGGTATTGGGCTTATGCGACCTCCATCGCACCCGTTGGGTTCTGTCCGCCCTTCCCTGCGGCCCTTCCTCATGTCCTGAGCATTACCCCAGGCGTTTGGGATGAAGTAGGCCGCCAACGAGGTACTGCCTTGCGGCAGCCCTTTTTCAACGGCCCCTTCCCGAACCCAGCGGGCCACTTTCATGGCACTGTAGCTCTCCAGAACTCCTTGTCCGTTTGCACCAAGGTCTTGCGGCCCATCCAGGCCAACCTCGGTCTCTCAGACGAGTTCCTGTGACCCTTCGCCCTGTCTGTGTCTTTCTCACAGGCCGCGGCGGAGCGTAACTTCCGCGACTACTCTGGTCACTCTGTATCCCTACACCTCGCGGTGGTTAGGACAACCCCAAGTTGCCTCCAAGAACCTCAGTTCGTGCTCCAGGTGTCCTTTACGTCGTTTCCCTCTCCGTGAGGGCAGGTTTCGACGAAAGCTTTGCCAGGAAATAGTACCGTTCCCGACAACGTCGAACACAGGCGATAGTACCGTCTCCTGTGGGCTGGCGGATTTTCCACCTTGACTGGGCTTCAGACAATCAGTCTTCACCATACACGACTTACCTGACCAGCCTCTGGCCCCTGGTACTGGGACTTCACTGGCCTTACTGACAACATGCTACTGTCCCCCCAAATCTTTCGACCGAAGGTAAGTTGCTGGTTTATCCACCTCGCTTCAGTGGACTCACCCCGACGGGTGAGAGAGGTTCCTGTGCCACATGGGCGCACTACTA
>WNFJ01084451.1_pt1 | contig 12860 bp, 10 predicted proteins | sample 5400461 | NCBI WGS metagenome assembly WNFJ01 (sample SAMN13153349, study PRJNA577476) | soil metagenome | isolation source: 115 cm saprolite on Douglas fir-dominated hillslope | place: USA:California | collected 2013-09-17 | reverse complement strand
GCAAAGGAGATGTCGTCGATGCCGATGACGGAGATGTCTTCCGGAATCCCCACACCCGCCTCTTCGAGAGCGCTCATGGCGCCCAAGGCGATAAGGTCGCTTCCGCAGAAGATCGCCGTGGGCCTATCCGGCGTTGAAAGAATGGCGCGTACCGCTGAGGCGCCAGCATCGATGCGGTAGTTACTGCTGATCACTGGCAACGGGTTGAGGTCTCTCTTTTTCAATCCGGCAACCAGCGCGTCCTTGATGGTAATGGCCGTCCGGTTGTCGTCCGGTCCAGCAATGACCGCGGCGCGGCCGTGGCCGAGTCCTACGATATGCTCGATGGCCTGCTCGATGCCCCGCTGATAGTCTATCGAAATGGTGCTCACCAGCTTCTCGGCCGGGCTCGCGTTGCAGAACACCACGCCAATTCCCGCGTCGATGAGTTCCGAAGCCATGCTCTTGTCGATCGAAGAGGTCATTACCGCGACTCCGCGGACGTCACTTTCGATCAGCTTGCGCAGGATGGATTTCGTCCGGGCTTGGTCGTATTGGGTGTTGCATAGAAGGACGTCGAACCCGCGATCCCAAGCGGCAGCCTGGAACCCACGAATGATTTCGGGGAAATACGGGTTGGCGATCTCCGAAATCACCAGCCCGAACAAATCGCTCCGGCCGGTCGCCAACCGCCGGGCATGGACGTTCTTGAAGTATTTCATCTGCCCGACGACTTCTAAAACGCGCCTCTTGGTCTCCACAGCGATGTAGGGGGTCTTGTTGAGGACGCGGGAGACCGTAGCGGGCGAGACTCCCGCGCGTTTGGCCACTTCCCTCATTGTGTGGCCCATGCGTTTTCCTCCGCGAAAATAATCTCTGCTGCCAAGGTGATGCTGGGGGAGCGATCCTGTCCAGGCGATGGGGCAGCGCTGGAAAGCGCTTTCCGCCAGCGATTGGCAATGTGCGCCCAAGCTATCATAATTTGGGGGCCCAGACTATGAGCATCGAAAAACAAGATTCACAAAAGAAAAATGACTTGACAAAGCTCAGCCAGCACTGATAAACGGATAGCAAGTAACCGGTTTCTGAAACCGATTGCATAAACGGTCCTCATCGCCGTTTTTGCCGGGGATGTGACGCGCGGCGGGAATTTCATTGGTTCGCCTGGTGGCGACCGTCTGTTTGAGATTCCATCGCCAGCGAAGTCGAGGGTTTGTTCGGTGAGTGGTGCCGTTTGGGGGGGAAATGCGATTCAATCTGTCCTTGCTGAAGTTTCTTTCCTTTAGTCTTTTCCTTACATTCTCCGGAATAGCGGCTCGAGCTCAATCCGACCGCGGGTCCATCGCGGGCACAGTTCTCGATAGCTCTGGCGGCGTCGTAGCCAACGCCAAAGTCGTTGCAACCGACTCTGCAACCAGCGCCACATATTCCTCGACCACTGGTCCAACGGGCGGCTATCGCCTCTACGACCTACGCGTCGGCATCTACGGTGTGAGCGTCTCGGCGCCCGGCTTCAAGACCGTGGATAAGACTGGCGTCGTGGTGCAAATTAACTCGACCGCTTCGCTCGATTTCTCGCTGCAGCCGGGCGACGTGAAAGAAACATTGACGGTTGTGGCCGACGCACCGGGCCTGCAGACGGAGTCGTCCGAAATCGGCACGGTGGTAGACAAACGGCAGATCGAGGAACTGCCTTTGGCCCTCAATGCTACCGGACAGAGCCATTTGCGTTCGGCAGAATCGTTCGTCTTTTTGACGCCCGGAACGGCTGGGCCAGGGACCAACAGCGACTCCCCCTCGTCCGGAATTTTTGAGTCCAAGCTGGCTGGCGGACAGAACTTCAGCACAGAGGTTATTCTTGATGGTGCGAGCATTGCGCATGCCGAGCTGGGCTCAACATTCGATGAAAACGCGCCTTCCATTGAGGCTCTGAACGAATTCAAAGTTACGACCTCCACAATTCCGGCGGAATTCGGCAGGACCTCCGGCGGCGTGGAGAGTTTTACGACCAAGTCCGGGACAAATGTTTTTCACGGCACAGCATTCGACATATTGCGCAATGACAAGATGGACGCGAAACTATGGACGGAAGATTTGAATGGCACGCCCAAGCCGAGAGATCATCAAAACGACTTTGGCGGCAGCTTGGGCGGTCCGGTTTGGATTCCCAAGCTTTACAAAGGCCATGACAAGAGTTTTTTCTTTTTCTCCTGGGAGCAGTATCGGAACAACGAGGGCACCAGCACGGCCAGTAACCCGAGTACTTTGCCCACGGATGCAGAGCGCACCGGCGACTTTTCTGCGCTGCTAGGGCCAGTCCTGACGACGGGGGGGGCCAATCCACAGCCAATCCTCAACCCGTGCGATAACACTCCTGTCCATCTAGGCCAGATATTTGATCCCTCGACTCCCTCCTGTCCCACTGGATTTGTCGGCGGCCGCGTCGCATTCCCCGGAAACAAGATCACCACTCTCAGCCCTGTCGCACAAAAAGTACTCTCTTACCTAAAGGTGCATCCCAACACTGCCGGTGGCCAGAACGGATTGATCAACAATTTCATCTTTCTCTCAAACAAACCGGTGCGCGATACCACCATGACCTTCCGCATCGACCAGAACTTGGGAACTAAGGACAAATTCTTCTTCTCGTACAGCAGCCGTGATCAGGAACAGCTCAACGGAACTCCTGCGCTTCCCCCGCCGCTCGATTCGAACTTTTATAAATCACGCTTCTCTCATTACCTCCGCTTTGGTTGGGACCGGACCCTCAGCTCCACTCTGCTCAACCACCTCAACCTGGGCCTAAACCGGCTGAATGATCGGAGTCAGGGAACCGCTGTGACCGGGCAAGACTGGGAAAAGACATTAGGCATTACCGGGGCAAGTGGGCCTGGTTTTCCACAGTTCGGCTTCGGAGGAAGCCCCCTAGGAATCGGGTATTCGGGTTTTGGCGGCGGAAGTTTCGATGTCGCCATTCCCAACAGCCTGCTGGTTTCGGACAGTGTGTCTTGGATCAGGGGGCGTCACTCGCTACGCATGGGATTCGAGTGGCGGCACTCACAATACTCCAGGATCAGCAATGCCAATACTTCTCCTAACTTCAATTTTCTAAATCTGCAAACGGCATGGAAAGCCAACGACATCCAGACCGGCGACCCCTTTGCCAGTTTTCTACTCGGGGTTCCCAGCGAGGAGAGTCTGCAAATCTCCTCGCATAATCCGAGGTGGCTTCAGAATTACTATGTCGGTTATCTCCAGGACGACTTCAAGTTCCGGAGGGATCTGACCTTTAATATCGGATTTCGGTACGAGGTGGATACTCCGCGCCACGAATCCCTAGGCGCTCAATCCGTTTTGGACCTTGCCGTCCCCAATAATGGGAACGCGGCCGTTCCAATTTCGCCAGCCGTACCTGGAGCTCTGATCTATGGAACGAGTGCAACCGGTGCCAAAACCTACTACAAAGACTTCAGCCCGCGCCTTGGCTTTGCCTATGCTCCGGAGCGACTGTTCGGATGGGTCCGCCAGACTGTGATCCGTGGGGGATACGGTATCTACTATACGGCGCTTAGCTACTCTGATTTCGGTGATTCGCTTACCAGCGGCACCACGGTGAATCCGGATTTCAGATCGGCAAATGGCTTTACTTCTTTCCCGGCACAGTCGCTGGACGCTGGTTTTCCCAGCTTCACCCCGCCGTCAAACGCCAAAGATCCGACGCTTTTGAACGGAGGGTTTCCTAACTACGTCGCGTCGGGATATGGCCGCCCGGGCATGGTGCAAAACTGGAGCTTTGAAATTCAGCACCAACTGGCTACCGATCTTATCCTTAGCGTGGGGTACGTCGGAACGCATGCAACTCGTTTGCGCTCGAATCTTGTTCAAACCAACAGCATCAATCCCAAGTACTACTTCCTGGGACAAAGGCTGAACGATCCTATTAGTAGCGCAGCAGGGCAAGCCGATTTGGCTAGCGTTGGCATCACCGAGCCAAGCTGGTTTAGGCCGCTGTACGGCAACAACGAGCCGATTGGGCAGTTACTCCGGCCTTTCCCGCAGTACCAGGACATCGGCACCTCCTGCTGCCTCGAAAACGTCGGCCAGTCCACATATAACGCTCTGCAAGCGAAGCTCGAACGGCGGTTCCGCAACGGGCTGAACTTGCTTGCGGCATACACCTTCTCCAAAACCCTGACCGATGCCGACACTGCTTTTCCATTCTTTTCCGCGTTTGCCTCCAATAATTTTGGCGCGCAGAATCCCTTCAACCTTAAAACAGAGAAGGCCTTAAGGTATCAGTACACCCCGCATGCCGTCGTGCTCAGCTATCTCTACGAACTCCCCGCCGGTCCAGGGAAGAGATACCTAAGTCACGGCGTCGGCAGTAAGGTGCTCGGTGGCTGGGAAGTAGGGGGAGTACACCGGTACCAGAGCGGCTCGCCGGTTATCTTTAACAGTTTCGCGCAATCTCCTCCGTTCAGCGGCGGCAATTTCAAGTTCAGTCGCGTACCCGGCGTGCCGATCTACAGCCCTAACAAATCGTCCTTCAATCCAGCGATGCCTACTGGCTGTTCGTTGAACGCTGATGGAACCTTTAGCAGTCTGACCAACAATAACTACTTCAACTGTGCAGCGTTTTTCGACCAGAATGCCGATAGCCTCGTCGCTCAGCGCGGCTACGCTTTCGGAAATCTGCCTTTGACGCTCGGCAACGCGCGCAGCGAACATTACTTTAGCGAGGATTTTTCGATCATCAAACGAACTGCCATCAGCGAAACTCACTCGTTAATATTCAAGGCAGATATCCCCAATGCCTTCAACCGGCATATCTTCGGGACGTTAGACGGAAACGTCGGCCCTAACAACTCCACTTTTGGCGTACCCAAGGGTCCCCGAGCTGTCATCAATGCAAGACGTCAGATTCAGCTAAGCTTACGCTACCAATTCTGAGGCTAAGCACCTCGGCGGCAAGAATCCTTCTGCTTCTCTTCGAGGCAGGAGGATTCTCTTTTTGGGGAACATTCCCAGGGTTTGCGGCAAGGTATAGAATCCTAATATGCATATCGCGTTGAGTGCCTCTCTTTATCAACAGGTTGCGGCCTGCCTGCGCCAACGCCTTGCCATGTGCAGTCGGATCTTGATCGCCCAGGCCGTGTTCTGGGTCTGCTTAGTTTCGTGGACTGCAAATTTTGCAGCGGCTCAAGACGGCGCGGACGTTAATGAGCGATTCCGTCAAGCGACCGCGGCCATGCGGGAAGGACGCTTGGACGAGGCAAGCGAAGGGTTCGCCGCGATCGTCAAAGAAACTCCGAGTTTTGCGGAGGCGCATTTGAACCTTGGCCTCGTGCTCCAAGAGCAAAACAGGTTCGAGGAAGCCAGTGCCAGTTTTCAGAGAGCACTGACCTTGAAACCCAAGCTCCGTGGCGCAAACCTTTTTCTCGGCGTAGCTCTGTTCCGGCTCAATCACCTTGATCAAGCCGTTGTCGCGATTCAAAAAGAGACCACCGCGTATCCGAAGGACTCAGCCGCCTGGATGTGGCTCGGGGTAGTGCGGCTCGCCCAGGAAAAGCCTGAGGAGGCCGCCGAAGCGCTGGACAAAGCGGCCAAGCTCGCACCGGATGACGTGGATATTCTTTACCATCGCGGCCACGCACACTTACTGGTATCCAAGAACAGCTATGGCAGGATGTTCAAAATCGATTCACATTCCTGGCGAGTACATCAAGTCATTGCCCAGGCGAACGCCGAGGCCGACCGGCATGTAGATGCCATTGTGGAATACCAGATCGCGATTAAACTCGCTCCCACGCAGCCCGGCCTGCACGAGGAGCTGGGTTCGGAGTATCGCAACCTCGGAAAGCCGCAGGAAGCTGAAGAGGCATTCCAGCGCGAATTGGAAATCGATCCCAACAATGAGCTGGCTAGATACAAGCTGGGAGTCCTGACCGTCGAACAGGGCGATGGTGCAAAGGGCAAGGAGCTCATCGAGGCAGCATTGCGAGAGAAGCCGGGCTTGCTCCATGTGGACTACAATCTTGGCCGCGCGGAAATGCTGCTTGGCAATGATGCCGCCGCTGCTCAGCATCTTGAACGCGCTACATCGGCCCCGGGATCCGATCCGGAAGTCATTGAACAGGCTTGGTACCAGCTTGGGATCGTGTATCGGCATCTCCATCGCATGCAAGATGCACAGAAAGCCATGGCCACATTCCAGAGGCTCAAGGATGCGGAGGCGGAGAACTCACAAAAAAAGCTGAAGCGATACGAGGTCCAGCAGAATCCCAGCGCGACCCAACCTCCTGCCTCGCCGGAGAATCCTCACTGACCAGGAAATAAGGACGCGGCGAGCGGCGAGTGTACACAAGGGCAGAATCCGGCATTGGTCGCGCCCGGGGCAGCTTCTTCTGCACGGGCGAAATGCGCCGCAGCCGCGCCATAATTTCCCGCCCTGAACTCGCTCAAGACGCGTGCAAGATTGTCGGAAGTTTGCGAAGTGCCGGGAATCGCCCAAACCAGAAAGAGAAGAAGTGAACAGAGCATCCGCAGCCCCAGATCGGCACGCCGTCCCTGGCTTCTCTTACCAGCGCGCGGATCCGGTCGGTTCATCGATTTGCAGAATCTGATTCGCACGGATGTCCTTCAATGTTTGTACGATCCCGCTTGGCCACCGCACCTGAATTTGCTGCACTACATCGTCCTTCCCGAGGCCAAAGTGTACGCGCTTGTCGCTCGCCGAAAGATAACTGCTGGTCGTCGTCACTGTCGCAGATTGTGTGTTACTCGCCGTCGTTACCTTCACTTCCGCACCAATTCCATCTCGATTGCTCTGGTGTCCCGCGAGTTTCAGCAAAATCCAGTGATTCTCCGTCGGTGTCTCGTTGTGAAGCACGTAGGCCGCTCCGTCGTTCGTGGTAACAACAGCGTCCAAGCGCCCGTCATTGTCCAAATCTCCGATCGCCATGCCGCGCGCCACCCAGGCCTTCTGAAAGATCGCCCCGGACTCCGCAGATACGTCGACGAAGCCCCTGCCTGTATTTCGCGCCAGCAACATCGGTTCGCGGTAACGCAAATTCGGGGACGTCAGCTCCACGGTATCCAAATCGTGCCCCTGCGCGATCAACAGATCCTTCCACCCGTCATTGTCGTAGTCGAGAAAACGAACGCCCCATCCCGAATGGGCCAGTGTCATTTTACTGATTCCCGTAGTCGTGCTCGTATACGTAAATGAGCCGTCGCCTTTGTTCTGATACAACGAATATCTTTGATTGGCCAAATCGGTTACCACAATGTCCGGCCAGCCATCATTGTTGTAGTCCGCGAAATCCACGCCCATGCCTGCGTACGTCCGCCCGTCGATGTCCACCGCCACTTCCGACACCAGCCCTACCTCTTCGAACGATCCATTTCCCTTGTTGTGATACAAAAACTCCACCATTGAATCGTTGGCCACAAACAAATCGATGTGCCCGTCGCGATCGTAGTCCGCGATGGCCAGTCCCAACGCCTTCCCCGGCCGACCGAGCCCTAGCTTTGCGGCAGCCTCCGTAAAGGTTCCATCTCCATTGTTGTGATACACCAGCGGAGAAATTGGTTTGAACCAATCTGGATGGCAGTATGCCCGATATCCCTCTTTGTGCTCCCCGCACCAGATGTCGTCAAAATCCCATTCGACATACCGCAGCACCACCAGATCAAGGAATCCATCGCCATCCAGATCAACCCACGCAGCGCTGGTCGACCATCCGCTGGCTCCCACGCCGGCTTTTGGCGTCTCATCGGTGAACGTGCCGTCTCCATTGTTGTGATAAAGCTTGTTTCCCCCGTACGCGGTAACATATAGATCTTCATAGCCGTCATTGTCGTAATCCCCGACGGCCACGCCCATTCCGTATCCCGCCCCCTGCAGCCCCGCTTTCTCTGTAACGTCCTCGAACGTACCGTCCGGCTTCTGGTGATAGAGCCGGTTCCAATACTGCGGGCCCGTTTTCTGGGGAATCGTTCCCTTCGGTGTCGGATCGCCGAGCGGCGCACCGTTCACAAGGAAAATATCCAGACGCCCGTCGTTGTCGTAGTCAAAGAGCGCCACTCCCGCCCCCATGGTTTCGGGCAGATACTTTTTGGATGTGTGCGATGCCTGGTGCAGGAAATTTACGCCTGAGCGCACTGTAATATCCACGAACTTCCCGGGAGGACCCGATGACGATGTCTTAGTAGTTGCAGCGCGCTCCTGGCCGCCGCCGAGCGTCGGCGGAACCGAAAACAGCAAACAAAAAGATACAATTACCAGCCAGGAAGCGACGTCGCGATAACGGCAATCTCGAGCAACGGTTTTCGGCCAGCGTGTCACGGGGCAACGATTCCTTTGCCTTCTTTCACCGTAAAGATGCGGTCGACCGCGGAAATCGTGATTTCTTCCTTTGTACCGCTTGGCCAGTGAATCTCGATCTTGTCCACTTTTGCTGCCGTGCCGAGGCCGAAGTGCTGGCGTTGATCCGAACTCGACGCATAGCTTCCCCCGCTGAAGACGTCCCCTCGTTGCCGCACTCCTCCGGCGGTGACAAATACCTTAGCTCCGATCGCGTCGCGGGGACTCTTGGGGCCTCCTACTAACTTTAGTGTGATCCAGTGATTCACATTCTTCACCACGTTCCGCAACAACGTGGGCGTCTAATCGATGTTGTTGAGAACGACGTCGATATGACCGTCGTTGAAGAGGTCACCGAACGCCGCGCCTCGTGCCGATACAACAACTGCTAAACCGCTGCCGGTTGCGGCAGGCACTTCCTGGAATTTCGAGCCATCCAGATTGCGCAGCAGCAGCGGCCGCTGCGCCCAGGTCGTGCCCCAGTCCTGTAAATCTACACCAGGGTAGACGTGCCCATTGGCAACGAATATGTCGAGCAACCCGTCGTTATCGTAGTCGAGAAAGGCCGTGCCCCAGCTTAGAAACGGAATCGTCAGTGTCGCGATTCCAGCGGAAAAACTGACGTCAGAGAAGGCCGCGCCGCCTTCATTCCGGTAGAGTGTGTTGTAGTCGTCGGAAAAATTCGTGATGTAGAAATCGACTTTACCGTCACGATTGTAGTCGCCGACCGCGATTCCCATCGCGGCTTGCTCGCGCCCATCGTCGTTCAATGCAAATCCCGAAAGATAGCTGATGTCTTCAAACGTACCGTCGTGCTTATTCCTGTAGAGATACTTCGGCACGGAATCGTTCGCGACCGCGAGGTCCACCCACCCGTCGTCATCCACATCCACAAAAACAGACGAAAATCCGTAATATCTCTTCGCGTCGGCGACGCCCGCTTTTACGCTCACGTCGGTGAAGGTGCCGTCCCCGTTGTTGTGGAACAGGTGGTCGGCTTCGCCCGGTAGGCCGCGCGGACCGCACATCACCTCGATTCCGCGAAAATTACAGAAGCCCGGCGGAAGTCCGCCCTTTCCGGAGATCGGAGGATTATCGGGATCGAACTTCGCATAGCCAGGAACAAATAGATCAAGATAGCCATCGTGATCGTAGTCCCCCCAGGTCGCCCCGGTAGACCAGCCGCCGAGCGTGACCCCGGCAGTTTCTGCGACGTCGGTAAATGTGCCGTCACGGTTGTTATGGTAGAGGCGATTCTTGCCGAAATTGGATACGTAAATGTCCGGCCAGCCATCGTTATCGAAGTCCCCCACCGCGACCCCGAAACCCCATCTTTCATTTCCTACGCCGGCCTTGTCTGTGACGTCGGTAAATGTTCCGTCATGGTTGTTGTGCAGCAGCATTGCGTGCGGCGGAGTTTCCTTGCCCTTCAGCGCAGCAAACGTCGAGCCGTTCAGCAGATAAATGTCAAGCCAGCCGTCATTGTCATAATCGAGCAGCGCCACACCGGAGCCGGGTGTCTCTAGAATCGTTCCTTTCTCATGTGTTCCCGAGCGATGATGGAATTTATCGAGGCCAGCCGCATGTGTTACATCGACAAAGATGACCGGAGCGCCGTCGACAAAGCCCCCAGCCGTGATGGGTCGCGAAAGCGCGTCCTTCACTGGAGCGTGTACGCCGCCCGTGCTCATGCCGTTCTGCTGGTCCCGGATCGGATTCTTTTCAGCGGGATTTTGTTGGGCTAGCCCGGAGCTCAGACACAGTGTCACAACAATGGCTTGTACTGCGGTTGCGCGGAGAAGGTATCCCGATTGGCTGGATTGCAATGATGACATCTGGCCCCAAGTGAGTCGTTTAACCCAGATGGCATCTTCGCACAAAGTTGGCGAGCAGGTCTAACTCAAGCGAATGTTTCCAGGCGTGCTGTATTCGTGTCGGCATAATCGTAGAACCTGTTATGCGCCGTAGGGCGTAAACTTCGTCGCTCTGGCTCGCCGATAATCCATTCGCCATGATTCGGTGCTTCGGAATTGCCGAATATCATCCATATCGAAGGTGGCGAGAAGGATCTCCTCACGCTCTCCGGCCTCAGCGGTCAGCGTATCGATAGACTTCCCATTTCTCCAAGCCACGCACGTGTATGCCTGTGAATGGCCGTTGTTCCGTGGCGCGGGATAATTGACCATCGCGATGCCGGCGAGATTCTCAAAGGCCCTAGTCTTTAGTCCAGCAGTTCGAATGTCATCCCATGTGCAGGCATTGGGCACTACGATCAGTTCGACGCCATTCAGCATGAGCTGGCTTGCAGCTTCTGGAAATTCTCTGTCAGCGCAGATCATGGCACCGACCCTTACTTCGCCTTCGGCACCAACAAGCGTGCAGACATCGAACAGCTCACCAGGGCTGCAATTCACATCACATCCGATGTCGTGAACATTGGGGTTTGGCTTTGAGAGCTCTTCTTTGCCGAAGTTACAGGTGAATACCTTGGAGTAATTCAGCACCGCCTCGCCTCGCCGATTGATGACGGAAACCGTATTCCTTGGCATGGGCTGGTGCGCTTCCAAATAGGTAATCGCAATATTCAAGCCCAATTCCCGAGCGATCGCAGCGAAAGCCTGGAAGAATGCGCTCCCTCGATCTATGGCGGAATCGATCCATGCCTGCCGTCCTTCCGGATCAGCGGAGCTTGGGGTAAACCCGATATTCCACAACTCGGGAAACACCGCCAAATCGGCCCCCAGCGCTTTCGCCTTTCGGCAACATTCGATACCTTTCGCCAAATTTCTGTTCTGATTGTTGCCCAAAGGGATGATTTGAAGCAGTGCTACTGTAAATTTCATGATTTCGCTTTCCATTCTTGCCTACATAAATTCCATGTTATCCGGGCCGTGCTTCGCGGGCCACCTGCGCGACGAACTGTCTAAGTGCCTCAGGGCTACGAAATACGTGGAGGTCCGCATTGACCGCGTGTTTATCGATCGCTTCCATGAGAATCGGACGGCTTTGCCAGCGATACGCCAGGAGCCAGCGCCAGAAGTCGGCACGCTCGCGCGATCGTCGTATTGCTCGCCAAGCACAACGGACGAACGAGAAGTCCAGCAAAATGATCGTGTCCGCCGCACGAAGCCGCATCTCCACTACGTCATAGGGCCCTAGGTCACCATCCATGATCCATCTCTCTTCCGCGACAAACCCTTCTTGGACGGCCACCCACTGATCGCGAGGTGTGGCGACAAGTCCTGGCCCCCAGAAAACCTTGTCTAGCTCTATTACAGGGAGCCCCGTGATCTCGCCTAAGCGCGCCGCGAGCGTAGATTTGCCTGAACCCCCACGACCTAAGATGACCACCCGTTTCATATTCTGCAATGTACGCTACTCATCGCTTCGACCGATGGCATCAGGCGGCGGAATGGGGGCTCAATCTGAAAGCAAAAGTCGCCCTCAGGTCATAAATTGGTCGCCAGGTTTGCGGATTTCAGTGCGCGAGCGCCCGTCTTCCTGACGCTTTTAAGAGGGAGACGACCGCGAGGCGTCGCTCACGGATTCGAATTCGATCCCGGCGCGATCTTCGTGAGGCGCAGGTTCCGGAAAATCGACGGCCAGTATTCCCGCAGCGCATTGCTGGCGGTGTTCAGCCCGATTCGAATTCCATAGCGCTTCATTGTCCGGGCCCCCGTCTGTTCTTTCACCGGCAGATAGCTGTTTGCCAAAGTCTCGGCCACCAGCGGGCCCAGGATTCCCGGCCAATTGGCCCCGTCCCTGCCTTCATCCGTGCGCGAAATCACGATGCGGCTCAGTGCGTAACCGATGCGGTGTCCCGCGCCTCCGTGCAGCGTTACGAAGTAGCGCGGATCACGGTGCAGCACGGACGCAATCACAAACGTTCCAAAAAAATTGTTTGACGCGCCCGTGGCCATCGAAGAACCGAAACGTTTTCCATATCCGCCGATTTCCTGGCCATAGCCGGGCAGGGAATTGCGCGCCTGCCCGATCCCCGCCCCGGCAGCGGAGCTGAGGAATCGTGAAGGCGCGACGCTCTGATCCGCGAAAAGCTCGAACTTTTGCTTGGTACTCAGCGGGCCCGCGCTGGTCGCAATATCCGGAAAGAAAATCGACCGCCGGCCGAGAATTTCGACGGTTGTATTGAAGCGATTCTCGTGTTTCTGAGGCGTGCTTTCCGGTTTTGCTGCGGGAGCATCGGGGAGGTCTTTCGGTTTTGGCTCTTGCGCGGCCGCCGTTGCCGCGACGGCCACCAGCAGTGCAACCAATCGCAGAGCCGATGAGCAAAGCCGCATCCGTTCATCCTAACATGAACCCCAATTTCATTCTTGCAGCCTCTCGTGTCGCGCAAATAATCTGCGCCAAACGCTTTCTGTTTGGAGTTCGCAGCCCGTGGCGCATTTCACTCATCCAAGGAGCGCGCGACGCGAAATCCATAGTCCGCGTAATGGAACTCCGGCGGAATGCTGGAACGCGCCGCGGTGCGCGTAACCTTAATATGGTGCCGCCACGA
>WNFJ01024666.1_pt1 | contig 12861 bp, 10 predicted proteins | sample 5400461 | NCBI WGS metagenome assembly WNFJ01 (sample SAMN13153349, study PRJNA577476) | soil metagenome | isolation source: 115 cm saprolite on Douglas fir-dominated hillslope | place: USA:California | collected 2013-09-17 | reverse complement strand
GCATTCGTAGACGACGATGGCGAGAGCATATTGGTCGTTGGCGGGACGTGCCTGGGCTTGGATCTGTTCGGGAGCCATGTAGGGGATTGTGCCCACGGGCACTTGCGTGCTCATGGAAGAAGTGCTGTGGGCAGTTGCCGCGATGCCAAAATCGCTGAGCAGGATATCATTGCGTTGTCCGATGAGCATATTTTCGGGCTTGATATCACGGTGAATCAGCTTGTGATCGTGGGCATACTGCAAAGCATCAGTTACTTGCTGAACGTAGGAGACTACGGTCGAGAGAGGAATACGCTCTCCTTTAGAGTGCCGTTGCCGAAGTGTGCCATGAGGACAATAGTCCATTACTAGAAACGGGATGCTATTGGAGACATCAAAGTCGAATACACGCACGATATGAGGATGTACGAGGTTGGCAATCGTCTGGGCCTCACTCTGGAACTCGTCGATCTCTTGGGGTGAGAGATGGGTGTGCAGGACTTTGATGGCGGCCTGCGTGCGTAGACGTATGTGCTGGCTCAGGTAGACTTCGGCGAAGCCACCACGTCCCAATAAGCTGACTAGCCGATAATTCCCCAATTGTTGCCCGATCAGATCTTTCATCATGGCACCTTCTCTCTTCCCAAAATAGTCTGCTATCTGCTGATGCATAAGGTAGTGTAGCAAATAGAAGATGATGAGTCAAGGCAGTATAGAGCTGTCATGGGGAAGATGTCTCTTGTATATTGATCCAAATACTGTTATCATCAATCGTGAACTATGCTCCAGTTTCGCTAAAGTTCAGGTATAGGTGTTCGGGTGTATCCCGACAGGAAAGTCATAAAGAGAGGCACAGGATGAAGTGCCGGTATGCAAAAAGGAGTATCATATGATTTGCCCTCGCTGCCACAGTCAGGTAGCCGATGGTATCAAGTTTTGTGGAAGCTGTGGCTCGACGCTACAGGCTAACCAGACACCACCCCCCCCAGGACAGGGAGCTGGCCCATACGGGTCCCCACCACCCCAGGAAGGCTATACGCCTCCGAACCAATACGAGTCATATCGCAGTAGCACATTCGGCAATGCCGTACCAAAAGCTGAGCTGCATAATCCCAAGGGGCCGTTGCGTATTGCCGATATAATCATTACGATCGATGGTGAACTTGTGCCAGTGGTTGATGTGATGCTCGGTAATCAGCTGTCCATCTACTTTGAGCATCACATTCTCCTATGGAAGCATCCAGGAGTTCAGTTGGGTTTCAAGTCGCTGAAGGGTGCCGCCAGACGCTTCTTTGCAGGCTTGCAGGTCTTTATTACCGAGGCGCAAGGGCCGGGCAACATTTCCTTCTCACGCGACTCTGTAGGGCAGATTGTGGCATTGCGTCTCCAGCCGGGGCAGACTGTCGAGGTACGAGAACACCAATTTCTTGTCGCCACTAGCAATGTTGATTACAACTTTACCTTTGTACAGAATATATCCAATATTCTTTTTAGCCGCACAGGTCTGTTTATCGACCAGTTCACAGCTCGCGGAAGCGAGGGGATAGTCCTGTTGCATGGCTATGGCAACGTCTTCGAGAAGATATTGTCTGCTGGTGAAACTCTAGACGTAGAACCCGGCGCATGGCTTTGGAAAGATCCCTCCGTCCAGATGCAGGTAACAACGGTACTTGGTTCACAGCGTGGAGGAGGCATCCTAGGGGCGATCGGAGGCTTTGTGGCAGGATCATCAGTCGTCCTTAATCGCTTTATCGGCCCTGGTCGTGTCGGTATCCAGTCTATGACTTACCATCCACCAACTTCCGAAGGTGCACCACGTGCAGGAGGCCAGAGCAATATTAACATCGGCGGTCTGGGTGATATCTTCTCTTGAGATCCTCCCCATACCTAAAGGCACTCCCACTTCTACGAGAGGAAAACCCCTGCCACTTCCCTAAAATGGTAGGGGCTCTACACTGATGGATTGTTCCCCTTTTCCTTATTAATACGTAAAATTTTGAGCATATATTGTTCTGAGTTCAGGTAAGAGGGATTGCGCTTAATATATTTGCCCACAACCGAAATGGGATGGAGTTTGATCATTTCCACTACCAGGCTGGGCAATAACTTGCTATGGTCATAATGCATTAAAGCAATGATAGGGGCATTCTGGAAAGTAAACACTGCATCAGAGGCAGCTTCATACTTCAGAATCTGTTCAGGAGTGGCAAGATCTTTTACCAGCCAGGTCATATCAATCGAAATACGTACTGCTTTCCAGCCTTCGCGTAGCGCTTGCGCAATAAAGGTCTGATGCAACGAGAGTAAGTAGTACGGATCGAAACGCTTTCCATTTGCCAAAAATATCTCGCGATCCTCGTGTAATACCAGTTGCCCGGAAGCGAGCAAGCTATCCACATCAACCTGTAATTTCGTGAGTTCCTCGGTGAGTTCTTTCACTTGTGCAGGAGCTGCCGCAAAGAGACATTTCTCCGATACCGAGAGCCCTACTCGCATAAGACGCGCCGTCACGCCCGGAATTTCTGTCACCTTACTATAGAGCTGGCAGATATGTGAGCCAGGGGGAATACGCTCTGATTTACCTTCAACACTAAGATCCATAACAATCTGTGAGGCGGCGACCCATCCCGTTTATCAAGCGGGGGGGAAGCCTCGTCCTCCTTTCTCATATCCATCCATACCCGTCACTGCGCTGGAGTATTTGACAATATCAATAGGAAATATAGTGCTCAAGCCACTCCGATTCTAGGCTCTCTGGCTCCGCCGTTGGACGAACCGAGCACAACGATTTACCATGATCACGACAAACCAGGCCATAGCTCCAAAAATGACTACACTAGTCAGAAATGTGAGCAGAAGGATCAACGCCAGTTCCTGCACAGAGACAGCTTTGATGATCAGGATAATCGGCAAGGTAGCAACTGACAGGACGAGCGAGAAAAACAAGGCCCAAGAGACAATGACACGCCTGCCCTGGGCATGTGTAAGCGGCTCTTCTCCAGAATAAGGGAAGAGCAGGCGACGGAAAAGTAAGAATCGTGGTTGGCCCAGCATACTGCTACTACTACCCTTCTTGATGCCGATACTGCAACCATTGCTGTAGCACCTCTTCTGCTTGACAGAGGATATTCACTTCATTCTGATAGGTCAGGCGGCGATAGGCCTCAGGAACAGAGAACCATTCTACTCGATCGTACTCATGATCATGTAATGTAACATCACCGCCAATCGCCTTCATTAAGAAATGACGGACCTGTTTATAATAACGCACTCTTTCGCGCACAAAAGAATAGGTAATACTCCCAATGTAGGCAATCAACTGGACCTGCAAACCTGTTTCTTCCTGTGCCTCGCGTACAGCTACCTGCTCAATTGTTTCGCCTGATTGGGGCGTTCCTTTCGGTAAGGCCCAGATTCCGGTATGGCTACGCCCTACTAACACTACTTCCATGCATACCGAACCGTTACTGTCAGAGATCCTCTCTGCCGAATCGTCTCGGCCTTTCTTCATCAAATTGTTCTCAGGAAAGCACATTGGAGCAAGGCGGAATACAACACCCCCCGCCGAATAGGCCCGTAATGTTCGATATCGCTCCATGCTCGCGATGTACCCTCTCTCTATACCGTCGAAAGTGCGGCGCGAGTGTCCCTGCTTCACTCCACAAAATCTGAACACAAGATAGTTCTACTAGAGAATGTAGAGTGAGTATAGCGAATGCTTCAGCCAGTTGTCAAGATAAGACACGGCGGACAGCTGCAATATTGCGCGTGGGCGTTTCAGGAGACACACTACAGCCAGGGGCTAGCAACAAAGAACGTTCGCCAGTCAATTCCAAGGTTTGTGTAACTTCTTCCTGTATCTGGTTAGGAGAGCCATTTTGGAGCGTTTTGCAATTTAAGCCCCCCATAACAGCTTTGCCAGAACGCAGTTTCCCTTCCTGCAAGCTTGGATTCCCTGGGGCGGAGGCATCCCAATTGATGATTTGTACGGGGTAAGCAGCTAGCGAGTCAAAGTAGACATGCTCACCACAATTATGCAGGATAGTAAGCTTGCTCCGACTCTTGATAGCATCCAGAAACTCCAAGTCGTACTGCTCACCAAACTCGTGATACTGGTCCTGCGTCAGTATGCCTTCTCTGGCCCAGCCATTGGTTGCATAGAAAATGCCGCTGGCACCTTCTTGCATGCATGCGATGGCATAATCCATCAGGGTTTCGGTAATTACGCGTAATGCTGCATGCAGTGCAGTGCGATCTTCACGCATACTCTCAAGCACAGGCTCCTACTCCCAGTGGACAGAAGATGGTCTGCACAAAGTAGGCATCATAGCCCACCTGGTGATTGAGCAGTTGCATCAGGCGTAATTGCTCTCCGAAGGGTCCGCGATCTGATTCCAGCTGACGTATACGCTTCCAATCAGACGAACTTCTAATGGGGGTATCTTCAAAGATTGGCGCTATGTATTTTTCGCCAGAAGGGCGATAGCGTGCTTTCCAGGCTTCAGCAAAGTAGGTAGCTCGTGGATTCACCTTCAGAAAGTCCCAATCGTTCTCCGTAAAATCCTCCACCATCGCTTCCATCAGTGATGGCATTTCCCACTCACGTGCATAATCATCTCGCCAGATGCTTACCGGGACACGATCAACCTTGTCACCACGCAATGCCACATCAACTCGTTCTTTTTTATTCATAAACATCCTTTCAGAGGTAGGGCGGGCGCGATACCCAAAGGGCACACCCCCAAGGGGGCACGGCGGTAAATCGCGTCCCATGCGCTAGATCGCGACGTAACCGAAGGCGATCACCTAAAGGTAACCCCCCGAGGGGGCACGGCGGTAAATCGCGTTGAGTACCCCATACATTCTTTCACTATAGTTACTTAATCACTGTCATCTAGTGCTTTAAAGCGATAGCCGACACCACGCTCAGTCATAATGTACTGAGGATGGGCTGGATCTTTCTCCAGCTTTTGTCGCAAATACGTAATGTAGAGACGTAGATAATGGGCTTCATCTCGGTACTCGCGTCCCCAGACCTTCGAAAGTAATGTTTCGTGGGTCAACAAACGACCTGCATTACTCACCAGATGATAGAGAAGACGATACTCTGTGGGGCGTAAGACAACCTTTTTGCCACGTACAACTACCTCTCGGCGTACGAAATCAATTCTTAAGTCTGGATCAACCACAATCTCTGTTTTACGAGAAGGTGGAGCCATCAATGAACGCCGTAATAACGCCCGGATACGCGAGAGTAGTTCACGAGGACTGAAAGGCTTGGCGAGATAGTCGTCTGCGCCGAGGTCTAGTCCATGAATTTTGTCTTGCTCGCTTTGTCGAACCGTGAGCATAATGACAGGTATAGTTGATACTTCACGAATAGCTCGTAACGTTTCAAAGCCGTCCATTTCAGGCATCATAACATCCAGCACTATCAGGTCTGGCAGATTTTCACGTAGTTGTTCCAGTGCTTGAACACCATCACCAGCTTCGATCACGCGGTAATGCTCTAGCTCCAAGTTCATACGTACAAAATCACGAATGCGTGCTTCGTCATCCACGATGAGAATGGTCATGTCTCGTTGGTCAAATACTTCCTGTTCCATCATCAAAAACCACCATTGGTAATTGCGCTTTCTCCTCACGAGGTAAACTAAATGAAAACGTCGAGCCTTCCCGTAGCGTGCTCTGCATCCAGAGGCGCCCTCCATGTGCTTCGAGAATGGCACGGCAGATATACAACCCTAGACCAGCTCCCGGCATTGACTGTACCGAAGAATCGCTGGCACGTTGAAAGCGGTTAAAGATCTGCTCCTGTTCACGCAGAGAAATGCCCATACCGGTATCACGCACGCTGACAATGACTTCTTCGCCTGTGGCATAACAAGCCACTGTAATCTCGGCATGACGCGGTGAATACTTCACTGCATTATCCAACAAATTTTGTAAGACTTCTTCTATCCGATCTCGATCCGCCATCACTGTGGGCAATTGGGGCGGAATTGATAACGTAATATTCACATCCGGCGTTTTGGCATGCAGGCGACGCACAACGCTACGAATCAGGTATCCCAGGTCCAATGATGCAATATCCATTTGTAATCCATTGGCTTGAATACGTGAAGCATAGAGCAAATTGCCCACTAGCTTATTCAAACGGTCTGCTTCTTCCTCAATTGCCTTCAGGCGGGACTGCAATGCCACCGAATCCAGTTTGGCATCCCTACGCGCCAGTGTTGACGCATAGCCTTTGATAATGGCTATCGGTGTCTGTAACTCATGTGAGATTACAGAAATGAAGGTTGAACGTTGCTCCTCTTGCAGGCGTTCACGAGTGAGATCACGCACGTTCAGAATGCCACTCGTCGGCTCATCTTTGACAGAACGGACGCAGGAGGCTGTGACGGCAACAGTAAAGCGCTGTCCATCACGCGCACAAATAATCATTTCACGGTTTACCACTTCCTGACCGGCAAAAGCTTGCAAAATTGGTGAATCCTCTAAACCTAAATTGTTTCCATAGCGATCCTGTGGACGCAAGACCTTAAAATAAAATTGTCCCAGCACTTCGCTTTCGCGCCAACCAGTCAGGCGTTCCATGGCCGGATTAAAATCGATGATGCGCAAGGCATTATCGACGGTCAGTATACCATCCGTGCTGTGCCGAAAGATAGCAGCGAGTCTGGCTTGCTCTTTAAGCAAGGATTGTGATGTAAAGGCACTGCGCAAGCCAGCTGCCAGCTGCGCGATAAAGAAGTGCAGAGCACTCGCGGTATGGACATCATCCCTGCTGCTAGCCTGATCCCCATCTTGTTCAAAACACGAACGCGCAGTTATTGGCCGTAAAAAGTGAAGAACACCCAGGAGTCCTAGTTGATCATAGACGGCCAGTGAACCACATTCGATTCCCTGCTGCTCTACCACATCTTCTGCAATCCCGAGTTGCTGCGCTAAGTCTGGAGCAAGCGTTTCAAACACCAGCGGATGCAGGGAGTTCGGTTGCATGCCTTCCTGGACATAGGCCAGGAGTAAGGGCAATGCTGGCTCACTTATATGATACAGGATATACTCAGCACTACTCTGCGGATCAAATGCCTCATTCGATACCACAAACACGCCAGCCAGCCCATATAATAATTGCACGGCACTACCTATTAGAATAGTTATCATCATAGATACGACGCAGAGACTCTATTCTATTGATGGGATTGAATAGTAGACTTGCCAGTAAGAGGCAACAGTGTTATTGTAACACATATAGGCTGAGGTGAGTAGGCATATGCACTTCGATATCTTGACCCTTTTCCCTGCAATGTTCCAGGGACCATTTACTGAGAGCATTCTGAAACGAGCACAAGAGCGTGGACTGTTCAGTATCGCGCTACACAACATTCGTGATGCAACCACTGATAAACATCATGTTGTAGATGACTATCCGTACGGCGGTGGTGCGGGCATGGTGATGAAGCCCGAGCCAATTTTTGCTGCCATTGAGGCTGTTTATCAGGGAGGACCCATCGTTTATCTGACTCCCCAGGGACGACTTTTTAATCAACAGATCGCTCAGCAGCTTGCCCAGGAACCCCGTATTACGCTTCTGTGTGGCCATTACGAGGGTATTGATGAGCGTGTATGCCAGCACCTTGTAACCGATGAAATTTCGATCGGCGATTATGTGCTCACAGGTGGGGAGTTGGCTGCGATGATCATCGTTGATGCTGTGAGCAGGCTACTTCCAGGTGTACTAGCGGACGATTCTCCACAGGAGGAGTCTCACAGCAGTCATATGCTAGAGTATCCACAATATACACGACCGCCAGATTTCAGGGGGTGGCGCGTTCCCGACATATTGCTCTCAGGACACCACGAGAATATTGCTCGCTGGCAGCGTAAAGAATCGCTACGCCGCACACGCCAACGCCGCCCCGACCTATTCGCCCAAATAGATCTGAGTAGCAAGCTAGACCAGAAATTGCTGCGGGAGCTAGATGAGGAGGGCAATGAGTGAATACCACTAGAAGATTATGAACTTCTACATCGACAAGTACTATTAGCCACTCCATTGACAAGTATGATCAGATTAACTACTCTTTTCTTATCTGACAGTTATTCGCTTCTAGACTAATACTATAGCAACCGTTAGCATAGCCAAGCTTTGAGTCGTTTTGTCTATCTTGCTCATTGTAGCTCCTACAGCGGCTCACAGAGTCATCTCAACTGCGTTGATGAAGCAGGGCGGACATCTATCAGACAAGTTGTCTGGTAGTTGTCAGTTGTCACACGGTCCCACTCTCGGTTATCCTACGAGGAGCAATATTTAGGGGATCATGTATGCAAGAAAAATTCCATCAGTACGACCTCACGACAGAATTGGCCAAAAAACATTCGCATTCGACCTATCTGGCTTCTCCAACTAATCCCCAAAGGGGACACGGTGAGCCTGAACGTCAAGTGGTTCTGACTGTGTTCTCTGCGTCGCTCTTCCATTTCCCTCATGAGCGTGAGAGCCTGCTGCGGAAAGCTCAACGCATCAAGCAGCTCCAGCAGCCGCATCTATTGCCCATCCTGGATATGGGAGTGGAGCAAGAGCAGCCCTTTGTCGTGCGGGAATATCTGCCCAACGGTTCTTTACGCAGCCGCCTGAAGAAAACCTCCCCTCGTCGCCTGGAACTCCGGGAGGCCCTCACCATTGTATTACAGGTGGGAGAGGCTCTGGCCTATGCCTATGAATATAACGTTCTTCATGGCAATATCAAACCGGAGAACATTCTCTTCGATGCCAATGGGCAGGCTGTATTGACTGACTTTTATCTTGTTGGTAGGAAGGACGCCATCATACGTGATCAGGCCTCAGGAGAGTATGCCTTCTGTTATATGGCCTCTGAGCAATTTGCAGGCATCAGCGATGCTAGGAGTGATCAGTATGCCCTGGGTTGTCTGACCTACGAACTGATTACGGGACGTGTTCCTTTTGCCGCACAGACTCTGGCTTCTATGATGGGACAGCCGAACAATACTCTGCCAGCGCCCCTCTCTGAGAGTGAGGTCGACCTGCCCTCCTCCCTTGAAGCCGCCGTGCTCAAGACCCTGGCCAAAGATCCTGAGGAGCGCTTTTTCGACTTCTCGCTGTTTCTGGACGTGATCCGATCCGTTTTGTCACCTCCGCCTGCATTTCCCCTTTTACGTTCTGCCAATTCTCGCAAGTATAGAATCATCTCTCATCCTATACAGTCAGCAAAAGCAGAAACCGTTTCCTCTCCTATCCGCAAGCGGGTAGCCAAACGTGTAGCTTCTCAGCCATTTGAACCGTCTGAAGCATTCTTCAGTGCTGAGGATAACATGGCAGAACCTGTGGTTACTCCTACCATATCCAGTGCTAGCATATCAAGACAGGCAGGTACCGCTCCTCTTACTGAGTCGCTCGCATCCGCCCTGCAGTCCCAGCTATCTACGCATGCAGATCCTATCGGCAACAGAGAGAATGACGGTCCCCATCAGCCGCTCACGGAGCAGAAACACAGCGGATCTGCTGCTACTATGCTGGAAGCAATGCCTCTATCGGAAGTCTTCACAGATGAACAGGCCATGACTACACTCTTCACGAAGCAGGAAACGAAGAACTCGTTGTTCACCGGTCTCTTCAAAGAGGAAGAGGAAGAGGAAGAGACGGATAAATTGCCTGTGAGAGCACCTACAAGCTCTGCTCATGGGCAGAGCAAGGATACAACAAACACGATGACTTCCTCGTTGACGAAGAGTACAGTTGTTCACGGACCACGGAGCGCACATGCATGGTACAGCAGAAGAACAGTAATAGGGTCGGTGCTTCTTATCTTAGTGATCGGAGCCTCAACTGCCTACGCTGTCTTTTCACCATTCAGCATCATTCAACCTGACCTACTTCGCCATCCAACTCAAGCTGGGAGACCAGGAGGAATTATCCCGCAGATTCCAGTGCAGATCCCCAACACTGCAAATACACCTCCTTCTGGAAAAGGCACCCGCACGGCGAATGGGCAAAACTCTACAACAGACACCTACACAGCAACCACGCAATCTTCTAGCCAGGACAAGAGTATTACGACCGAACAATCTCCCTCTCAAATAGCTTCTCAGGGATCAAGTCCTTCATCTTCTCCATCATCGAGTCTTTCATCTTCCCCATCATCAAGTCCTTCATCTTCCCCATCGTCAAGTCCTTCATCTTCCCCATCATCAAGTCCTTCGTCTTCCCCATCGTCAGGTCCTTCGTCTTCTCAGGGATCGACGACGACCACAAATATGACTATTTACTTTGCTGGCTGGACTGATAATAGCCCTCCTGGAGCTGGTATTGCTTATCCTCAGATTCATAAAACTGCCGGGGGAACGGGCACGTATTCCGATCCCATTACCTTTGCTGGATCTAAAAATGCCTTGAGTCCAGGAACTATCATCTATGTCTCATTTCTTAAGAAATACTTTATTATGGAAGATGACTGTAGCGACTGCGACTCAGCGTGGAATAATAACCACGCCTACGAGATTAGTCTCTGGACTGGAGGAGATTCGAACTCTAGTAGCAGCGCACAACAAAGTTGCGAGAACAGCTTGACCTCCAGTAATGTTGTTGATACAACTCCTCTTTTTACAGATAGTGGTGGATGTATCAAACTATAATGTGGAGTTAATTAATAGATACGATAGAGAGGATTCTGTATGCAAGAACAGTTTAATCGGTACAATCTTACGGCGGAATTAGCTAAAAAGCATTCACATGTGACCTATCTGGCTTCTCCGGCCAGTGATCCTGAACATCAAGTGGTTCTGACTGTGTTCGCTTCGTCGCTCTTCCATTTCTCTCATGATCGTGAGAACTTGCTGCAGAAAGTTCAACGCATTAAGCAGCTCCAACACTCGCATCTAGTGCCTATCTTGGATATGGGGATAGAAAAAGAGCAGCCCTTTGTGGTGCGGGAGTATCTGCCCAACGGTTCTTTACGCAGCCGTCTGAAGAAGATCTCCCCTCGCCAGTTGGAATTAGGGGATACCCTGACCATTGTGTCACAAATAGGAGAGGCTCTTGTTTATGCCCATGAACATAACATCATTCACGGCAACATCAAACCAGAGAATATTCTCTTCGGTGCAAACGGTCATATCTTCCTGACTGACTTCCATCTTGTTGCCAGAAACGATGCCATTATCCGTGATCAGGCCACAGAAGAGTATGCCTTCTGTTATATGGCCCCTGAGCAATTCGCCGGCACCTGCGATACGCGGAGCGATCAGTATGCCCTGGGTTGTCTGGTCTACGAACTGATTACGGGACATGTTCCTTTTGGCGCACAGACTCTGGCCTCCATGATGGGACAGCCGAACAATGCCTTGCCTACCCCGCTCTCTGCAAGTGTGCCTGATCTGCCCCCTTCCCTTGAAACTGCGGTGCTCAAGACTCTGGCCAAAGATCCTGAGGAGCGCTTTTTCGACTTCTCGCTGTTTCTGGAAGTGATCCAATCCGTTTTGTCACCTCCGCCTGCATTTCCCCTTTTTCGTTCTACGTATTCTCGCAAGAGTAGAACTGTCTCTTATCCTGCGCAGTCGGCAAAAGCAAAAACCATCTCTTCTCTCACCCGCAAGCGTGCTGCATCTGAGTTACTTGAATCATCAGGAGTTTTCTCTGGCAGAGAGGGTAACATAGCAGGACCTGCAGACGAGGGACAGAAACACAATAGCTCTTCTGCTATTCTGATTGAGCCAATGTTGCAATCAGAAGCTCTCACATCTGAGCTGGCTATGACCACACCGATCATAGAGGAAGAGGTAGATGACGTGTTGCTCAACGATCCCTTTAGGGAAGAAGATGTGAATAGGTCGCTTGGGCTTGTATCACCTGGAAGCTCAGTTCTTGGACAGAGTCAGTCTGGAGTTGGCTGGATACCCTCATCTTTGACGAGTATTGATCTGCCTAGACCATGGGCCATACGAACACTACACAGCAAAAGAAGAGTACTAGGGCTAACGCTTCTTCTCTCAATGATTGTGGCCTTGCTCACTTATGCGTTTTGGCCATCTGGAATGACTCAACTTAACACAAACTCGCATTCAGCCCAAGACATAATGCACGTGATTATCCCGAAGATCTCCATGCAGACTGGCAATATTCCAGCCAGCCAGGCTTCTAATCAGGCCACGAACAATCTAGCAGCACAAGGAGCCACCAATAATCCAAAGGCACTATCTTCCTCTCAAACAAGTATCAAGGAAAATGCAACATGCTTCTTCGCCTTCGCCGTCATCAACGTCTTCGTCTTTGCCATCGTCAAGCCCTTCGCCTTCTCAGGGGTCGACGACAACCACAAATATGACTATTTACTTTGCTGGCTGGACTGATAATAGCCCTCCTGGAGCTAGTATTGCTTATCCTCAGATTCATAAAACTGCCGGGGGAACAGGCACGTATTCCGATCCCATTACCTTTGCTGGATCTAAAAATGCCTTGAGTCCGGGAACTATCATCTATGTCTCATTTCTTAAGAAGTATTTTATTATGGAAGATGACTGTAGCAACTGCGACTCAACGTGGAATAATAACCACACCTACGAGATTAGCCTCTGGACTGGAGGAGATTCGAACTCTAGTAAGAGCGCACAACAAAGTTGCGAGAACAGCTTGACTCCCAGTTCACCTCAACCAGTTCAAGTACAACCTTCCTCCAGTAATGTTGTTGATACAACTCCTCTTTTCACAGACAGTGGTGGATGTATCAAGCTATAATGTGGATTTGGTTGAAAAAGGCGATAGAGGAGATTATGTATGCAAAGACGGTTTAATCGATATAATCTTACGAGAGAATTAGCCAAAAAGCATTCACATACGACCTATCTGGCTTCTCCGAGCAA
>WNFJ01560390.1_pt1 | contig 12862 bp, 12 predicted proteins | sample 5400461 | NCBI WGS metagenome assembly WNFJ01 (sample SAMN13153349, study PRJNA577476) | soil metagenome | isolation source: 115 cm saprolite on Douglas fir-dominated hillslope | place: USA:California | collected 2013-09-17 | reverse complement strand
TTGATGTCGAGGCGGTAAGTGCTTTTTCTGTCCAGGGAAATTCTTCACGCACACTCACGCTTTGGAGAACCCGCACAATTTGGCAATTTGTTTTGGGGAATTTTCACGCTAACCTATAGAATCTCAACGCGACGGGCGGCTAGCTCAGCGGTTAGAGCATCCGGTTTACACGGACCAGCTCTAAACATTCTATCTCTCGCTGGACTGGCGTCACATAGCGGCTTCCCGAGAGTTCATGAACCCTCGATTTTGTACCCTATGTTGTACCCAATAACTTGAGGACGCTGAGGAGCGAGAACTAAGCAGACAATAAGGCCCGGACTCGCGCTCAGGAATCCGGGCCTTTTTCCCTAATACGATTGGCAGGGAACGTCAAGTATTAGTCGAGAAGCTTCCTTCGTCTACTCTTCTGAGGGCAATTTTGTAGCAAGGGCGGAAAGCCCAGACGGCGGATAGAGAAACTGCGGCGGCGATGACAACAAGTACTTCTTGGTTGGCGGGCTTAACCGAACCCCTCACTGTTTTGCGGCCCGGATACGTGCGAGTACAACTCTCCGCATTAGAACTAAACTCTTTTTCTTTGCAGGAGTGAGCGAGCACCAGTGGGTCCAATCCAACGGACGCAGCACCAATTCGTCCGTGAATATCACGAAGGCAGCGCACCAGCGACAGACGGAGGCCTCGCCGGGTTTGGGCTGGGTCAATCCGTCAAGAGACGACTGCAGCGAATGTCGGCACTCAGGGCACTGCCAGAGGGTACGTTTTGGCAGGGAATCGTCCACAACGGGGCACCGTCAAGTTCCGAAGAACTTGGACCAAGCGAGGGCCACGTCGCTCTTCTCTGGCTACTTTTTCCGAGCTCGCGGCCCGCTCCTAGACGAGCAGTAAACACTAATGCACTGGCCCTTTGGGAAGCCCGAGACCTGATGGCCTGACGAGTTTGTTCAAGCTTCACCGTCAATGCCTGCCTTGGTACATGATCGATGAGCGGCTTGAGTAGCAATCGAAGTGATCCAGGAAGATCTTTACTCAGCCCGATGACTTCCAACTCCAGGTACAACCCGCCATCGCGTTCTTCGAATCTTGCGAAGCTAATCAATCGCCAAAGATAACCACTCCCCTCGTCCGGTGCTAACCTCTGTTCATCCTTTTCCCCGTAATGCTCGATCTGTTGCACACGAGTCGTAGAGAAGGTCATGTATCCCAGCGGCTGTTCAACACGAAATCGTTCGATTGCAACTCCGCGTAGAAAGTGGCGGTTACAAGAAGCACTCTCTGCACCCACACAATCGAAAACTTCTGCTCATCATGCGAAGAGCCAAGCAGTTCTGCTTTGACAAGCGTGGGACGATAGATTTCGCTGTACCTGCCGTAATCCCCGACGACGCCAGAGAGATCTTGGATCGTCGCACCCGGAATGAAGACCGCGCCAATCCAATGGTGTATGAGTCCATACGGAACTGATATCGGATTGCCCTTACCTATGGGTTCAACGACGATCTCACCGGAGCTGAGGCGCTGCCTCCTCACTGGATCTTCGTCTATCCACAGGAATGGTGACTTGCCAGTTAGCCGATCTTCCATGTGCAGCTTGGCGCCCGTGATGTAGTTCTCCCAAGCCGTAAGGGCCTGCTGATTCAATTCCGCTGCGTGTGACGAACCCGCCGTCGCAAAGATCACCAACAGCTGCAGTAGTGCAGATCGAAATCTCGGGAGCAGCCCATGCCAAGCACCTCGATTCTCTCAAACTCCGACTTCTCCGTTGTGAGGAATTCTCTACACTCCGAGACCAGAATACTCGTCTCGGCCGAAATTCTTCCTCCGCGGGAGTCTCTCTTCAATTCTGGAGCACCGTGGTCTGCACCATGGCTTCTAGTTCATCTACAAGCGCTCCATCCCACCAGCCCTTCTTTACCTCCTCGCGCATCAGAGCAAAAGCGCGCTCAGGTGCCAGGGCTTTGCGGTAAGGACGATCCGTGGTAAGCGCGTCATAAATATCCACGGTTTGAAGAATCCGCGCCGTCAGCGGGATGGCGTTCCCCTTCAATCCATCTGGATATCCACTGCCGTCGATTTTCTCATGGTGGTGACGGATGATAGGCAGAACGGATCGAAACGACTTTAGCGGCGAGCAGATACCGGCCCCGACGATGGTGTGCTGCTGCATTACCTTGCGCTCTTCGGGTGTCAGAGGGCCTGGCTTCAATAGGATCTGATCGGGGACCGCAACCTTGCCAATGTCGTGGACAACACCGCCGCGTCGCACCGCAATGCGCTCCTCCTCGGGAAGGTTCAAGCGTTTCGCCAGGGCTTCCGAGCATCGCGAAAGACGGTCGCAGTGCCCTTCCGTGTAGGGATCTTTCGCTTCGATGCTGAGCGCCAGGGCGAAAAGCACGCTCTCCGCATGGTCCAGTTCATCGGTAAATTGCTTGATCTTCAATAATGACCGCACGCGTGCCAGCAATTCTTCCTTGTTCACCGGCTTGTTAATGAAATCATCCGCGCCTGACTCAATCCCCTGCATGCGATCTTCGCTCGCTGACAGGCTGGTGACCAGCACCACGGGAATCAAGCGCGTGTCCGGGTTCGACTTCAGCGCGCGGCAGACGGCAAAGCCTGAGCGGCGGGGCATCATCACGTCCGATAGGACCAGGTCCACTTCCCCGTTCTCCAAAAGTTCGATGGCTTCCTCACCGTCTTGGGCATGCACTATTCGATACTGCTCGCCACCTAGAATTTCTGCCAAAAGGGCCCGATTAGACTCATCGTCGTCGGCTATGAGGATCGTTGGCAATTGGTCTTTGGTGTTCGCCACGGTTCTTTCTCCCTGCGCGCAGAGGCTTGCCCGAAGGTTCTGTTTAGTCAGTTGAGCAATTATAAATTTATTACGATCAAGAGATGGAGTTAGGGATTGCTGACTTGGAGTGTGCCTATCTTGACTATGACTAATTAGATAGACACATTCTCGCTGGCGAGGGTTCAATACCCGTTCGTGCGTTAGCATCGGGTGTGGCGTGGGATCACCGGGAATGGAAAAGGCAGCTAAGCCCCGCGCCACTGGAGACAAGAAACGGCAACACATTCTTCAAGCCAGTTCTCTCTGGGATTACAGACCGTGAATAAGAGGTTGCGCCGTTTCGCTACTGCCGGGCCGCTGACCAGTAACGGTCGAACGCTGCCCGCTGCACTTAAATTCGCTGCCGAGAAGTCTATTCACCGGAACGCGGTTGTTAGGGTTGCGATCTCCCTCCTGCTGCTGACAGGCGTAGCTGTTGAGAGCCGGGGTGACTCCTCACAGCAAGACCAAGCGACACCCGGGCGTCTCACCCAAGTGACGCTGGAAGAGCTCGGCCAAATCGAGGTTACAACCGCGTCCAAAGAGCCCGTGAAAGCTAGCCGAACTCCGGCAGCGATTTACGTCATCACCCAGGAGGACATCCGGCGTTCCGGGGCCACAAGCATCCCGGAGGCCCTCCGCTTGGCACCCGGTGTTGAAGTTGCACGGGTCGACTCTAATACATGGTCCATCGGTGTGCGCGGGTTCTCGAGCGCCCTCTCCCGAGACGTACTCGTGCTTATCGACGGCCGAACCGTTTACACTCCACTCTACGCCGGGGTTTATTGGCAGGTCCAGGACACAGTGCTCGAGGATGTCGAGCGGATCGAAGTCATCCGCGGCCCGGGCGGTACGATTTGGGGAGCAAATGCCGTCAACGCTGTGATCAATATCATCACCAAGAACGCCAAAGATACGCGTGGAATGCTCGTATCTACCGGCGGCGGAAATATCGATCAAGGCTTTGTCAATCTCCGCTACGGCGGCGGGGACGACAAGAACTTCAATTACCGTATATACGGCAAGGCCTTCACCGATGGCCCCGAGTTCCATCCGAATGGTAGTTCATTCGATAGCTGGCGCATGGGTCAAACCGGCTTCCGTACGGACTTGGATTTACACGATCGCGACTCGCTCACGTTTCAAGGGGACATCTACAACGGTGACGCCGGGCAGAGCGTAGCAGTCACAACTTACTCCGCGCCATATAGGACCAACGTGCAACAGAGTGCGGAGCTGTCGGGTGGCAATCTGCTGGGTCGCTGGAAGCGCATCTTGGGTGCTGGCTCCGACATTCAACTCCAGACTTATTACGACCGCACGAACCGCAAACAGGCAAGCTTCGCGGAGTCTCGCGATACGTTTGACATCGATTTCATTCATCATTTGCCCTTGCCCCGGCGCCAGGATTTCCTTTGGGGTCTCGGAGTTCGACTGAGTTCGGGCAATGCTACTCAAGTCGTACCTACCGTTGTATTCGCACCGAACCACCTTACCGACCAGCTCTACAACGGCTTCATCCAGGATGAGATTCGGATTATTGGAAATCAGCTTTCTCTGACGCTCGGGTCTAAATTTCTACAGGAAACATATTCGCACTTCGAGTTTGAGCCGACGGCCCGGCTCCTGTGGACACCGAATCCACGCCAAACGATATGGGGCGCGGTGACTCGTGCCGTTCGCACACCATCCCGCGTCGAGGAAGATCTTCAGCTCACAGCATTGATGACGCCCAATCCGTTAACGTTTTTCCGAGTCATAGGGGACAGAGGTTTTTCGACCGAGCACTTGCTTGGCTATGAAGTCGGGTACCGTAGCCTGATAACGCCCAAGTTCAACCTGGACATGGCCGCGTTTTACAACAACTACGATCATCTCCTGAGCATCGAGCCCGGTGCGCCGTTCTCGGAAAGCTCGCCCCCACCGGCGCACGTTGTCGTCCCCTTCTTTTTCGGCAACGGCTTGTTAGGCAATACGGCGGGATTCGAGATTGCGCCTCAGTGGGCCCCGACGTCCACTTGGCGGTTGAGAGGTTCGTATTCCTATTTGTATATGGACTTGAGTACGAGGACCGGGAGCCTGGACCCGTCGACGGTTACTTCAACCCAGGGCTCAAGCCCCCATCATCAGGCGATGATCCAATCCTTTCTGGATTTGCCCAAGAGACTAGAGGTTGATCAAACTCTCCGCTATGTGAGCAACCTTCCTGCCCAACAAGTGCGAGCCTACACTACCGCAGATGTGCAATTCAGTTGGCACGCCACTCGATCCTTTGACCTCTCGGTCGTAGGTCAAAATCTGCTTCAACCGTACCATGCGGAGTTCGGGGGTGACCCCTCGGGCCTTGTCGGTATTAAGCGAGCCGTCTACGGAAAGATCACCTGGCAAACAACACAAAGATGACAGGGACTAACATCGGGGCCACTGAACCCCTGCAATGCGAGCCACGAACGCGCGTTCTCAGTAGGCTTCGAGGTCGCCTGTTTCGTCTTCTGGCTGTAGGCATTGCGTCGGCACTGCTTAGCCCCGCATGCCTACATGCCCAGCGGTCAAGCCCAAGCGAGTACGAGGTGAAAGCTGCCTACCTCTACGACTTTGGCAAATTCGTTACGTGGCCTGCAAAGGCCGCGACCGGTGACGAATTCCCGATTTGTGTGCTCGGTGAAGATCCATTTGGCGCGGCTTTCGATGCGACCATCGCCGGTGAAACCATCAACGGCAAGAAGGTTATGGTTAACCGCATCGCCAAGCCACAGGAGGCGGTGAGTTGCCGCATTTTATTCATCAGTGCGTCGGAGGAGAGGCAACTCAAAGAGATCCTAGCGACGCTCGACAAGACAAGTGTCCTAACGGTGAGTGACATCTCCCAGTTCACACGGCGCGGGGGCATGATTCAGTTCGTTATCGACGCCAACAGGGTTCGTTTCGAGGTCAACGTTACGACTGCCGAGCGGGCTGGTTTAACTCTTAGCTCTCAGCTGCTCAAAGTGGCAATTAACGTCAGACGGGATTCTCAGACAGGAGACTGACAAAAGATGTTCAGAGTGCCCGGCTATTCGATTACCGCCAAGCTCACCAGAATGAACATGCTTGTCAGTGGCGCGGCCTTGTTGATTGCCTGTGTGGCATTCGTTGCGTACGACCGGGTCACCTTTCGACAGACTATGGTGCACAACCTGTCGATACAAGCTCAAATGGCCGGATCCAATAGCGTCTCCCCGCTGATGTTTAATGATCCACAAGCCGCCGAGTCTACTTTGTCGGCACTGAAGGCTGCCCCCGATGTCGTGTCGGCTGGCATTTACAGGCCCGACGGTCGCCCTTTCGCCACATATTGGCGTGATGGCCATGTCCAAGCCTTAACGTTGCCCCAGATTCCGCCGAATCAAACGGAGATTCACTGGTTCCAGGATGGGCAGCTCGTCGTCGTCCGCACGATCGTGTTCGAAGGGAAGCCGACTGGCACCGTCTACATTCGTTCTGACCTAAGGGAAATGAGTGGTCGTCTCAAGCGGTACGCTGGAATTGCAGCCATCGTGTTGTTGGCATCTCTCATCGCTGCACTCCTAGTTGCATCGATATTCCAGCGGGCTGTTGCTAAACCTATCGTACATTTGGCGGAAATTGCGCGACTGGTTTCTCGCGACAAAGACTACTCCGTGCGGGCAACTTCAACCGGTACCCACGACGAACCAGCCATCCTGATTCAGGCATTCAACGAGATGTTAGGCCAGATTCAAGAGCGCGAAGAAGCTCTGCAAAAGGCTCATGACGAATTGGAACAACGCGTTCAGGAACGCACGGCGGAGCTGGCTGCTGCCAATAAAGAACTCGAACTAAAAAACCGCGAAGTGGAGCGCGCCAACCAACTGAAAAGCCAATTCCTCGCCAGCATGAGTCACGAACTGCGTACGCCGTTGAACGCGATTCTAGGTTTTTCGGAGTTGCTGTCTCGCGAGGTGCCGATCACCAAGACAGACAAATACAAGCGATGGACGGAGCATATTGTCCATGGAGGGAAACACCTCCTGCAGCTTGTTAATGATGTGCTGGATCTGTCCAAGATCGAAGCGGGACACATTGAGTTAACTCTGGAGAATTTTGCGGTAGAGACCGCGATCCCGGAGGTACTGTCGAATATTCGTCAACTCGCGATGACGAAGAAAATCCAGGTCGATGTACAAACCGAGCCAGGTGTTACGGTCTATGCCGACCGTATCAGGTTCAAGCAGATCCTTTACAACCTCTTGAGCAACGCAGTGAAGTTCACGCCCGGAGGGGGAAGCATCACGCTGAGCGTCACTCCGGATGATCGCTTAGCGCACATCTCGGTGATCGATACCGGAATCGGCATTCGCCCAGAGGACCAGAAAGTGGTCTTCGACGAATTTCGTCAGGTCGGTAAGACTACCAGAGGGGTTACCGAGGGAACAGGACTCGGCTTGGCTATTACGAAGAGATTGGTCGAGCGACAAAGCGGAACAATCGGACTTAGCAGTGAGCTGGGAAAAGGCAGTAAATTCACTTTCACGCTACCCCTTAGCCAGCAAGCTACTGAGATTCAACCGAGCACCTCTTCAACTGGTGCCGTCTCGGACCGTAATAGGCCGCTGGTTTTGGTTGTGGATGATGAGACACCGTCGCGCGAACTCTTGGTGAGTTATCTGGCCCCGGAAGGGTATGAAACCGCCACCGCCAGCTCTGGTGCCGAAGCACTCGTGAAAGCGCTCGAACTTCTGCCCGACGCCATCACTCTAAATATGCTGATGCCTGGCAAAAATGGTTGGGAAATCCTGCACCGGCTAAAAACTACTCCGGCAACCGCCGCAATCCCCATCGTGATCGTTTCCATCGTGGATGATAAAGGCAGAGGCTTTGCGCTGGGGGCTTCCGAATACCTGGTCAAGCCTGTGAAGAAAGAGATTCTGTTAGCAGCGCTGAAAAAGCATCTCGGAAATAATGGTCCATTCAAGGTCCTTGTCGTTGATGACGAGGACACCAGCCTACAGTTGGCCAGCCATGTTTTAGAATCTGCGGGGTACGTTCCGCTCCTCGCACACAGCGGAGGAGAAGGTCTTGACCTTCTCACGAAGAACACTGTCGATGCCATGGTGCTTGATCTGATGATGCCGGAGATGGACGGATTTGAGGTGCTCCGGAAATTGAAAGACAGCCCCTCGACCCACAATTTACCAGTGTTCGTCCTTACGGCAAAAGATCTTACTTCAGCCGATAAGGAATTCTTGTTTCTCGCCACCCAGGGCTTTTTCCGTAAGGGAGAATTCTGGAAAGAAGAACTGCTGACGCAATTGCGAATTGTGACAAGCACTTCGGTTGGCAAGGCAGAGGAATGCACTACACGATGAAGAAGATAGTGATCGCCGACGATAGCGCTGCGGGGCGGGAGCTACTACATGAATTGATCGAGAGTTGGGGATACGAGGTAATCGAAGCAGCCGATGGTCGTGAAGCACTAGAGAAGATTATGGAAACGGCCCCAGACCTGGTGCTCTGTGATATTCAAATGCCCGAGCAGGATGGTTATGCCGTAATTCAATCGCTCCGACAAGATCCCAGATTTACGAAGCTGCCAGTTATCGCCTTGACGGCATTTGCAATGCGAGGAGACAAAGAAAAAACGTTGGCTGCCGGATTCGACAGCCATCAGAGCAAGCCTGTGGAATTTGAATCCCTCAAAGCTGATATCGAGAGGCTGCTCGTCAGGTGATCCCTACCTGATAAAGATGCGCGGAATAACATCACAAGCTTAGGTCAACGTGGGTCCGCTTTCTTTGAAGTCCCACCTGATCTGAGGTATCCTCCTGCACCCGGCTAATCCTGCACAGTTCAACATGAGGCCACCGCGATGATTATCGGCGACCGCCTACGTGCCTTGCGTGAACAAAAGAATCTCTCCCAGGGCCAGATCGAAAAGCGCACCGGCTTGCTACGCTGCTATATTTCCCGTGTGGAAAACGGTCACACGGTGCCTTCAATTGAGACGCTGGAAAAGATGAGCCGAGCACTTGAGGTTCAGCTGTATCAATTGTTCTACGAAGGTGACAATCTACCCGCACCTCCAAAATTCAAAAGCGTTAAGACACCGTCGAGGGGGACTTCTGGCAAGGAAGCACGGTTGATGGCGAAATTTTGTAGATTGTTGAGCCGGTCACATGAGAGTGATCGCCAACTTCTCCTCCACATGGCTAGGAAAATGGCCGATCACAAATCAGTTTGACGCCGGGTTCCAATCATCTCCGCGAGCCGCCACAAACTTGGGATATCCTCCGGCTAACGCTTGTTGCCTAAGGGAAAAACCACGCACTTAGTCGAAGGTGAAAATGACGAGAACATCCTTCAACTCCAATTTCTTTAGTCTCTTGATTAGCTCAGTTTGGGCCTGCGTATAGATAGAACGACCTAGCTCACCGGCAATTCACAATACCGAAGCAACGGCGGGGATTCACTGACTGTCTCTATCATTTGTATCAGCGATTTGAGCGGGCTTGAGGCTGTAATCATCACCCCAAAATCCAGATTCCGGGGCTTCGAATTCGACACCCAGCTTGTAGGACCCCGAATCGTCCTCGGGTCCAGACCAAACGACCCGCGCCCGAATCGACCGTCTATTCTTCTGGTTTCGGAGTTCGAGGATCGTTTCTGCGGGCCAAGCCACGGGCGATAGAATCAAAGCTCCGTGAAGGTTGATTACTGCGGTAGCTGCGATATGGGGCTCCTGAACGGGCCGCAGTTCAAGAGGAATGCGAGCTACAATGCGGGGGCTGCGTCGCCCTTCTCTTGCCCCTTTTTGCGAGGTCACGAAAAGCCTCCTTAACGAGCAATACGTATTAACGCGCTCGCCCTTTGGGCGGCCCGCGACACGATAGCCTGACGAGTTTGTTCAAGCTTTGCTGTCAGTGCCTGCCTTGGAATGCGCTCAATGACCGGCTTCAGGAGTAATCGAAGTGATCCAGGAAGATCCTTACTTAACCCGATGACCTCGACCTCCAGGTACATTCCGCCATCGTGTTCTTCGAACCTTGCGAAGCTAACCAGTCGCCAGAGATAACCACTTCCCTCATCCGGCGCTAATCGGCGTTCATCTTTTTCCCCGTAATTCTCGATCTGCTGCACGCGAGTGGTGGTGAAGGTCATGTATCCTTGTCGGCCATTCAGGGCGCAAAATTGGGAATCCATCTCGGTGTAGAACGCGGCGGTGACAAGCAGCACTCTCTGAACCCAGAGAATTGTAAATTTCTGCTCATCGGGTGTGGAATCGAGCAGTTCGGCTTTGATCAGGCTAGGACGATAGACTTCGCTGTATTTGCTGTAATCGCCCACAACGCCAGAAAGATCCTTTATCCTCGCGTCCGGAATGAAGACCGCTCCCATCCAGTGGTGTATCAGTCCATGTGGTACCGAGAGAGGGTGGCTGTTACCTATGGGCGCGATCACGATCTCGCCGGAGTCCAGGCGGCGTCTCCTCATGGGATCTTCGTCTACCCACAGGAATGGCGACCTGCCAGCCAAACGATCTTGCATGTGCAGCTTGGCGCTCGCGATGTAGTTCTCCCAAGCCACCAGTGCCTGCTGATCCAACTCGGCTGCGTAAGTCGATGCCACAGCGCCAAGAAGGATCAACAGCTGCAGCAGTACAGATCGAAATTTCATGCTAGTCACCTTCGGAACCAGGGCCATGCGGCTTCAGTGAATTCCTTGAAACCTGGGCCATTTGCCCTCAGTGGAAACGAGCCAGCTGCCTCAGGCGAGAACAGAATTTTACACAGTTCACTTGGCGCATATTCTGCCGACCGACGCAGAAAGCGTTTTCGGCCCGACGCGACGCATTCGAATTACCAGGGTGAGGTGAGCGATGAGCTATTGCGTGCTGCTTTTGTTCCTGACGTGTCGTCCCGCCCGCCCCCTACAGATGACGCTGGCCACTGCGCAGGCTGTCGGATTTTTCGCGGACAGCATACAAACCAGAGAAATCACCATCATCCAGCAGTCGTCAGGCTGGCCCGGACCAGCCGAGCACGACCCGATCACGCGCCCATTCGTCGGAGCCGAGCCCACGGGCCCTCGGCTGTTTGCTTTCGGATTCGCCGCCGTCACCGCAACGTCGATCGTTTCGGACAGAATGCGCCGCAGCCATACTTGGGTCCGGCATATGTCTCACGGTCGATTCGTCCTCGAGATCTCAAAAGGGCTGGCTGCGGTGCGTCGGGGTTGGGATGGGCCCGAGCCAGCGCCGCGGGCCTAATTCAACCCGCCTGGCGATCGCAATACCACGCCAGCGGGATTTTGCCCAAACACTGTGGTACTGGACTCACACCGGACCGGTACAGGACTTCATATATACGCAGTTTATACGGGCGTGTACCACTATGGACCAATGTCTTATCTTGTTGGCGCGTCGAGCGTCCGGATGAGCAAAACCAGTCGAACACCCGCGTGCCACACTCGATGGACACCGTGGTGTAACACTCAGTGGACACTCACTGAACACTCGCGTGTACCACCGTACACCAGCGAATACTCTTGCCCATTTCCCTTGTGTCCTACTGTCCCTGCGTTGTCTGAGGCTCCGTTTCAGGATTGATCTTCACGACGGCGCATGGCAGCAATAGACCTCACCTGCCGGAGATCTCTGATGTTTGGATCGTAGACGTTTCTCGCGTCACTTGTCATGTGGCCCCATGGTGTCTATCGTTTCTTCCCATGCGTAAACCTGCTCGATCATCGCCCGCGTGGGGCGACATATTCGTCAGGTTGGCGGACCATGGAATTCGGGACTATGGGAGAATCAAGGAAATCGTAAGCTTTCAGATTCCCCAATCCGCATTCTTCTTCGCTGTACGATTTGGACGACGGACTCTGGAAGAAGTGCTAAACCAGATTGAGCGGTGGAAGAAGTTCCTCAAGACCGATTTCCTCCTTTTGGACAACCAAAGAGCTGAAGTTGAAAAATGGATTGTTCAAACGGAAGCACTGGTGTGTAACGCTCTAGTGCAGGCTAACCTGCCTGGAGTAGGCGATTGGGAATTGCGATACAACTGGATCCCAACCGGCACAGACGAAGCCGGAACTCCTGTATTCATCTGGCCTGGTCTAGCGATTACCGCGCGCCATCGGCAGACCGGTGAAGTTCGAAAGGCATTGATTCCTGGCAAAGCGCTTTATGCTTCCAATTTGGGAGCGAACCCACACCAGAAAGCCTTTGAGGAGCTGGGGCTATGGGAAATTCTGGAAAAGGGTTCGCTGCGTCGCCATCTGATTTCTGCCCGAAAGGCCCAGGGCTGGCCGATGTACATTCGATTTATCATTCCGCAGCTTTACGAATTCCTGGCACCACACTATTCGCAACGAGGGAACTATTCGGAGAAGAGGAACACGCCGAAGGATGACGTGAAGGCACGTTTTCCAAAAGAACTGCTTCAGGACATGCTGGATATCCTTCAGATGGAGCATCCGCAAGTATTTGCACAAACCACAGTCGACCAACTCAAAGTCAACATTCAGCGGCATCTGGAACGGAAGGCGAGGAGTATTAAATCTGGGCTTTAGGCTGGAAGTAAGACAAATAGTACTTCCGTGACATCTTGGTCGAGGAGAAGCATCTTGAGGCCAAGGATGCGAGGGTTGGCGGGTTGCCGCGCGCAATCAATGGAGGCGACACAAGTGTCAAGAGGCGATTCGCCCACCAGCACTGAAGGAAAGCACAGCGGGACGGCCATTTGGTTATGTTTGCTCCATGCCCAGAGACGGTGGTTCGACACGCCGGGACAGACTTCTCGGAAAGTCACACCATTGTGCATATGGCGAACGCGGGGCCAGACCTAGCAGCGCGTGTACTGGTATCTCCAGCCCATTGCAAATCAGAGGTCAATGACGCTAACTTGCTAGCGACGCCAGAACAGCGAGCCAAGAGAGGAAGATCTATGGCTCGACGGTCTGGACAATGTGGTTATCTCGAACAGAAGGGTAACAGTTGGTATGTTCGGTTCTGGATTGACGTGCAGGGAC